>Ga0209121_10001865_pt1 | contig 21962 bp, 20 predicted proteins | sample Cruoilmetagenom3_FD_187292 | JGI IMG/M metagenome (GOLD analysis project Ga0209121, IMG submission 187292) | Oil polluted marine microbial communities from Coal Oil Point, Santa Barbara, California, USA - Sample 3 (SPAdes) (version 2) | ecosystem: Environmental > Aquatic > Marine > Oil seeps ...
CATACCCAACGGCGAATCCGTGGGAACGAGGCAGGGCTGCATGCGTTGTTCCAACCCGTCGTCGTTCATACGGGCCACACCCAGCAGTTTGATGCGATACCCCATGTCGGCGGCGTGTTTGATGTCAGTCAGGGCGATACGCTCGATCCCTTCGATCTTCACGTTGCCGAAATCGACCTGGGTGCCAAAGGCGGTTGCGGCCAGCAACGACAGCTTGTGGGCTGCGTCAAAACCCCCAACGTCAACAGTCGGGTCTGCTTCGGCATAGCCCAGCTCCTGGGCGTCGCGCAGAACGTCGGCGTAATCGGCACCGGTTTCTTCCATGACGGTCAGGATATAGTTGCATGTGCCGTTCATCACGCCCATGACGCGTTCGATCTTGTTGGCAGCCAAACCTTCGGTCAACGCTTTGACGATGGGGATACCACCGGCAACGGCCGCCTCGAACCGCAGGGCCACGTTATTTTCTTCAGCAAGGCTCGCCAGATTTTGACCGTGGATTGCCAGCAACGCTTTGTTGGCCGTGACCACATGTTTACCATTCGCCAGCGCGGTTTCAACAGCCGCCTTTGCAGGGCCGTCTTCGCCACCGATCACTTCGATCAATACATCCACATCATCGCGGCGCGCCAATGCAACCGCGTCGTCTTCCCATGCATAGCCTGACAGATCAACGCCACGGTCTTTGCTGCGGGAGCGCGCGGAAATGGCGACAATCTCGATTGGGCAGCCAGCGCGGACCGTTAGAAGATCAGCATGTTGCTGGACGATTTTCACGATTCCAGCACCGACAGTACCAAGGCCTGCGACGGCTAGTCTTAAGGGTTTAGTCATATTCTCAAGGCTCCCAGAAACCCCATCCGTCGGGCTCGAAACCGCGACTTAGGGCCATTTTTGTTGTGCGCTCTTCATGGGTCCAGATGGACGCGAATGTAAAGGGAATATCTGAGATAGAGGCCTGAATTGCCCCCTCGGCGGAAACTATGACGCCATACCCGAAGGTACGCAGGGCTTTTTCAAATGCCGCAGCATCAGCGCCTTCGCCTTGTTCGAATTCCATATCCAACGCGATATTCGCACCATCTAATCCGGGGTTCTGCTTTATCAGCTCGGCGACCGTATAGGCCGTCTGGTTCTGTTGCAGTTCCCAATCCCATTCATCTGACATTCGTTTTATCCTTGTGTTGAGGCGGTGCGTTTCACGGCAGCTTCGAGGCGGGCGCGATCGCTTGATGATAGCACAGGTCCGCGCAGGGCGGAGACTTTACGTTTCAGCATGGCGAGGCGGGCGATCAGGTTTGACGGGTCGGGGACCGCGTAATCCGCAATGCGGAAGGCCGAGGTTGGCAGTAAAGCCGGATACCCACGCTCGATAGCGTAATCCGAGGGCGAAAGATCATGCTCGTCAAGGGCATCATCCCACCCGCAGGCCGCTGTTGACAGCAGCAAAATTGCACCAACAGCCAAGGGCCTGTATTTGGGCATAGCGCAGCGCAGCATATCTTTGGTGTCTCGCATTTATGGCCCGTTGCAAAGTTGTCTTGGAAATTTCCGACAATATACGCCATAGTTAACGCTGGAAGCCCGCGCAAGCAAGGTGGGCGTAATGGATTTGAGCTATGAGTGACAAAACTTTTCAAGATACCGGTGACTTTGAACATATCGTGCGTGATCGTCAGGAGTTTGCTGGCAATATGCGCGAGGTTTTCGAGATTTCTCAGGAAATCTGGGAAAAGTTTCTGGAATCCGAGGCCGACGAACACCATTCACCGAATCCTGACCCCATGAACGCCATGCCCGCGTTTACGGAGTTGATGACAGCTTTGTGGTCCGATCCACAGAAGCTGGCAGAGACGACGCAAAAATATTGGGAGGCGCAGGGCCGCCTTTGGCAACATGCCATGATGAAATGGATGGGGGGCGAGGCGGCGGAAGACGTCGAAATGCCGAATCTTCCGCCTGAAGGCAAACGTTTCAAGCATGACGAGTGGTCGGATAATGCGGTGTTCGAGTATATCAAGCAATCCTATCTGCTGACGGCTGGATGGGTGCAAAATACGGTACACGCCGCGGACATGGACCCAAAGGACCGCAAGAAGGCCGAATTTTATGCGCGCAACTTTGTCGAAGCGATGAGCCCGGCGAATTTCGCGGCATTAAATCCGGAGGTGCTGGAGGCAACGACAGCGGAAAAGGGGCAGAACCTGGTCCGGGGTCTGAAGATGATGTTGGCCGATATGGAGCGCGGCAAAGGCAAGCTGCTGATCCGCCAGACAGACATGGACGCCTTCGCGGTTGGCCGCAATATGGCGATGACGGAAGGCAAGGTGATCTGGCAGAATAACATCCTGCAACTGATCCAGTATTCGCCCCTGACGGAGGAGGTGTATTCCAAGCCGCTGCTGATGATCCCGCCGTGGATTAACAAATACTACATCCTCGATCTGAACGAAAAGAAGTCGATGATGAAGTGGCTGGTGGAGCAAGGCTATACCGTGTTCATCATTTCATGGGTGAACCCTGACGAAGCCCAGAAGGATGAGACGTGGGCGTCTTACATGCAAGGCGCGTCCGATGCGATTGACCGTGTGCTGGCCGAGACGGGGCAAAAGCAGACGCATATTGCCAGTTATTGCATTGGCGGCACGATGGCCGCGACTTTGACGGCGGCGCTTAATCGCGATGGTGACAAGCGAATTGCCTCGACCACGTTTTTTACCTCGCTGGTGGATTTCGAAGACGCCGGGGATCTTCAGGTTTTCGTGGATGACAAGACTATCACCATGGTCGACGAGCAGATGGAAAAGGGATTTTTACCCGCGCAGACGATGGCTTCGGCGTTCAATATGCTGCGGTCCAGCGATCTGATCTGGTCGTATGTGGTCAGCAATTACATGCTGGGCAAGGCACCTGTGCCGTTTGATTTGTTGTACTGGAATGCGGATTCCACGGCGATGCCCGCCAAGGTGCATCACTTCTATCTGGAACAATTTTATACGCAGAATAAGTTGTTTAGGAATTTGCTGGAGGTTGACGGTGCGCCCATTCGTCTGGCCGACATCAAGGTGCCCGTTTACCATGTTGCGGCGAAGGAGGATCACATCGCCCCTGCTGCCTCGGTTTACGGCGGTGCGCGGGGAATGGTGTCGGCGGACGTGCGGTTTGTGCTGGCAGGGTCTGGCCATATCGCGGGGGTTGTGAACCCTCCGGCAGCGGGAAAATACCAGTATTGGACAAATAAGGATATGTCGCCCGATACACTGGCTGGTTGGCTGGAGAATGCGGATGAAACCGCAGGCAGCTGGTGGCTGGACTGGGATGAATGGTTGAAACGCAAGTCTGGCAAGTTGGTTCCTGCGCGTGTCGCCGGGGCTGTTGGTGGCGTGTTGGAAGATGCGCCCGGGGCTTTTGTAAAACTGAGGTTTGATCAACGGTAATCTGATGGATTAGCGCCTGATATTCGCTATAGCCCTTAAATCATTAAACCGGTTTAATAGTTTAAGGTTTGCGGCGCACCCTTTCATTTGAACGCCCGTTCAGTTAACGTGTCCGAAAAGGCGGGACGGTGATGGCCAGAAAATCAGGTTCTAACGGCGAAAAAACAGCAAAAGAGCTGCGTAAAGCAGCGACGGTTTTGTTTGCCAAGAATGGCTACGCCGCTGTTTCCATGCGCCAGATCGCACGCGAAGTCGGGGTGCAGGCGGGCGCGCTCTATCTTTATACGCCGGATAAACAGGCGCTGCTGTTCGATCTTATGGACGAACATATGCAGGACATTCTGCAAGCATGGGAGGGGCGCGCCCAGCCCCATGCGATCACCCCAATCGAGCGGCTGAAATGCTTTGTACGGTTCCATATCCGTTTCCATTTACCCCGCGCGGACGAGGTGTTCATTTCCTATATGGAACTGCGAAATCTTACTCCTGAGAACTTTGAGGTGATCCAGTCTGCCCGGCGCACATACGAGGCGATTTTGCACGACATCCTTAGTGACGGACAGGCAGATGGAACTTTCAAATTAGTCGATACCAAAGTCGCCACCTTTGCGATTATCGCCATGCTGACAGGTATGAACACATGGTATCGTGGCGAGGGGCGGTTGTCGCTGGATATGGTCGAGGATATCTATCTGGACATGGTGTTGTCAGCTGCTGGCGCCAAGCGTTGAGCGACAGTATTTGCGAAACAGAGACAGGTCATCATGGTGGTGAAACTGGAAACACAGCGGTTTGCCAAACCACTGAAATTACTTGATATGGCATAACTAAATTTTCAATTGTTAAAGATATTTTCGCAAATCACGGGTTTAAGTTGAAAAACGAACGTGAAACCCGTAACTTAACTTTCGTACCAGTTCCGGAGAGTATCTCTGGGAAAGCAGCCTAACAATACGCATCTCCTGTGAGACCAACTTCTTCCGGCTAGAATGATAGCAAGAAGGAATGACGCATGCATTTGAGGTTGAAAACTATACCACTTTTTGGGGCATTGATGGCGTGCCTGTCAGTTGCACCCGCAAGTGCGGAGGAGGTGACACTTAGGTCATTGGACGGCAGTGTTGCGATGACAGGCGAACTGGTGTCCTTTGACGGGGATACTTACACTCTTAATGTTTCGCTAGGAGAGTTCTCGGTTTCGGCTTCGGAAGTGATTTGCGAGGGTGAATTTTGCCCAATAATTGTGAACTCGGATTTTCGCCTTGCCGGGGCCAGTACGCTAGCGCAAATTTTGATGCCTAGCCTGTTTCAGGATTTCAGTGGTTCATTTGGGCTGCGGTTGACAGCGGAGGCACCAACATCCTTGGGTGACGTGCCTGTACAACCCTATATATTTTCCCTGCCTGACGGTGAGCTTTTTGCGGACGTAGAGGTGCATACTCTGGGGTCGCAAGCGGCGTTTGCATCGCTTCTGCAAGGCAAATCAGAAATCGCGTTGTCCTCGCGCGCCATCACTTCTGCCGAGTTAGGGGCGTTTTCCAACTCGGGGCTCGGGGATTTGACGGACGGAAAATTTCAGCTTGTGGCAGCTCTGGACGGGTTGATCGTGATTGTACCGCCTGAAAACACTATCCCGACTTTAAGCGTGCGGGAATTATCGCAGGTATTCGCGGGCCAGATAACAAACTGGTCGCAACTGGGCGGAAGTAATGCGCCAATTAATGTTTATCGCCGCGATGATGAATCTGGCAGTGCTGCCGATTTCAACGCAATGGTCATGAACACGAATAACGCGCGTTTCGCCGCGAGCGCAACCACGTTTACCGATGACATCAATCTGGTTCGTGCCGTAAGTTCCGATCCCAACGGGATTGGCTTTACCAGCATTGCCTATCAGCAAAGCACCCGGGCTGTTCCGCTGCGGGGTACGTGCGGGTTTGTTTCGACACCTTCCGAGTTTACCGTGAAAACCGGTGAATACCCGCTTGCACGGCGTGTTTACCTTTATACCACCAACCGGATGTTTGGTGGTATCCCGAAAGAGAAAGCCGATAAGGCGCTGGGCTTCTTGCAATTCGTGAAAAGTGATGCGGGACAAGACGCGGCCGAAGGGTCGGGGTTTGTCAGCCAGTTGATTTCATCCCTGCCGATTGCGATGCAGGGCCAGCGTTTGGTTAACACAATGCTGGCGGAACCGGGGGACGTGTCGCCTACCGACATTCGTGAAATGGTCTCGGAGTTGAGCGGTGCTACCCGTCTTTCCTCGACCTTCCGGTTCAAACCTAATGCAACAGAACTTGACGCGCAGGCGCGCGGCGATATTCCGCGACTGGTAGCCTATCTTCGCAATAATGATTTCGCGGGTCGCGAGCTTCTGATCGCAGGGTTCTCGGATGCGGCGGGTGGATCTACGCAAAACGCGGCGTTGTCTCGTCGTCGGGCGCAGCAGGTTCATGATGAAATTCAGGCAGCCCTTGGAGGGGATGCCGGAAACTATTCATTCGTTGTGAAGGGGTTTGGCGAGGTTTCCCCGCAAGGGTGCAACGATTCGCTGGCCGGTCGTTCGGTTAACCGCCGCGTCGAGGTCTGGGTGCGTGAAGCGACCTAAACGTAAGATTTGAACAATAAAAGGCGGCGCTGGGGTATTTCAGCGCCGCCTTTTATGTGTTTGTTTACAGCTTACAGGTTGTCGTATATCGGGAACGCGTCGCACAAGGCTTGAACCTCTGCCTTAACGGCGGCTTCGACTGCGCTATTGGCTTCTTCACCGTTCGCGGCCAGACCATCGACAACCTGAACGATCAGCTCGCCGATTTTTCGGAACTCGGTCTCGCCAAACCCGCGTGTGGTTCCTGCGGGCGAACCCAGACGAACACCTGAAGTTACCATCGGTTTTTCAGGGTCAAACGGGATGCCGTTTTTGTTGCAGGTGATATGGGCGCGTCCCAATGCCTTCTCTGTGGCGTTGCCTTTAACGCCTTTAGGGCGCAGGTCCACCAGAAGAACGTGGGTGTCAGTGCCCCCGGTTACGATATCCAGCCCGCCTTCAATCAAGGTTGCTGCCAAGGTTTGGGCGTTGGCAATGACCTGTTGCTGATAGGTTTTGAAATCGGGGCGCAGGGCCTCGCCAAAGGCGACGGCTTTGGCGGCGATGACATGCATTAGCGGGCCGCCTTGAATGCCGGGGAAAATTGCGGAGTTAACCTTTTTCGAAATCGCCTCGTCGTTCGTCAGGATCATACCGCCGCGTGGGCCGCGCAATGTTTTATGCGTGGTTGTCGTCGCTACGTGGGCGTGCGGGAAGGGCGAGGGGTGTTCGCCCGCCGCAACGAGGCCCGCGAAATGCGCCATATCGACCATCAGATAAGCGCCAACCATATCGGCAATCTGCCGGAAACGGGCAAAGTCGATCTGGCGCGGGATGGCTGAACCACCGGCAATAATAATCTTGGGCTGGTGTTCTTTGGCCAAAGCCTCCACCTGATCGTAATCCAGCAGGTTGTCTTCACGACGTACACCGTATTGCACTGCGTTAAACCATTTGCCGGACTGGTTCGGCTTGGCGCCGTGTGTCAGGTGACCGCCAGATGCGAGGTCCATGCCAAGGATGGTGTCGCCCGGTTTGATCAGCGCTGTGAACACACCCTGGTTGGCTTGAGAGCCGGAGTGCGGCTGGACGTTAATGAAATCACAACCGAACAGTTCTTTGGCGCGATCAATGGCGAGGGTTTCTGCCACATCTACGAACTGGCAACCGCCATAGTAACGACGGCCAGGATAACCCTCGGCGTATTTGTTGGTCATGACCGACCCTTGCGCTTCCATTACAGCAGCGGACACGATGTTTTCCGAGGCGATCAGCTCGATCTCGTCGCGTTGACGGCCAAGTTCATCGGTGATGGAACCGAAAATTGCAGGATCGCGGCTGGCGAGGGACTCGGTGAAGAAATCAGAATTGGACATAGGGACCTCCGGGTTAAGGGTTATGGCCTTCTAGACGGTCCGTATTACCATTGAAAAGGAAAAACCGACGAGTGTGCTTGGCTAAACGACGCAGGTTTGGAATAGCGGTGCGATTCTGGGCTTGAGTTACGGAGGGCAAAAAGGGAAACTAGGGTATGAAATATAAAAACATATCTTTTCTGGCGTCGGCTACGGACGAGGCCCAAGCCGCCGCTGAAACCCTTCGGGCCCGTTACGGGCATGTTGCGCAAGGCGAGGCCGACGTGATCGTTGCCTTGGGGGGCGATGGTTTTATGCTTTCAACACTACACGCAACACAAGATTTACTTGCGCCGGTTTACGGCATGAACCAAGGCACCGTGGGTTTCTTGATGAATGTTTACGGTGAGGACGATCTGCTAGAGCGCCTCGAAGCGGCAGAGGCGGCCATCGTACATCCGTTGCATATGACAGCGACCTGTATGAACGGCGCCGTAACCGAGGCGCTGGCGATTAACGAGGTGTCATTGCTGCGTTCCGGCCCCCAAGCGGCAAAGTTGCGGATTTCGGTGGATGGACGCGAGCGGCTGGGCGCACTGGTCTGTGACGGGGCGCTGGTGTGTACGCCTGCGGGTTCGACAGCGTATAACTATTCGGCGCACGGGCCGATTTTACCGATCGAGGCGGACATCCTTGCGTTGACGGCGGTGGCCGCGTTCAGGCCACGTCGGTGGCGCGGGGCTTTGTTACCGATGAACGCCTCCATTCAGTTTGACGTGCTGGAACCCGGAAAACGGCCAGTGGCGGCGGTGGCCGATTCAACCGAAGTGCGGGACGTGGTGCGCGTCAATATTCGTAGCGAACCGAGCGTTAAGCATACGTTATTATTTGATCCCGGGCATGGCTTGGAAGAACGGCTTATTAACGAACAATTTACATAAAGGGGCGGAACATGGGTTTGAGTGTTGGGCAACAAGCGCGTTGGTGGGGCGGCGGTTTTATCGCCTTTTTGCTGTTTTTATGGCTGGTAAACGATGCGGTTGCGCCATTTCTTCTGGGGGCTGCGTTCGCGTATCTGCTGGATCCGGTCGCCGACAAGCTGGAAACCTGGGGGCTGAGCCGGGTGTGGGCCACTGTGTTGATCTCGCTAACGGCGCTGATCGTTGCGGTGCTGGCGATGGTGTTGGTTGCGCCGTTGGTCTTTAGGCAAGTGCAGGCGTTGATCGAGACCTCGCCGCAGTTGGTCGCCAGTTTGCTGGATTTCCTGACCGAAAAGTTTCCGTCGCTGTTGGAGAAGGATTCAAGCGTCCGGCAGGCGTTGTCTGCGTTCGAGGACATGTTGAGCAGTAAAGGTGCCGCGCTGGCGAACACGGTGCTTGCGTCTGGTCTTACGGCGATCAACTCGGTTTTGACGATGTTTGTGTCGCTGGTTGTGGCGTTCTATCTGTTGCTGGATTGGGATCGGATGACGAAGGTTCTGGACAGCTGGATGCCGCGTCAACATGTTGGTGTTATCCGCGAGATTGCGCACGAGATTGACGTTGTGTTAGCCGGGTTTGTTCGCGGGCAGATGACCGTCGGCGTGATTTTGGGTGTCTTTTACGCCGTGGCACTGGCGATTGTCGGGCTGCAATTCGGGGTGGTTATCGGGCTGCTGGCGGGGGCACTGACATTTATTCCGTATGTTGGCTCCACGGTCGGCGGAGGTGTTTCGATCGGGATTGCCGTCTACCAGTTCTGGGATAATCCGATTTGGATAGTCGTCGTCGCAGCGATTTTCTTCACGGGCCAGTTGGTTGAAGGGAATTTTTTGACGCCGAAACTGGTGGGCAGCTCGGTCGGATTGCATCCGGTTTGGCTGATGTTCGCGCTATATGCCTTTGGTTCGTTGATCGGGTTCACGGGGCTGCTGATTGCAGTGCCTGCTGCGGCTTGCATCGGGGTGTTGGGGCGTTTCGGCATCAAGAATTACCGTGACAGCAATCTATACCTTGGGCCAGAAAAGACGCAGGACATTGAGGGCGAATGAACACTCCTGAACAGCTGGTTTTGGACTTACCCTCGCGGGCGGCGTTGGGGCGGGACGATTTTTTCGTATCGCCAACCAACGCACTGGCGTTGCAGGCTCTTGATCGTTGGCCGGGATGGGCGACAGGGAAGTTGGCGCTTTGTGGGCCGGCGGCATCAGGCAAATCACATTTGGTGCAGGTTTGGGCCGCGCGATCTGGCGGGGCCGTGGTGGATGCGGAAAATTTGGCACAACAAGATATTGCCGCGCTGGCCGAAACAGGCAGCGTGGCTGTCGAAGACGTGCATCATTTGGCGATGTTACCGGATGCACGAAGGGAACAGTGTGAAGAGGCGTTGTTTCACCTTCACAACCGTGTTCTGGGTGCAGGTGGGACATTGTTGGTGACGGGCGAGGGGGCGCCTTCGCGTTGGGACATCAAATTGCCGGATCTGGCCTCGCGCCTTGGGGCAACCGAGGTGGCGACCCTTGAGGCACCTGACGATGCATTGTTGTCGGCGGTGTTGGTGAAGTTGTTTGCGGATCGTCAATTGGAGGTATCGCCGGACCTTATCCAATACCTGCTGAGTCGGATTGACCGATCTTTTGCATCCGCCAAGGCAACGGTGGCGACGTTGGACCGTGCGGGGCTTTCGCGCAAACGGGCAATCACTCCGCGATTGGCGGGCGAGGTTTTACGCGCACAGGGGACGGTATGAACGAAGACCTAACACGGGTAGGGGTCGTGGATGTTGGGTCCAACTCTGTCCGGTTGGTGGTTTTCGACGGGATTTCGCGTTCGCCTGCGTATTTTTACAACGAGAAAGTTTTATGCGGTTTAGGCGCAGGTTTGGCCGAAAGTGGCCGCTTGAACCCGGAGGGGCGCGTTCGGGCGCTGAATGCTTTACGGCGGTTCGCGGTGCTAATGGAAGGTATCGGTGCAGCCTCGTTAACCGGCGTGGCAACAGCTGCGGTTCGCGAAGCAAGCGACGGACCGGAGTTTGTAGCCGAAGTGCTGCGCGAAACAGGCATTGCGTTGCAGGTCATCACGGGTGTCGAGGAAGCCGGGTATTCCGCCAAAGGTGTACTGCTTGGCTGGCCAAAGGCGAACGGGCTGGTTTGTGATATCGGCGGTGCATCTATGGAACTGGCGCAGTTGAAAGACGGAGTGATCGGGGCAGCCGGAACGTCGCCGCTGGGGCCGTTGAAGTTGCAGGACTACGTTGGTGACGTGGACGCGTTGATTATGCGCGAGGTCCGCAAATTGCTGGACGTTGTGGGGGCCAAAGCCGGGCATCTGTTCTTGGTGGGTGGCTCGTGGCGCGCCCTTGCCCGGCTGGATATGTCGCGCAGGGGGTATCCGTTTAAGGTGCTGCATGAATATCGGCTGTCAGCCACGCAGGTGCGTGAGACGGTCGACTGGATAGAAGCGCAAAGCACCGACGAACTGGAGGCGCACACGGGTACTTCGAAGGAACGGTTGGCACTGGTGCCGATGGCGGCGCGGGTTATGGCGGCGTTGCTGGAGGCGTTGAGACCAGAAGAAGTTATCATCTCTAGCTATGGTTTGCGCGAGGGGATGCTTTATGAGCAAATGCCGCCTTCGGTTCGCCGGCTTGATCCGTTGATAGAGGCATGCCGGCATGTGGAGGCGACCTCGGCACGTTTCCCGGGGTTTGGACGGGTTCTGTTTGAATGGTTGCGCCCGCTTTACCCTGATGTGGATGCCAAACGGCGACGACTGATACTGGCGGCGTGCCTTTTGCACGATACAAGCTGGCAGGCGCATCCTGATTACCGCGCCGAGATGTGTTTCGAGGCGGTCACGCGGGCCAACCTTGGCGGCGTGGACCATGCGGGGCGGCTGTTTTTGGGGCTGGCTATTCTAAGCCGTTACAAGAATTCCGGTGTTGCTTCGCTCGGTGATGACATGATGGCATCGTTGACGGAGGCCGAGATTAACGACGCGGTATCGCTGGGCAAAGCGATGCGGCTGGGCGCAATGATTTCGGGTGCGCAGGCGGGATTGCTGGACAAGGCAATACTGGCGCGAACCGATGATGCTTTGGTGTTGACGCTGGAAGGCTCGGCAGGGGCGCTGAACGGCGAGGTGGTCGAAAAACGACTGGCATCGTTGGCACGCAAGTTGGGCCTGGATGCAAAGTTGCGTTCGTAGAGCGAAGATGTTTCCAAAATGACAACTTTAAACTTAAGATTATAGATAAACGGCTTGTAGAGTTCGTAACTGTGCATGTCTGAGAACCCGTGGTGCTATAGCCTCACCGCCTAGATGTTGGATTTGGGGTAACCCCCGCAGAAATTATACTGTGCCGACGTAGACAGCTGGCTGATTGGTTGCATTCCCGTAAGGGAGCGTGCCGTGCAAGGGTTGTATTCTAAGGCCTCCCTGTAACTGTACGTTTGTTTGACAAGTTGTGTACCAAGCAGGGGTTCTCGGCACTAAACTTCAAGCTGCAAAATTGGCGGCTTGGAAATAAAAAACGGCCCGCATTGCTGCGAACCGTTTATTTCCCTGGACTTGAGCCAAATTTTCTAGCCCGTTGTCATCAACGTGGTACGTCTTCACACCCATAAGGCGGAGCGACCATCTGTCTTGATAACGAGGCACCTTAAACCAGAAATCCCGAGTCGTTGCAATCAATTTTATACCAATCGGTCGCACCGGCATTGCATGGCTGGCGGGGTTGTCCTACACCCGTTTGAAACAAATCAATTGGAGGCTTCCATGCGCCTGACCCGTTACTTTTTGCCGATCATGAAAGAAACCCCTGCGGAGGCCTCGATCGCCAGCCACCGCCTGATGTTGCGGGCGGGCATGATCCGCCAGTCTAGCGCCGGGATTTATTCGTGGTTGCCGATGGGGTTCAAGGTTTTGCAACGACTTGAACAGATCGTTCACGAAGAACAGGTGCGCGCAGGCCATATTCCAATGCTGATGCCAACTCTACAACCTGCGGACCTTTGGCGTGAAAGCGGACGGTACGATGACTATGGCAAAGAGATGCTGCGGATAACGGACCGCCACGGGCGTGACATGCTGTACGGGCCCACAAACGAGGAATTGATCACGGATATTTTCCGTAATTCGATTAATTCCTACAAAGAGCTGCCTAAGACCCTCTACCATATCCAGTGGAAGTTCCGTGACGAGGTTCGCCCTCGGTTCGGGGTGATGCGTGGCCGGGAATTCTATATGAAGGATGGCTATAGCTTCGACGTGGATGAAGCGGGGGCGTTGCATTCGTATAACCGCCACTTGGTCAGCTATCTGCGCACGTATGAACGTATGGGTTTGAAGGCGATCCCGATGAAGGCAGACACGGGGCCGATTGGCGGGGATCACAGCCATGAATTCCTTGTGCTGGCCGAAACCGGCGAGAGCGAAGTGTTCTATGACAGCAAAGTTTCCGACATGGCGCTGGGTGATCGCGAGGTTGATTTTGACGATGTGGCGCAGTGTCAGGGCATATTTGACGAATTCACAACGCCTTATGCCCGCACCGATGAAACGCACGACGAAGCGAAATTCAACGAGGTTCCGGAAGATCGCAGGATGTCCGCGCGCGGGATCGAAGTTGGCCAGATCTTCTATTTTGGTACTAAATACTCAAAATCCATGGGTGCGGATGTCGTGATGCCGGATGGGTCGCGCAAGCCTGTCGAGATGGGCTCGCACGGGATTGGCGTTAGCCGTCTGATCGGGGCGTTGATCGAAGCAAACCACGATGACAAAGGGATTATATGGCCTGAAAGCGTGGCACCATTCCGCGTTGGCTTGGTGAATTTGCGTCAAGGTGACGAGGCGGCGGATGCCGCTTGCGAGAGCCTATATGCCGGTTTGGTCAAGGCAGGGCTCGACCCGCTTTATGATGATCGGGATGAACGCGCGGGATCTAAATTCGCCTCGATGGACCTGATCGGTTGCCCTTGGCGTATTACGGTTGGCCCTCGTGGGTTGAAAAATGGTGTGGTAGAGCTAACATCACGTCGAACAGGTGAAACGGTCGAGGTGTCGCCAGAAGCGGCACTGGAGCGGTGCATCGAGATTTACGCAGGCGTTTAAGGGTGGCGGAAACGGCGGGGCATTTAGCCCCTTGTTCCCGCAGCGCTAAAGCGCGGATTTGTTGAGAGGTTGGATGGCCAGACAACGGGCAACCCCTGCTTTTGCCGGATTTGAATGGGCGATTGCCTGGCGGTATTTGCGTGCGCGACGATCTGATGGCGGGGTCTCCGTCATGACGTGGATTTCGTTGATAGGGATCGCCTTGGCGGTGTTTGCGTTGATTGCGACGATGGCGGTGCGATCTGGTTTTCGCGCGGATTTCACGGCGACGATATTGGGCGCGAATGCCCACGTGACGATTTACGAGACGAATTATACCGAGGAAGGCCTGCGGCGCGGGATCATCGCGTATCCTGAGATGGTGGCGAATGTAGCTGCTGTTGAGGGGGTCACACGGGTGGCGCCGATCATTCGCGGGCAGGTCATGGCATCTTCGGTTTCGCGTAACACGGGTGTTGAGGTGTTCGGTGAAACGCTGGAAGATTTGCGAAGCCTGCCGTTGGTGGCCAACCCCGAGGCATCCTCTGGATCGCTGGATGATTTTGGCGAGGGTGGTATCGCGATCGGGTCGGGTGTGGCCCGTACGCTTGGTGTTCGGGTCGGGGATTTTGTGACGCTGATTTCACCCGACGGCGTGAAAACGCCATTCGGGACTTCGCCGCGCATTAACGACTATAAGGTCGCGTATATTTTTCAAGTCGGGCGATCCGATATTGACCGCACACGGATTTATATACCGTTTGCCGAAGCGCAGAGCTTCTTTAACCGTGAAGGTTCGGCGGACGAGCTGGAAGTAGCGGTCGCTGACCCCGAGTCCGTGGATGATATGCGTTTGGCACTGGTTGAGGCAGCAGGGCAACGTGTCGTGATCTGGACGTGGCGGGATGCCTCTGGCGCGTTTTTGCGAGCCTTGGAGGTGGAAGACAACGTGATGTTCATTCTGATGTCGATTTTGGTATTAATCGCTGCAATGAACATTATTTCCGGTTTAATTATGCTGGTGAAAAACAAAACGCGGGATATCGGCATTTTACGAACCATGGGCCTGACGCAAGGGTCGATCATGCGGATATTCTTTATCAGCGGGGCAAGCATCGGCCTGGTTGGTACAGCGTTAGGTGTCATTTTTGGGTGCCTGTTCGCGATCTATATCGATCCGGTTTTTGCATTTGTCGATGGCATTATGGGCGGCGGTGTTTGGGATCCGAATGTGCGGTATCTGTCGCGCCTTCCGGCGAAACTTGAATTTCGCGATGTGATTAGCGCTGTTACCCTTTCGTTAACCCTTTCGTTCGTAATTACCATCTTTCCGGCACGACGCGCAGCCAAGATGGACCCGGTGGAGGCGTTAAGGAATGAGTAACCCTTCCCTGAAACTGACCGACATTCACCGGACCTTTAACAAAGGTAAACCTAACGAGGTAAAGGTTCTGGAGGGGGTCTCGTTAAGTCTTGAGGCGGGCGAGGTTGTGGCCTTGGTTGCGCCATCTGGTGCAGGTAAATCGACGTTGCTGCATATTGCGGGCCTGCTGGACAAAGTAGACAGCGGGACGGTCGAGATCGACGGGAAAGTAGCCTCGGGTCAGTCGGACAGGATGCAGACACGAACGCGGCGTAATAACGTCGGGTTCGTGTACCAGTTTCATCACCTGCTGCCGGAGTTCTCGGCTGTGGAAAATGTCACCTTGCCACAACGCGCAGCAGGGGTTTCGCGCGACGAAGCGCAGGCACGGGCTGAGGATTTGCTGGGGAAGGTGGGGCTGTCGCATCGTTTAACCCACCGCCCGGGTGAATTGTCGGGTGGCGAGCAGCAACGGGTAGCGTTTTGTCGGGCGCTGGCGAACGGGCCAAGCGTTTTGCTGGCGGACGAGCCAACTGGAAACCTTGACCCTGAAACCGCAGATCGTGTTTTTGAGACCTTGCTTGAACTGGTTCGGGAAACCGGCCTGTCGGCATTGATTGCTACACATAATCTTGATTTGGCTGCCCGTATGGACCGAGTGTTAACTTTATCGCAAGGACGATTAGAGTAAGCCAATAGAATCGATTATTACCTACCTGAATTATTAGAAGTCTCGGAGGAACCTCCGAAATACCAAGCTGCGTTAAAGATGGTTAACAAAACCACAATATAACCCGAGGGAATACACATGACCACCGAACCAAGTTTTCGTGAATCCGTAGATATTATGTTCAATCGTGCTGTGAAGCTGATGGATCTGTCTCCAGGATTGGAGCAGAAAGTCCGCGTTTGCAACTCCACCTATACCGTTCGTTTTGGCGTGCGGTTACGTGGGCAAATCCATACGTTTACCGGTTATCGCTCCGTTCATTCGGAACATATGGAGCCCGTGAAAGGCGGTATCCGTTTCGCCATGGGCGTGGAGCAGGACGAGGTGGAGGCCTTGGCGGCGCTTATGACCTATAAATGCGCGTTGGTGCAGGCACCGTTTGGTGGGTCTAAGGGTGGTTTGCGGATCGACCCGCGCGAATGGGATGCCCACGAGATGGAACAGATCACGCGTCGTTTTGCTTACGAGCTGATCAAACGGGATTTGATTAACCCATCGCAAAACGTACCCGCACCGGACATGGGCACGGGCGAGCGCGAAATGGCGTGGATTGTCGACCAATACCGCAGGATGAACACAACGGACATCAACGCGGCGGCCTGTGTGACGGGTAAACCGATTAACTCGGGCGGCATTCAGGGCCGTGTGGAGGCGACCGGGCGCGGCGTGCAATATGCCTTGCAGGAATTCTTCCGCTACGATGAGGATAAGGCCAAGGCTAACCTTTCCGGCAAGTTGAAAGACAAGCGGGTTATTGTTCAGGGCTTGGGCAACGTGGGCTATCACGCGGCGAAGTTCGTATCCGAGGAAGACGGCGCGAAGGTTGTCGCGGTGATCGAACACGACGGGGCGGTAGTGAATGCCGACGGATTAAATATCGACCTCCTTAGAGAGCACATCGAAATGACGGGCGGCGTGAAGGATTTCCTTAATGCGGAGTTTATCCCGGATGGGGCCTCGGTTCTGGAAATGGATTGCGATATTCTTATTCCGGCAGCTTTGGAGGGGGTTATCAACCTGACCAACGCGGACAGGATCAAGGCGAACCTGATTATCGAGGCGGCGAACGGGCCGATCACGTCCGGTGCGGACGAGGTTCTGATGCATAAGGGCGTCGTAATCATTCCCGATATGTACGCCAATGCGGGCGGTGTAACGGTTTCCTATTTCGAATGGGTGAAAAACCTCAGTCACATCCGCTTTGGTCGAATGCAACGCCGCCAAGAAGAATCGCGTCATCAGTTGTTGTTGGATGAATTGCAAAGGTTGGGGGATGACCCGTCGATCACGTGGAATCTGTCGGAAGACTTTAAAGCCAAGTACTTGAAGGGCGCAGACGAGCTGGAACTGGTGCGCTCGGGGTTGGATGATTCCATGCGGGCGGCCTATCAGTCGATGCGTCAGGTCTGGCATTCGCGCGACGATGTGCCGGATTTGCGGACGGCGGCGTTCCTTGTTTCGATTGAACGTGTTGCAGCGAGTTATCGTTCCAAAGGGTTGTAAGGTAAACAATCTATCCCGGTCTTTGGGTGTTATAATCGGGCGAAACGGCATTATCTTTCGGGCAACTTGTTTTGAAAGGTGCTGAAAATGTCGTTCCGTCCTGTTAAATCCGAAATCCCTGCACAACCGACTATGGAAGGCGCGGGCGTTCATTTGCACCGCGCCTTCGGGTTTTAGTTGTGGGCGAATTCACCCGGCAACCGCACGCTCGTGCGATTTTATTCAGGATTTGAATAACGGAACGTTTATTAAATCACAGCAGTAGTCAGCCCAGATCAGCGGGTATTATATAGGTATCCAGATGGGTAGTGCCGTAATCCAGCGCAGCCCAATCGCCCTGAACTTCCAGCACTGTTGTGCCACCCGTAGGATATTTATCGAAAGCTGTGTGTGTGGGGGCCGGATCGACGCGCAAAGCGCGTGCCAAGCTGCCGATGCCGGGCATATGGGCGATGACCAGTACGTTGTCACCCGTCGCTACTTTGCGGATAATACCCAGAATTTCGTCAGGGGAGGCCATGTAAAGTGCCGCTTCGGTAATAACGGTAGGTGTATTTGTCAGGCTAGCGGATACCAGTTCCCACGTTTCCTGACATCTGGCAGCGGATGAAACGATGACTTGATCGGGGGCGTGACCCGAGGTTTCCAACCATTTACCCAGAAGGCCGGCAGCTTTGCGGCCGCGCTCGCCCAAGGTGCGATCAATGTCGGGGACGTCTGAATCTGCCCAAGAGGATTTGGCGTGACGCATGAGGGTGAGCTTTTTCATCAATTCTATCCTTTATGAAACGCCCTCATGTGAAAGGCGGATTGCGATGGCAATCGATTATTCTGCCCGATGGGGCACACGCGGCGCACAACGCAGCCACTGGAAAGGCACTCGGTTCCGGCAGTATCGAGGTGCGCGTGGCACTTCGGAACGTCATATCCGTCCTTCGTCAAGGCTGCGGCAGGACATGCGGAAAGACAAGGCTTTTCTGAACATTTTTCGCAAGGAGATGAACCTGTTGGCGCTAACTCCAACCGCTTCGGAACCAGCAACGCCCCGCGATAGGACACAAACAGTCCGGATGCATCATGCACCAACAACCCGACAGGCGATTGCCAAGCGCGCCCGCTCTTCAAAGCCCAATCTATGAAAGGGTGGTATGGTGGGCCACCAAAAGGGAATAGAGCCTCCGCGCCAGACATCTGCGCCAACGCACCGATAACACGCCGAGACCAACGGTCCATCGGCTCTTCTTCTTTGCTTAAATACTCAACACTCTGCGTGAAAACGGACCAGAATTCTGGTTCGTTTGGGCCAAGCAGGACCACGGTTTGACCTTTATCATGAAACGCCCCGAGAACAGACAGCCCGTAATGGCCAGCCACGTCCGAAATTTCACCCAGCGTCATTTATTTGTAAATGGAAGCTTAAGGTTCCACAGCAGCTTGCCCGGGCGCTCATCCTGCCATCGCAGGCCAATTTCCATGTCGTCATGGCCTGCCTTGGGCTGGGCGACGTAGGTGCGAAACATGCGGTCCCAGATCGAAAGGGAGAACCCGTAATTGCTGTCGTGTTCGTCTCGGATCACCGAGTGGTGGACGCGATGCATGTCCGGTGTGACCAATACCGTGCGGACAATAGCATCAACACGCGGCGAGAGGCGAATATTGGCGTGGTTAAACATGGCGGAGCCGTTCAGGATTATCTCGAACAGGATCACGGCGAAGGCGGTGGGCCCAAGGATGTAGATCAGGCCGATTTTCAGTAGCATCGACAGCGCGATTTCTAGCGGGTGAAAACGGATGGCGGTGGTTACGTCCATATCCCGGTCGGCGTGGTGGACTTGGTGCAAGCGCCACAAAAGCGGGATTTTGTGGGTGATCAAGTGTTGCGCCCAGATAACAAAATCGAGAACCAGGATTGCGACGATAACCTCGATCCATGCTGGCCATGTGACGTTGTTTAGCAGCCCCCAACCGTTTAAGTTCGCATCAATTGCAGCCCCGACAGACATCACAGGGATAACCGTCGCCAGCAGTTTCAGCCCTGCGGTATCTATAACAATTAGCCCCCAATTCACGAACCAGCGGCGGTTACGGGGGACGGGGCGCGAACGGCGCGGGATGACAGTCTCGATAATTGCGAAAAGCGCGAATAGACCAAGAAAGACCGATAGACGGATGAGCATTTCGTTTTCCATGCGCCGAAGGTGGGCCTGATCCGTACGAAGATCAAGGGATATGCGACATTGTTACATGAAGTAAATTGAATGTGTTGTTGGCGCTATCTGCGGATCAGGCTACCGGCCCCGTGTTCGGTGAACAATTCCAGCAAACAAGCGTGCGGGGCGCGCCCGTCGAGGATGACAACGGCGCGCACGCCGCCCTCGATTGCATCCAGTGCGGTTTGGGTTTTGGGGATCATGCCGCCCGCGATTACGCCTTGGGTGGTCAGGTCGCCAACATGTTCCGGTGTTAACTGTGTAATAACGTTGCCTTCGGCGTCTTTTACGCCCGATACGTCGGTCAGTAGCAACAGGCGATCTGCATCCAGCCCTGCCGCAATTGCGCCCGCCGCGGTATCGCCGTTTACGTTATAGGTTTGGCCATCTTCGCCAACACCGACCGGAGCAATTACCGGAATGAGGTCGCTGTCCAGGAATGTATGTAGAACCTCGGGGTTGATTTGGATTGGCTCGCCAACAAACCCGAGGTCCGGTTCGGCTTTCTCGCAGATCATCAGGTTGGCGTCTTTACCGGACAGCCCGATGGCTTTGCCACCTTGTTTGTTGATAGCACCGACGATGCGTTTGTTGACGGAACCAGACAGAACCATTTCGACAATCTTCATGGTTTCGGCGTCGGTCACCCGTTTACCATTCACGAAGTCCGATTTGACGCCCTGCTTTTCCAGCATTTCGTTAATCATCGGGCCGCCACCGTGTACGATGATCGGGTTCACGTTAACCTGTTTCATAAGCACAATATCGCGGGCGAACTTTTCCATTTCCGCGTCGTCACCCATCGCGTGACCACCGAATTTGATCACGACAATAGCCCCGTCATAGCGCTGCAAGAAGGGCAGGGCTTCGCTTAGGGTTCTGGCTGTGGCAATCGAGTCGCGTTGCATCGCTTGTTGTAACTCCATCGGGTGGCTCCTCGCGGTTTTGACTTGTTTAGCCGCTTGGGTCGAGAAACCCAAGACCCGAGTTTATTCCATCGTGGCGATGATGGTGCGCAGGATGTCGAGGCCTTCGCCCTTATTCGAAGATGTCAGAACGATCTCGGGGTAGGCGGCAGGGAATTTGGCTAAGGTCGCACGGGTTTTTTCGATGATTTTATCGAGTTCCGGTTTTTTCAGCTTGTCGCATTTGGTTAGCACGACTTGGAAGGTTACAGCTGACGACCCAAGCAAGGCCATGATTTCTTCGTCCACGTCTTTAGGGCCGTGGCGCGCGTCGATTAGCAGGAATACACGGCGCAATGTGGCGCGACCCTGAAGGTATGCCTTCAGCAAGCGTTGCCATTTGGCGACGACGGGGACAGGGGCGTTGGCGAAGCCATAGCCCGGAAGGTCAACTAGGTAATGTTTGTCCAGCAATGTGAAATAGTTGATTTCCTGCGTGCGGCCTGGCGTGTTGGAGGCACGCGCCAAGGCTTTGCGACCTGTTAGCGCGTTGATAAGCGTTGACTTTCCGACGTTGGAGCGACCTGCAAAACAGACCTCTATACGGTCGGCGGGTGGCAACCCGTCCATCGCGACGACGCCTTTCAGGAAATCGGAGTTTCCTGCGAACAGCTTGCGGCCAATCTCGGCGGTTGCTTCGTCTGGCATTTCGGCGATGGGAAACTGGACGGTCATTACAGCACCTCTACTTGGTCTTCTTGGCGAATGCGCCCGGAATTAATTACAACTGCGTAAACGCCCATCTCCTGATGGCCGAATTCTTTCTTCAATGTTCCCAGCGTGTCTGCGTCTTTTACGCCTGTCTTGGTATTGACGGTTGTGGCCATGCAGCGCGTGATTTCTTCGCGGATTTCCAGTTCGGCTTCACCAATACGCAGGCGCTTTCCGATCATGTCTTTTTCGGCCCAGGGTTCCCATCCATCCACATGAATGTTCCCGCGCCAGCGTTCTGGCGAAAGCGTGGTTTCAATTTTCTTCTCAATCTCGGCGTGGGAGGCCAGATTGATGATCGAGATGGATTGGAAGTCCGTATCCGTCATCGGCTGCGGGGCGCTAACCAATCGGGCTGGCAGCATGCGCGAGCCGTTGGAAATCGGCATAACCCATTGCACGAAATGATTGGCATCCCCCTCGTCGTCGGGATTGATCGTGATGTCATCTCGGTCGGGGTGGCTAAGGGTGACCTTGTTCAAACGCTCGTCCACATAGGCGGTAATTGCTTGTAGCCGAGGGGACTTGGCCCCGCGCGAAAACTGGTTGCAGGGCTGCCAGCTTGGGCGTTCCACGTCAAAGCAGGACCGCTCGTGTGCGACGGCCCAGCGACGATCCCACGGCAGGCATTTGCCTGTCGTCAGAAACGCCTCGGGTATTTCCTCGCGGCCGTGGCTTTTGATCGGGTGGCGCCAGATATGTGCAACGGTTGCGGTCATTCCTTGGCGTCTTTATCCTTGCGGAAGGACGACACGATGTTGCCGAACACGTCAGGGCGGACACCCTGCGAACGCATAATCAGATACTGCTGTGTGAACGTGATGGTGTTGTTGGCTACCCAGTAGATCACCAGACCAGATGCAAAACGACCTAGCATGAACATGAATACCCATGGCATCCACGCAAAGATCATCGCTTGGGTTTTGTCGGTGGGGGCAGGGTTCAGCTTTTGCTGCATCCACATGGTCACACCCATCAGGATCGGGAACACGCCAATCGATAAGATCGCGAAGAAGCTTTCGGGGCCAGG
>Ga0209121_10001866_pt1 | contig 21957 bp, 22 predicted proteins | sample Cruoilmetagenom3_FD_187292 | JGI IMG/M metagenome (GOLD analysis project Ga0209121, IMG submission 187292) | Oil polluted marine microbial communities from Coal Oil Point, Santa Barbara, California, USA - Sample 3 (SPAdes) (version 2) | ecosystem: Environmental > Aquatic > Marine > Oil seeps ...
ACCTGTTTTGTCCGTATCACCCACAACCGCTAGTGGCGCTTGAGGCTCACCGTGGCAGTATGTTTGAGTGTGGATTTTTCCACCGCGGTGGATAGTAAGAGTAACTTGCTTAGAAAGTGCGTTAACTACTGAAACACCAACACCATGCAGACCACCAGATACCTTGTACGAGTTATCATCGAACTTACCACCAGCGTGAAGAACCGTCATGATTACTTCTGCTGCTGATACGTTTTCTTCTGGGTGCAATTCTGTTGGGATACCACGGCCGTCATCGCTTACAGACACAGAACTATCTTCATGGATAGTTACAATAATGTCATTACAGTGACCAGCTAGCGCTTCATCAATAGAGTTATCTACCACCTCAAAAACCATGTGGTGCAGACCGGTACCATCATCCGTGTCGCCAATGTACATTCCAGGACGCTTACGTACCGCATCCAGACCCTTCAGTACTTTAATACTCGATGAATCGTAATTATCTGACATAGTTACTCTCTGACTAATTATCCTTGCTCTATTTTGCCATGTTCCACATGAAACATCCTGCTATTTTCGTCATGCATATCAGCAATCTGATCAGCGGTAATAGAGCTTACAAAAACTTGAGCCTTAGTCGCCTTTAAACACTCAGCAAGACGTGCTCGGCGTTGGCTATCTAATTCGGAAGCGAAGTCATCTATTAAATAGATGCACTGCTTACCTGTCATTTGGGTGAGGTGCTGCCCTTGTGCAACGCGCAACGCGCACACCATCAACTTCAATTGACCTCGTGACAAGACATCTTCCACTGGAGTGCCGTTCACTTTTATCTTTAGATCCGCTTTGTTTGGCCCACTAAATGTGTAACCAAGCTGCTGATCCCTTTCAAAATTCTTTTCTAATATCTCAGCGTATGGGGTGTCTTTATCCCAACCACGATAGTAGTTAATCTTTATCTCAAACTCAGGAAGGAAGGTCGCACAGATTTCCTCTGCCACTTCTTTTAACTGCTCAACGTAGGTAGCGCGCCATTGGCTGATGCTTTCTGCTAAACGGGCTAATTCTTGATCCCAATAGCTTAGCTCTCGATAATTCGTTGCCGTTTTCAATAATGCATTACGCTGTTTATTGAGTCGCTTGACCCTGCCCCATGCATCATAAAAACCAGACTCACTATGGAAGACTCCCCAATCAATGAATGCCCGGCGATGTTTAGGTCCATCCGTCAGTAAATCAAACCCTTCAGGATGAATCAACTGCAATGGTAATACTTGAGCTAGCTGAGCTAATTTTTGCCCAGTTTGACCGCTTATTTTAACCTCTGTCGTGCCATCGCGCTGCTTATTAATGCCAATTGGCAGCTCAAATTGATCCGAGGTCATAAAACGGCCATGAACAAACAGTTCGCTACACTCATTTTGAATGATACGACCGGTTAATGAGCTTTTGAATGAGCGACCATGTCCGAGCAGATACACCGCTTCCAGGACACTGGTTTTGCCGCTACCGTTAGCCCCTATAAGAAAGTTAAAGCCTGATGACGGTTGAATGTCACAGGCTTCTATATTTCTAAATTGCTTAACGATTAAGCGCGATAAAGGCATAACGTCTTCATATTAATCTTCAATCACGACTCGGTAGGTCAACATATTGCAGCTTATAAACGAATTGGCATAACAACGTACATCGCGCTGTCATCTTGTGCATTTTCAATCAAGGCACTCGCATTAGCGTCTGACATTGAGATACGAACTTGTTCACAACGCAGTGTGTTCAGAACATCCAATACGTAGCTTACGTTAAAGCCAATCTCTAGCGCGTCACCGTCGAAGTTAACATCTAGCACTTCTTCTGCTTCTTCTTGTTCTGGGTTGTTCGCTGTAATACGCATCTCGCTATCCACAAGATTAACTCGAACACCACGGAATTTTTCATTCGACAGAATCGCTGCACGAGAAAATGCGGAGCGTAATTCATCACAACCGGCTTCAAGTGTCTTGGTAGTATTTTGCGGCATTACGCGGCGATAATCAGGGAAACGACCATCAACGAGCTTAGAAGTAAAGACATAGTTGTTCACTTCAGCACGCACATTAGAGTTGCCAATTTGCAGCGTTACAGGCTGTTCAGGCGCATCCAATAACTTCACTAGCTCTTGAACACCTTTACGGGGAACAATGATCTGCTTCTGGGCAAAGTCAGCACCCAATTGCGCTTGAGATACTGCCATACGGTGACCATCAGTCGCTACGCTGCGTAAGATAGAACCTTCAATCTCAAACAACATGCCGTTGAGGTAGTAACGAACATCCTGGTTCGCCATTGAGAATTGGGTTTTCTCGATAAGACCGCGTAGCTCAGCCTGTGTCACAGACACTTCAACTTCACTGCTCCAGTCTTCAATGTTTGGAAAATCTGCCGCTGGTAATGTTGCCAATGAGAAACGGCTACGACCAGAGCGAACCTGAATACGGTCACCATCCAATACCACAGTGATCACTGAGCTGTCTGGTAAACCACGGCAAATATCTAGGAACTTACGTGAAGGCACAGTAATGCTGCCCGCTTCGAAATCACCTTCAAGCGTTACACGGCTGATCAATTCAACTTCTAGATCCGTCGCTGTCATCGACAACACGTTATCTTCTACTTTAATTAGTAGGTTTCCTAGAATTGGAAGCGTTGGCCTGCCACCGAGTGCGCCAGATACTTGTTGTAATGGCTTAATCAGGTGACTACGTTCAATGGTAAATTTCATATCTTGCTCTTACGGTCTAAATGGCACTGCGTAATAGTACGTGGCCAAGATTCTGCTTATTAAGGTTAAGAATACTGTGTATTAAGAAGAAAGGGTACGAATCAAGTTCGAATAATCTTCTTTAATGTCGTGGCTCTCTTCACGCAGCTGAGCAATTTTACGACAAGCATGCAGTACAGTCGTGTGGTCACGGCCACCGAATGCATCGCCAATCTCAGGCAAGCTGTGGTTTGTTAGCTCTTTAGCCATAGCCATCGCCAATTGACGTGGACGAGCAACAGAACGAGAGCGACGTTTCGACAAGAGATCGGCTACTTTGATTTTGTAGTACTCGGCTACTGTCTTCTGAATATTATCAATGGTGACCAATTTCTCTTGCAGTGCAAGTAGGTCACGCAGTGCTTCACGTACGAAATCGATCGTAATCGGGCGACCAGTGAAGTTCGCATTCGCGATAACACGGTTCAATGCGCCTTCCAGTTCACGAACGTTAGAACGTAGACGCTTAGCAATAAAGAAAGCCACTTCATCCGCAAGGTGGATTTGGTGGTCTTCTGCTTTCTTCATCAAGATAGCAACCCGCGTTTCAAGCTCTGGTGGCTCAATCGCAACCGTCAAACCCCAACCGAAGCGAGATTTAAGGCGATCCTCTACCCCGTTGATCTCTTTAGGATAACGGTCAGAAGTTAGGATGATCTGTTGGTTGCCTTCAAGCAGTGCGTTAAAGGTATGGAAGAACTCTTCTTGAGAGCGCTCTTTATTAGCGAAGAATTGGATATCATCGATAAGCAAAGCATCAACACTACGGTAGTAACGTTTAAATTCTTCGATCGCATTGTTTTGGAGCGCTTTCACCATGTCTTGAACAAAGCGCTCGGAGTGCATGTAAACCACTTTAGCATTCGGTTTATTATCGACAATGGCATTACCCACCGCATGCAACAAGTGCGTTTTACCTAAACCAGTACCACCATACAAAAACAACGGGTTATAAGCTGTTCCTGGGTTATCAGAAACCTGACGTGCCGCAGCCAAACCCAGTTGGTTCGACTTACCTTCAACAAAGTTATTAAACTTATGCTTTGGGTTCACGTTTGAACGGTGGTTAAGGTCAACCGCCACAGGCTCTTCATCGCGCCAGATATTGTGAACAGGCTTACGAGCTTGTAACTGCGCAGGTGCGGATGACTCAGCGGCCACATCGGCTGCCGTACGTGTACGCGCCGGTGCTGGTGTCGCAGGTTTAGGAGCAATCACGCGCTTGCTTCCCACTTCAAAATGCAGATGTGGGATATCGTTACCACAATATTCTTGCAGTAAACGGTTAATGCTATTTAGATACTTATCGCGAACCCAATCGAGTACGAAACGGTTCGGTGCAAATAGAGTTAGAGTATTGTCATTGAGTTCCGCTTGTAACGGACGAACCCACATACTGAATTCTGTAGCTGGTAACTCTTCTTGAAGCTGTTGCAAACACTGCAACCAAAGCGAAGATGACACGGTGCCCTCACTCTATTTAAGTAATATGAAATGACTGCTAATTTTACCTGTTGATAAGTCAGATCACCAGCAATTGATCACAGATCCAGTGAATAAGATCCAAGTTATTCACAATAAATTTGTAATTTATCGGTGGATCCACACATCTTGCCCCTAATTTACTCACATAATGATCCACTTATGCCCGGATCCTTGCTAGTTATCCCCAAAATGGGAATTCAATCTGGTTATGGTTAATAACATCTGGTTATTTATTCTAGAGAGCATTTTCCCAGTAACATCCAATCCCATAAATATAAGGAGTTACCAAATGAATAACTGGATTAAGGCTGCAATTGCGGCTATCGCACTCTCTGCTGCTACTGTTCAAGCTGCGACTGAAGTTAAAGTCGGTATGTCTGGTCGCTATTTCCCGTTTACGTTCGTTAAACAAGACCAACTACAAGGTTTTGAAGTGGATTTATGGGATGAGATCGGTAAGCGTAACGATTACAACGTTGAATACGTAACGGCAAACTTCTCTGGTCTGTTTGGTCTTCTTGAAACGGGTCGAATTGATACCATTTCAAACCAAATTACAATGACGGATGCGCGTAAAGCGAAATATCTTTTCGCAGACCCTTACGTAGTAGACGGCGCACAAATTACCGTTCGTAAAGGTAATGACAGCATCAAAGGAATCGAAGACCTAGATGGTAAGACGGTTGCGGTAAACCTTGGCTCAAACTTTGAGCAACTGCTGCGCAGCTACGACAAAGATGGCAAAATCAATGTGAAAACCTACGATACAGGTATTGAGCATGATGTCGCTCTTGGCCGTGCAGATGCGTTCGTTATGGATCGCCTATCAGCACTAGAACTTATCAAGAAGACAGGTCTACCATTACAGCTAGCGGGACAACCATTCGAAACAATTGAAAACGCTTGGCCTTTCGTTGACAACGACAACGGTAAAAAACTGCAAGCAGAAGTAAATAAAGCATTAGCAGCAATGCGCGAAGATGGTACGTTAGAAAGTATCTCTCAGAAATGGTTTGGTGCGGATATTACTCATAAGTAATTACTCACTTTCTCCATTCAAAGCCCACTGCTTTACACAGCGGTGGGCTTTTTGCTTTTGAGTTCAGATTAAAAAGCCTGATATAACAGTATTTCCAAACAACACTTCCAATAAAAATACGAGATAGATTATGGGATTTGACTTTAATTACATGCTAGAGCTACTGCCAATACTGCTGAAGTATCTTGGCACAACCATGGAGATGGCGACCTGGGGTTTGTTCTTTGCTCTTATCCTGTCTTTGATATTGGCAAATATTCGTGTATTCAAAATCCCAGTGCTCGATCAACTGAGTCAGCTGTATATTAGCTTCTTTCGCGGAACTCCGCTGCTAGTACAGTTGTTCCTTCTATACTACGGCCTACCGCAGGTATTTCCGTGGATGGTTGGACTCGATGCGTTTGGCGCGGCCGTGATTGGTTTAACCCTTCACTTTGCCGCTTATATGGCAGAGAGTATTCGTGCCGCGATTATTGGTATTGATCGCAGCCAAATGGAAGCCAGTTTGTCTGTAGGCATGACAACTAGCCAAGCAATGCGACGAGTCGTCTTACCGCAAGCAACTCGCGTGGCATTGCCTTCATTGATGAACTACTTCATCGACATGATCAAATCGACTTCACTTGCATTCACCCTAGGTGTAGCCGAAATCATGGCCAAAGCTCAGATGGAAGCGTCTTCAAGTTTCCGCTTCTTCGAGGCTTTCTTAGCTGTAGCGCTGATTTATTGGGGCGTGGTCGTTATCCTCACTCGTATTCAAATTTGGGCCGAAGTGAAACTGAATAAGGCGTATGTACGATGATCAAATTACAAAATATCCACAAGCAGTTTGGTGACACCGAAGTATTGAAAGGGATCGACCTTGAAATCAAACAAGGTGAGATAATTGTCATCATAGGTTCGAGTGGAACAGGTAAGTCCACACTGCTACGTTGCGTAAATTTTCTCGAGCAAGCCGATCAAGGTACGATTTCGATTGACGATATCAAGGTTGATGCTAAGAAACATACCAAAGCAGAGGTGCTGGCACTGCGCCGTAAGACCGGTTTTGTATTCCAAAACTATGCGTTATTTGCTCACCAAACTGCAAAGCAGAATATTGCTGAAGGTTTGATTACCGTTCGAGGTTGGAAAAAGAAGCAAGCCCATGAAAAAGCGCAACAAATACTCGATGATATTGGTCTAGGAGAAAAAGCAGATAGCTACCCTGCTGCGCTTTCTGGAGGTCAACAACAACGCGTTGGGATCGGCCGAGCAATGGCCCTTCAACCAGAGCTTTTGTTGTTCGATGAGCCTACTTCAGCGCTCGATCCTGAATGGGTTGGTGAAGTACTTAACCTCATGAAAAAATTAGCAAATCAGCATCAAACTATGCTGGTGGTTACCCATGAAATGCAGTTCGCTAGAGAGGTCGCAGACCGAGTGATCTTCATGGCCGATGGCCACATTGTCGAGCAGGGATCTCCACAGGATATTTTTGGTAATCCACAGGATCCAAAATTAAAAAAATTCTTAAATAAGGTTGGGATCGACTAAGGATCCTTGTGATTTTAGTTATTCTACGTATAATCCCCCGACCGGAATTTTAGTTAACCCAATCATTGACACTTTTTGTGACAGTGATTACAATTCCGCCTCTTTGTTGAGAGGCGTCGGTTTTCCTTTCTTATATAAAGAAGAGAAAAAATGCCCACGCCGGGTTTAACAAAAACCTAAAACTACTGATCAGTAAGGTAATTACAATGAAACGCACTTTTCAACCTACAGTTCTAAAGCGTAAGCGTACTCACGGTTTCCGTGCTCGCATGGCTACTAAGAACGGTCGCGCAACAATCAATGCACGTCGTGCAAAAGGCCGTAAGCGTCTTTCTAAGTAATCTTTGATTATTTTGAATAAGCTAGCCTTCGGTCGGGAGTTACGCTTGTTAACTCCCGAACATTATCAGAATGTCTTCAAGCAAGCTCATCGAGCTGGCTCCCCTCATTTCACCATCATTGCCCGAAATAACTCTCTTTCAAATCCTCGCCTTGGATTAGCCGTTCCGAAAAAACAGATTAAAACCGCCGTGGGTCGTAACCGATTCAAGCGTCTTACTCGTGAAAGCTTTCGTAACATTCAACACAAACTTCCTAACAAAGATTATGTTGTAATCGCTAAAAAGAGCGCGCAAGATTTAAGCAATGAAGAAATGTTCAAGCTACTCGACAAATTATGGCTTCGCCTGTCTCGCCCTTCGCGTGGATAGCGCTAATACCCATCTATTTTTATAGATGGTTTATTAGTCCACTCATCGGCCCACGCTGCCGATTTACTCCAACCTGCTCTTTATATGCGATAGAAGCGTTGAAAGCTCACGGTTTTGTAAAAGGGTGTTGGTTATCAGGCAAACGTCTATTAAAATGCCATCCTTTGAACGAAGGGGGCTTTGACCCCGTTCCACCAGTCCAAAAACAAGACAGAGATAAATAACGATGGATTCTCAACGTAATATCCTGTTAATCGCATTGGCTTTGGTTTCTTTCCTACTTTTCCAACAATGGAATGTAGCTAAGAACCCGGCTCCACAAGCGATTGAGCAGGCACAATCTGGCAGCACCCTACCAGCGCCATCTTATGCAGATGATCTAGACCCAGCTCCGGGCCAAGTTGCTTCTGCAAAAACTATCACAGTAACAACTGATGTACTGACTCTGTCAATTGATACGGTTGGTGGTGATGTCGTTAAAGCAAATCTAAATGATTACTCTGCAGAGTTCGATTCTGAAGATACTTTTGTTCTTCTTAAGAACGAACCAGGTCACCAATTTATCGCTCAAAGCGGTCTAGTGGGTCCTCAAGGTATCGACCTAAGCAGCACAAACCGCCCTAGCTACACAGTTTCAGCAGATAGCTTCACACTTGCTGATGGTCAGGATGAACTACGCATCCCGATGACTTACCAAGCGAACGGCCTTGAGTACACGAAAACATTCGTCCTTAAGCGTGGTAGCTACGCAATGGATGTTGAATACGATGTAGTAAACAACTCTGGTAACAACGCGACATTCGGCATGTACGCTCACCTACGTCAGAACGTTATGGACGACGGTGGTAGCCTAACAATGCCAACTTACCGTGGTGGTGCTTACTCTACGGAAGATACACGCTATAAAAAATACAGCTTCGACGACATGCAAGATCGCAACCTGTCTCTTAACCTAGCAAATGGTCAAGGTTGGGCAGCGATGATTCAGCACTACTTTGCAAGTGCATGGATTCCACGCGACGAAGCAGGCAGCAACCTTTACACTCGTGTCATTGGTAACCTTGGCGACATCGGTGTTCGCATGCCGAACAAAACCATTGCTACTGGCGACGAAGCAAGCTTTAAAGCAACGCTTTGGGTTGGTCCTAAACTTCAAGACCAAATGGCTGCTGTTGCACCAAACCTAGACCTAGTAGTTGACTACGGTTGGTTATGGTTCATTGCTAAACCACTTCATACTCTGCTTTCGTTCATTCAAGGCATCGTTGTGAACTGGGGTCTGGCAATCATCTGTCTAACGTTCATCGTTCGTGGTGCTATGTACCCACTAACGAAAGCTCAGTACACGTCTATGGCGAAAATGCGTATGCTTCAGCCTAAGCTGACTGCAATGCGTGAGCGTATTGGCGACGACCGTCAACGCATGAGCCAAGAAATGATGGAGCTTTACAAGAAAGAAAAAGTAAACCCACTGGGTGGCTGTTTACCTATCCTTCTACAAATGCCTATCTTCATTTCACTATACTGGGCACTAATGGAGTCAGTTGAACTGCGTCATTCACCGTTCTTCGGTTGGATTACTGACCTTTCAGCACAAGACCCATACTACATTTTGCCACTTCTGATGGGTGCTTCAATGTTCCTAATCCAGAAGATGAGCCCGACAACTGTAACGGATCCGATGCAGCAGAAGATCATGACCTTTATGCCGGTTATGTTCACATTCTTCTTCCTGTTCTTCCCTTCAGGTCTGGTTCTTTACTGGCTAGTATCGAACATCGTAACTCTGATTCAGCAAACGCTTATCTATCGCGCGCTGGAAAAGAAAGGCTTACATTCTAAGTAAGTTCGATAACAGAAAGAGATAAAGAAAGGCGACCAAAAGGTCGCCTTTTTGTTTTTAGCTGATTACAATTCAGCTAATTGATTAATCGTGAACGCCCCATTGTGGCTTTCACATGCTAGCAGGCACAACTATGACTACAGATACGATTGTTGCTCAAGCGACCGCGCCTGGCCGTGGTGGCGTAGGTATTATCCGCGTTTCCGGCCCACTGGCCACTCAGGTTGCATTAGAAGTAACAGGCAAAACACTCAAGCCTCGCTATGCGGAGTACCTGCCGTTTAAATCTCAGGATGGCATCGAACTCGACCAAGGTATCGCGCTTTACTTCCCTAACCCACATTCGTTTACTGGCGAAGACGTGTTAGAGCTGCAAGGTCACGGCGGACCAGTGGTTATGGACATGCTAATCAAACGCATCCTAACTATCACAGGCGTGCGTGCTGCACGTCCTGGTGAGTTCTCAGAGCGTGCCTTCTTGAACGACAAGATGGACTTAACGCAAGCCGAAGCCATTGCTGATTTAATTGATGCAAGTTCGGAAGAGGCGGCAAAATCGGCACTACAGTCTCTACAAGGTGAGTTCTCTAAACGCATTAACACGCTGGTTGATTCACTGATACACCTACGAATCTATGTTGAAGCGGCTATCGATTTCCCTGAAGAAGAAATTGATTTTCTTGCCGACGGTAAAGTAAGTGCTGACTTACAGGCTATCATCGACAATCTGGAAGCCGTGCGCCAAGAAGCCAATCAAGGTGCCATCATGCGTGAAGGCATGAAGGTGGTGATAGCCGGGCGCCCAAATGCGGGGAAATCGAGCTTATTGAATGCATTATCAGGCAAAGAATCTGCAATTGTGACCGATATTGCAGGCACCACACGTGATGTACTGCGTGAACATATCCATATTGATGGTATGCCACTGCATATTATTGATACCGCAGGCCTGCGTGATGCTTCAGATGAAGTAGAAAAAATTGGTATTGAACGAGCTTGGGAAGAAATTGCTCAGGCAGACCGAGTTTTATTTATGGTCGATGGCACCACAACAGACGCAACTGACCCGCAAGATATCTGGCCAGATTTCGTTGATCGACTACCAAATAATATCGGTATGACAGTGATCCGAAATAAAGCGGATCAAACCAGTGAAGAACTAGGTATTTGCCACGTTAACGATCCCACTCTAATTCGCTTATCAGCGAAAACAGGCGAAGGGGTCGACGCATTGCGCAGCCACCTTAAAGAGTGCATGGGATTTGCTGGTGGGAATGAGGGCGGTTTCATGGCACGTCGTCGTCACTTAGACGCCTTAGAACGTGCATCAGAGCACTTGGACATCGGCCAACAACAGCTTGAAGGTTATATGGCCGGAGAGATCTTGGCAGAAGAGCTTCGAATCACTCAGCAACATCTTAATGAGATCACGGGTGAATTTAGTTCAGATGACTTATTAGGTCGCATCTTCTCTTCATTCTGTATTGGCAAATAATCTTTAAAGGCCGGCTTATGCTGGCCTTTTCTTTAGTAAGGACAGTTTAATGATCCACATTATTACAGGCAGTACCTTAGGTGGTGCTGAGTACGTTGGCGATCACCTTAATGATCTTCTTGAAGAGCAAGGTCAAGAGATAACCCTTCATAACCAGCCGGAATACGATGACATTCCCCAACAAGGCTTCTGGTTGTTAGTGACTTCAACTCATGGTGCTGGCGAGTTTCCAGATAATATTAAGCCGTTTATCGACGCATTGACCCAGCAATCACCAGATTTAAGTCAGATTCGCTTTGCTGTCGTAGCGCTTGGGGATTCAAGTTACGATACCTTCTGTTTGGCGGGAAAATCAGTCCACAGCTTGCTGAAAGAGCTCGGTGCCCACCCTATTTCTGACTGTTTTACCATCGATGTACTGGAAACTCCGGTACCTGAAGACGCTGCAGAAGCATGGTTTAACGATCATAGTGACCAGTTTTAAACTCTCCTATATCCCAAAAAGCGGCTTATGCCGCTTTTTTTGCCTCTGAATATCGTGATTGTGAATAACTTTTTCCAAAAAAATTAAAAACTATCCATTTATTTTCAATTTCTTCTGTGGATAAGATCATACATATACGGTGATTAACCTATAGTTATCCAAATAACAAGTTTTAGACTAATTTCACCCTGTGAATAAGTAGCCATTTTGATCCCAGCTAATCCTCATCATGATCAAAGTTAGATCACATAGTTTGATCCAAAAAAGATCCATGATCTTGTTGATCATTTTTGACTTATCCACAGACACCCTCGATCCTAATAATAGATCTAATAAAAGATCTCTTTAAAGATCTTATCTATATTAATTAAAAACTGCTTTTTCGAAAAATTCCAAAAACGTTTTCTCAAGCTATGAAAACAGGTAGAATATCGCTCCTTTTTATCTGTCTAGAAAACATTTGAATACCTGAGGTTGGTTCATGCTTTATCACGAAAAATTTGACGTCATCGTTGTTGGTGGTGGCCATGCAGGAACGGAAGCCGCACTCGCATCTGCACGTACTGGTCAAAGTACGTTATTACTTACTCATAATATCGATACGTTAGGACAAATGTCTTGCAACCCAGCTATTGGCGGGATCGGTAAGGGCCATTTGGTTAAAGAGGTCGATGCAATGGGTGGATTAATGGCGCAAGCTATTGATCATGCAGGTATTCAGTTCAGAACATTGAACGCATCAAAAGGCCCTGCAGTTCGTGCGACTCGTGCACAAGCTGACCGCGCACTTTACAAAGCTTTTGTTCGAAATGCTCTTGAAAACACACCAAACCTAACTTTGTTCCAACAATCGGTTGATGATTTGATCGTTGAACAAGATCAAGTGGTCGGTGTGGTGACGCAGATGGGCCTTAAGTTCCGCGCTGATGCTGTGGTACTGACTGTTGGCACCTTCCTAGGCGGAAAGATCCATATTGGTATGGAAAGTTCTTCTGGTGGTCGAGCCGGTGATCCACCATCGATCGCACTTGCTGACCGTCTTCGTGATCTTCCATTCCGAGTTGATCGCCTGAAAACAGGTACACCCCCTCGTATCGATGCGCGTAGCGTTGATTTTTCTGAGCTTGAGGTTCAGCACGGTGATAACCCGACGCCTGTTTTCTCGTTCATGGGTAGCCGAACTCAACAGCCTCGTCAAATTCCATGTTACATCACGCATACCAATGAAAATACGCATGACGTTATTCGCGCTAACCTAGATCGCAGCCCAATGTACGCGGGTGTGATTGAAGGTATTGGCCCTCGCTACTGTCCTTCGATTGAAGACAAAGTGATGCGTTTTGCTGATAAGAACAGTCACCAAATTTTTATCGAACCTGAGGGTCTAACGACTCATGAGCTATACCCGAATGGTATCTCTACCAGTCTACCGTTTGATGTACAGGTTCAAATTGTTCGTTCGATGAAGGGCTTTGAAAATGCTCATATCGTTCGCCCTGGCTATGCGATTGAGTACGATTTCTTTGATCCTCGCGACCTTAAGCTGACTTACGAAACTAAGTTTATTAAAGGTCTATTCTTTGCGGGTCAAATCAACGGTACCACTGGCTACGAAGAAGCAGCTGCACAAGGCTTGATGGCAGGTCTCAATGCAAGTTTGTTTACTCAAGGCAAAGAAGGCTGGAGCCCGCGTCGCGATCAAGCTTACATGGGCGTTCTTATCGATGACTTATCGACGATGGGCACCAAAGAACCTTACCGTATGTTTACGTCTCGCGCGGAATACCGTTTGCTCCTTCGTGAAGACAACGCTGATATCCGTTTGACGGAAAAATCACGTGAACTTGGCTTGGTGGATGACGCTCGTTGGGCTCGATTCAATGAGAAAGTAGAAAACATGGAGAAAGAGCGTCAACGTCTGAAAGAAACGTGGATTAATCCTAAATCTGAAGATATTGATCAACTGAACCAAATTCTTAAAACACCAATGTCTCGTGAAGCGAGCGGTGAAGATCTTCTTCGTCGCCCTGAAATGACTTATTCACAGCTAACTGCATTGGATCGTTTTGGTCCGGCACTGGAAGATCAACAAGCGTCTGAGCAAGTTGAGATCCAAGTAAAGTACGATGGTTATATCCAGCGTCAACAAGATGAAATTGAAAAATCACTGCGTCATGAAAACACCAAACTGCCGGCTGACATCGACTACAGCAAGGTAAAAGGGCTTTCTAATGAAGTGGTTCTAAAACTAACTACCGCTAAACCTGACTCGATCGGTATTGCATCGCGTATCTCTGGTATTACACCTGCTGCAATCTCGATTTTGTTGGTTTATCTGAAAAAGCATGGCCTGTTGAAAAAAGGTGAGGAAGCATAATGAGCGTATTGCGCGAAAAACTGGATCACCTGATTGGCCAGACTGAACTTGAAGTATCGGAAAAACAACGTAGCCAATTAGTGGGCTACGTTGAGTTACTCAATAAATGGAACAAGGCCTATAATTTAACGTCTGTTCGTGACCCGCAAGAAATGATGGTGAAACATATCTTAGATAGCATCATTGTTAGCACTCACTTACAAGGCAAGCGCTTTATTGATGTCGGTACCGGCCCTGGTCTTCCTGGGATTCCGCTCTCAATCATGAACCCTGACCGTGAGTTTTACTTGTTAGATAGCCTAGGTAAGCGTATTCGTTTCATCAAGCAGGTGATTCATGAGCTGGGTATCGACAACGTAGTACCGGTTCAAAGTCGCGTTGAAGAATTTCAACCTGAAGAAAAGTTTGATGCAGTGCTCAGTCGTGCGTTTGCGTCAATGACAGACATGGTAGAGTGGTGTCACCATTTACCTAAAGAGCAATCCGGTGTATTTTTGGCTCTTAAAGGACAACATCCTAGAGACGAAATTGATCTGTTACCTGAATGGTGTTCAGTGACAGACATTAAAGCTTTGCAAGTACCAGAGCTTGATGGAGAGCGTCATCTAGTTACTTTATCGCGTCAGGGATAATCAGCGAGGCCATAGTGGGTAAAATAGTAGCAATTGCCAACCAGAAAGGTGGCGTAGGAAAAACAACAACTTGCATTAATTTGGCAGCATCAATGGCGGCAACAAAACGCAAGATATTGGTTGTTGACCTCGATCCTCAAGGTAATGCCACTATGGCGAGCGGTGTCGACAAGTATCAGGTTGAAGCAACTGCTTACGATTTGTTGGTTGAAGACACCCCATTTGATGAGGTAGTTTGTCGGAGTACATCTGGCAATTATGACCTCATCGCCGCAAACGGTGATGTGACTGCGGCAGAAATCAAATTAATGGAAGTGTTTGCTCGTGAAGTTCGTCTTAAGAACGCGCTCGCATCAGTTCGCGATAACTATGATTTCATCTTTATCGATTGCCCACCTTCTTTAAACCTGCTTACAATCAATGCGATGGCTGCGGCTGATTCCGTATTGGTTCCGATGCAATGTGAATATTTTGCATTGGAAGGTTTGACTGCGTTGATGGATACCATCAGTAAACTCGCTGCGGTAGTAAACGAGAATCTTAAGATCGAAGGTCTTCTACGTACTATGTACGATCCTCGTAACCGCTTATCGAACGAAGTATCTGATCAACTCAAAAAACATTTTGGTAGCAAAGTCTACCGAACTGTTATCCCTAGAAATGTGCGTCTGGCAGAAGCGCCTAGTCATGGCAAGCCAGCAATGTACTACGACAAATATTCCGCAGGAGCGAAGGCATATCTTGCTCTTGCAGGCGAAATGTTGCGTCGTGAAGAAGTCCCAGTATAGGTCTAACCAAAGGAATTCGCTCAATGTCTAAGCGCGGTTTAGGAAAGGGGCTAGATGCATTGCTTGCAACTAGCTCTCTGGCTCGTGAAAAACAACAAGTAGCTTCTCATAGTCAAGCGTTATCGGCTGATGGTGAGCTCATCGAACTTGCTGTCGGTTGCTTAAAGCCAGGTGTATATCAACCGCGTAAGGATATTGCGCCGGAAGCGCTAGAAGAGTTAGCGGTATCTATCCAATCTCAAGGCATTATCCAACCGATCGTTGTACGCCCTTTAGCGCACGACCAATTTGAGATTATTGCTGGTGAACGTCGTTGGAGAGCGGCTCGTCAAGCTGGTCTTAAACAAGTTCCATGCTTGATCAAGAGAGTAGAAGACAAGGCCGCGATTGCGATGGCATTGATCGAGAACATTCAACGTGAAGATCTGAATGTTATCGAAGAATCACAAGCGCTAGAGCGCTTGCAGAACGAGTTTTCACTGACACATCAGCAGGTCGCCGATGTGATTGGTAAATCCAGAGCTACCGTTAGTAACTTATTACGTCTAAATCAGCTCGAAAATGAAGTAAAAGGTTTAGTTTCCAGTAAACAACTAGAAATGGGGCATGCTAGAGCACTGCTTGCGCTTGAAGGTGTTACCCAGGTTGAGGCAGCGAATACTGCAGCAACCAAAAAAATGACCGTGCGTCAAACTGAGCAACTTGTCAAAAAGTGCTTAAAACCAGACGTTGAAGCTGAATCGAAGCCCGAAGACACTGAGGCCATCGAACTTTCACGAAGACTCACGGAAAAATTGCAAGCAAACGTTTCAGTTACTCGTTCTGTTAGCGGTAAGTCAAAAGTGACAATTACTCTTGATGAGCCTCACAAATTAGAGCAACTTATTGCTAAACTAGAGTACTAAATGAGATAATTGATTTAGGTCAATTATGAAATAAACAAGTAATTTCTTACAAAAGTTGTCGGTTTGTATACAGAAATGTAAATGATTGCTGCATTCTTATTGCAATCAATTTGGCTGAACGTATAATTTTCGCCAATTTCTCAGCACGCTTTTAAGCGAGTGGTAAAGTGGGCTTAAAGAGGAACGAATACATGGTAGCGGCGTTAGCAAGACCAGGACGAGTGCTTGCAAAGCAAATGTTATTGATCGAGCTTAGCGCGGTTATATTAGTGGCGATAGGGTTAGGTTTAGCTGTTAATCCTGATTGGGGTTTTGCTGCATTGGTTGGTGGCGGTATTTTTGTCATCGCGAATGTGGTTTTTTGTGTGTGTGCTTTCCTATTTTGTGGAGCTCGCGCAACTAAGTTAGTTGCGGCGTCGTTTTACGCAGGCGAAGCACTAAAGATCCTTATCACAGTTCTACTATTCTCTATTGTCTACATGTATATGCAGGTGGAATTAATTCCCCTCAAACTGACCTATTTACTGGTTCTAGGTATTAATATCTTTGCGCCAGTGCTTTTCATTAACAATAAAAAATAGGATGAGTTATGGCTGCGCCAACAGCATCCGGATACATTGAACACCATTTACAAAACCTTTCTTTAGCTAAGTTTGGTCTTGTAGAGGAGACAAGTTTCTGGAACGTACATATAGACAGTCTGTTTTTTTCGGTGTTGACAGGGATGTTATTCCTTTGGGTTTTTCGCTCAGTCGCTAAGAAAGCAACAGTAGGTGTACCTGGTAAGCTTCAGTGTTTTGTTGAAATGGTAGTGGAATTCGTTGGCGACAACGTTAAAGAAACTTTCCATGGTCGCAACCCTCTGATTGCCCCACTAGCACTGACTATATTCTGCTGGATTATCATTATGAACTTGATGGACTTAGTGCCTATCGATTTCTTACCATATCCTGCAGAGCATTGGCTAGGTATCCCTTACTTGAAAGTGGTTCCTACAGCTGATGTAAATATAACCATGGCAATGGCTTTGGGTGTTTTTGCTCTGATGATCTACTACAGCATCAAAGTGAAAGGCCTAGGCGGGTTTGCTAAAGAATTGGCACTGCATCCATTTAATCACCCAATCATGATCCCATTTAACTTGGTACTTGAGGTAATTTCGTTATTAGCGAAGCCACTATCTCTAGGTATGCGTTTATTTGGTAATATGTTTGCGGGTGAGGTGGTGTTTATTCTTATCGCGGCAATGCTACCGTGGTACTTACAATGGGTAGGTGCACTACCTTGGGCTATCTTCCATATCTTAGTTATATTGATTCAAGCGTTTGTTTTCATGATGTTGACAATCGTTTACTTATCAATGGCTCATGAAGATAGTGATCACTAAAAAATTTTTAAGCTTTATTCTAACTATTAATGTTAATCGGAGAACGTAAATGGAAACTGTACTAAGTTTTTCAGCAATCGCTGTTGCTATTATTGTTGGTCTTTGTGCCGTAGGTACTGCAATTGGTTTTGCTATTCTTGGTGGTAAATTCCTAGAAGGCGCTGCGCGTCAACCTGAAATGGCTCCAATGCTACAAGTTAAGATGTTCATCATCGCTGGTCTACTGGATGCTGTTCCAATGATCGGTATCGTAATCGCACTACTATTCACGTTTGCTAACCCATTTGTTGGTCAACTAGCAGGCTAATTAACTCTTTAATAGTTAATTAAATTTTTGTAGTTGATTCTTAACGAGGGGTAGCTGTTGTGAATATGAACGCAACTCTGCTAGGTCAAGCAATTGCTTTTTCACTGTTTGTTTGGTTCTGCATGAAATATGTATGGCCACCAATCATGCAAGCAATTGAAGAACGTCAGAAAAAAATTGCTGACGGTCTTGTAGCCGCTGAACGCGCTGCTAAAGACTTGAACCTGGCACAAGCCAACGCTTCTGAGCAAATGAAAGAAGCAAAGCGCACTGCAACTGAGGTTATTGATCAGGCAAACAAACGTAAAGCTCAAATTATTGATGAAGCACGCGAAGAAGCTCAGGCAGAACGCCAGAAAATCTTAGCGCAAGCTGAAGCAGAAATTGAAGCAGAGCGTACACGTGCCCGTGATGACCTGCGCAAACAAGTCGCAACTCTGGCTATAGCTGGTGCTGAGAAAATCCTTGAGCGTACAATCGATAAAGATGTACACGATGATCTTCTTAACAACATTACTGCAAAACTTTAAAGCAAGGGGCTGTATATGTCTGATTTGACTACAATCGCACGCCCCTATGCTAAAGCAGCGTTTGACTTTGCGGTAGATAAAGGTGAGCTAGACCAATGGGGTCAAATGCTTACTTTTGCTGCCGAAGTGGCACAAAATGATGATGTTCACAATTTATTAAGCGGTTCTATGACTGCTGAAAAATTAGCTGAAGTATTCATTGTAATTTGTGGCGAACAATTTGATGAATTCGGCCAGAACTTAATTAAAGTGATGGCAGAGAATGGCCGCTTAATGGCTTTTCCTGATGTTTGTAAAGAGTTCTTTATACTCAAAAAAGAGTATGAGAAAGAGATCGACGTTGAAGTTACTTCAGCTGTTGAACTTTCTGAAGAACAACGCACAAGCATTATCAGCAAATTGGAACTGCGCCTTGCGCGCAAAGTTCAGCTGAATTGCAGTATAGATGAGACTCTACTTAGTGGAGTTATTATTCGAGCCGGAGACCTAGTCATCGATAACTCAGCGCGCAGTCGTTTAGACCGCCTGAGCGATGCATTGCAGTCTTAATGGGGATTGGAGCATGCAACTTAATTCCACTGAAATTAGCGATCTAATTAAACAACGTATTGAATCTTTCGACGTTGTTAGTGAAGCTCGCAATGAAGGTACTATCGTTTCTGTAAGCGATGGCATCCTTAGCATCCACGGCCTAGCGGACGTGATGCAAGGTGAAATGATCGAACTACCGGGTGGCCGTTACGCTCTAGCACTGAACTTGAACCGTGATTCGGTTGGTGCTGTTGTAATGGGCCCGTATGCTGACCTACAGGAAGGCATGAAAGTTACAGGTACTGGTCGTATTCTAGAAGTACCAGTAGGTCCTGAAATGCTTGGTCGTGTTGTAAACACGCTAGGTGAGCCAATTGATGGTAAAGGTCCAATCGAAGCTAAATTGACTTCGCCTGTAGAAATTATCGCACCAGGTGTAATCGACCGTAAATCGGTAGATCAACCTGTTCAAACTGGTTACAAGTCTGTTGACTCAATGATCCCTATCGGTCGTGGTCAACGTGAACTAGTAATCGGTGACCGTCAGACTGGTAAAACAGCAATGGCGATCGATGCGATTATTAACCAAAAAGATTCTGGTATTTTCTCTATCTACGTAGCTATCGGCCAAAAAGCGTCGACTATTGCTAACGTAGTTCGCAAACTAGAAGAGCACGGCGCACTAGCAAACACTGTTGTTGTTGTTGCATCGGCTTCTGAATCTGCAGCGCTGCAATACCTTGCACCGTATGCTGGTTGTGCGATGGGCGAATACTTCCGTGATCGCGGTGAAGATGCACTGATTGTTTATGATGACCTATCTAAGCAAGCTGTAGCTTACCGTCAAATCTCGCTACTACTTAAGCGTCCACCAGGTCGTGAAGCGTTCCCAGGTGATGTTTTCTACCTTCACTCTCGTCTACTAGAGCGTGCTGCTCGTGTAAGCGAAGCATACGTAGAAAAATTCACTAACGGCGAAGTGACAGGCAAGACTGGTTCTTTAACTGCTCTTCCTATCATCGAAACGCAAGCTGGTGACGTATCTGCATTCGTACCAACGAACGTAATCTCGATTACTGATGGTCAGATCTTCCTACAAACTGAGCTATTCAACGCCGGCGTACGTCCAGCTGTTGACCCAGGTATCTCAGTTTCTCGTGTAGGTGGTTCGGCGCAGACTAAAATCATCAAGAAGCTATCTGGCGGTATCCGTACTGCTCTAGCTCAATACCGTGAACTTGCTGCATTTGCACAATTCTCATCGGATCTTGATGAAGCGACTAAGAAGCAACTAGACCACGGTCAAAAAGTTACAGAACTGATGAAGCAGAAGCAATACGCTCCTATGTCTGTATTTGACCAAGCTCTAGTAATCTTCGCTGCAGAGCGTGGATACCTTCAAGATGTTGAACTGTCAAAAGTTCTAGATTTTGAAGCTGCTTTACTGTCGTTTGCTCGTGGTCAATATGCCGATCTAGCAACACAGATCGACACAACGGGTGCTTTCAATAAAGAAATCGAAGCTGAGCTGAAGAAGCTTGTTGACGATTTCAAGGCAACCCAGACCTGGTAATTGGTAGGTGGTCTTAGGGCCACCTCATACCATTAACGGAGAGTAACGATGGCCGGCGCAAAAGAGATACGTAATAAAATCGGTAGTGTTAAAAGCACACAGAAGATTACGAAAGCAATGGAAATGGTAGCAGCTTCAAAAATGCGTCGTTCTCAAGACGCAATGGAAGCTACTCGTCCATATGCAGAAACAATGCGTAAAGTGATCGGTCATTTGGCTAATGGTAGCCTCGAGTATAAGCATCCTTATCTTGAGGAACGTGAAGCCAAACGTGTTGGTTACATCATCGTTTCTACAGACCGTGGTCTTTGTGGTGGTTTGAACATTAACTTGTTCAAGAAAGCCATGAACGACATGAAGGATTGGTCTGAGAAAGGTGCTGATGTAGAGCTTGCAATTGTAGGTTCTAAAGCAACAGCATTTTTCAACAACAGCGGCGCGAAAGTAGCAGCTCAAGTTTCTGGTCTGGGCGATCGTCCAAGCCTTGAAGACTTGATTGGCTCTGTAAGCGTTATGCTGAAGAAATATGATGAAGGCGAATTAGATCGCCTGTTCGTAGTGTTCAACAAGTTTGAAAACACTATGGTTCAAGAACCAACGATCGATCAATTACTTCCTTTGCCTAAATCAGATAGCGAAGAAATGAAACGCAGTCATTCTTGGGACTACATTTATGAGCCCGAGCCAAAACCACTACTAGATGCACTATTGGTTCGTTATGTCGAATCTCAAGTGTACCAAGGTGTGGTCGAGAATCTTGCTTGTGAGCAAGCAGCTCGAATGATTGCTATGAAATCAGCAACAGATAACGCTGGTGACATTATTGATGACTTAGAACTTGTGTATAACAAAGCCCGTCAATCGGCGATTACACAAGAACTTTCTGAGATCGTTTCAGGCGCAGCTGCGGTTTAAGCTTAGGTAAAACTAAATAGTTAGAGGATTAACGATGGCTACAGGTAAGATCGTACAGATCATCGGTGCGGTAGTCGACGTAGAGTTCCCACAGGGCGAAGTACCTCGTGTATACGATGCTCTGAATGTTAATGAAGTGAAAGAACGTCTAGTTCTTGAAGTTCAGCAACAACTTGGCGGTGGCGTAGTTCGCGCAATCGTAATGGGTAGCTCTGATGGTTTACGTCGTGGTTTGACAGTTGAAAATACTGGCGCTCCAATCTCAGTACCAGTAGGTACTAAGACATTGGGTCGTATCATGAATGTCCTAGGTGACGCGATTGATGAGTGTGGCGAGATTGGTGCTGAAGAGCATTACGCCATTCACCGTGAAGCTCCAAGCTACGAAGAGCAGTCTAACGAGACAGCTCTTCTAGAAACTGGTGTTAAAGTAATCGACTTGATTTGTCCATTCGCTAAGGGTGGTAAAATCGGTCTATTCGGTGGTGCAGGTGTAGGTAAGACCGTTAACATGATGGAACTTATCAACAACATCGCACTACAGCACTCAGGTCTATCCGTATTTGCGGGTGTTGGTGAGCGTACTCGTGAAGGTAACGATTTCTACTACGAGATGCAGGAAGCGGGCGTTGTAAATG
>Ga0209121_10001867_pt1 | contig 21952 bp, 24 predicted proteins | sample Cruoilmetagenom3_FD_187292 | JGI IMG/M metagenome (GOLD analysis project Ga0209121, IMG submission 187292) | Oil polluted marine microbial communities from Coal Oil Point, Santa Barbara, California, USA - Sample 3 (SPAdes) (version 2) | ecosystem: Environmental > Aquatic > Marine > Oil seeps ...
CTCTGGAAGGTGCCTATCAGTTGCTGTCCAAACTTCTTCATGAAAGTAGATTGCGCTTGGTGGAATATGCTATGTGGTACCCCTGGGGCGACTCGAACGCCCGACACGCGGTTTAGGAAACCGCTGCTCTATCCTCTGAGCTACAGGGGCATGCTCACCACTCTCCATATTTATGCCGCAGCACTGCCATAGCCAAGAAACCAACCGCCATACCAATGAAAAGAGCAGCTGGCATATAATCCAATCCTATACCAATCCCAAGACCAAGAAACAAACACGCCGCGAAAACTAGTCCGCTAATTCCCTTCCTTTTCTTGGGTTCTTGCGTCTCGTCGGACATCTTCGCTACCTCTTCTTAAATATGTCCAGAAATCCCTTGCTGTAAGGAAATCCCCGATACAGTACTTCACAGGGAAACTTATCACAATCCTTAAAACAATAGCCTATTTTGCTTTTGAAGGTGCACTCAAGAACCGGACAAGTAAATCCCAACTTTGTCTTCTGCATTTCCAGTTTCTTCGCTGCACCTTCATCGTTGCCAGCAACACACCCCTCACACATCCCCTTGACAAAATAGCTGCACACCTCACAAGCTATGCCGCAAGCACCTATTTTCATAATTCGCCCCCTTAAAAGCTGGCGGAGCCGGGGTTACAATAGATAACGCTTTCGAACCGGTCTTTAGTCTCACCACCTAGCCCACGACTCTTACGGAAGACAATTGTAGCAACAAGGGGTGTAGCTTGCAACCAACATGCAGGAAACCTCCTGGACTATTGTTGCTTTCTAGTAGGCAGAGTAGCAAGCTATTTCTATCCTGCCATGTTTAGCAAGTGAATCTACTACCATGGTACAATGACATTGCCAAGGTACAAGATACCGGAGGAAAGACTGTATGGACGCAATTCGCCGAAGTGTTGCAGTTTGGTGGCTCATTTCCCTGGGAGCATGACCCAAACAAGGCTACTGTTGTCTGTCCCGACCCAGCAAATCCAGTGGTGTTTGAATTAAGACGTGGTCTGCCTTAGCGAGAGGACAGCAAGTTGGAGAAAGGGAAAGAGAGGCTTACTTTCAATCAGGCTTACGGAGTTTTAACTGCTATCATAGTAATTTCTACTCGTGCGTCTCTCGGGATTCTCGCTGCTTGTATAGCAGCACGTGCCGGGGGATCATCCCCAAAAAAAGATGCGTACACTTCATTCATTTGTCCATATTCGCTAATGTCTGCAAGGAATACTTGAGCCTGCACCACGTCATCAAGGGAGAAACCCGCCGCTGTAAGTATAGCATTCAGGTTCTTCATAACCTGTCTTGTCTCAGCTTCTATGCCGCCTTCAACTAGCTTCCCGGAATCTGGAGCGATCCCTATCTGCCCCGAGATAAAGAGAATATCGCCGGTTTTTATCGCTTGCGAGTATGGTCCAATGGCCTGTGGCGCGTTGGGAGTGGTAATAGCTTGACGCGTAAGCAGTTCAGAATCAGAGCCATTCATCACTTTTATCTCCTTTTGTACAGGAATAAGAAGTTAGCTATGGGTAGTATCATTACGACTTATGGTGGAGATAGGGGGACTTGAACCCCCGACCTCTGCGATGCGAGCGCAGCGCTCTCCCACTGAGCTATATCCCCACAAATTGCATTCTAGCAAGGATTGAATTTAGGGGTCAAGTTGATCAGTCCTGGCACAGAAACGCAGCTAGCTCTTTGATTGCTTGCTCAACCAAAGTTGTTTTTCCTTCAGGGGTATCTTTCTCAGGCTGAATGCCAAGCATAATCACCTTGCAGCCTACATCCTGGGCCAAGTAGTCAGCTAACAATGATAGTGGTACATCGTGGGTGGAGACGGTTACACTGGCTACTCTGCCTTTCTCAATTACCTCTATTGTTCCCGGCTCTTTCCCCATATCCGCAGCATCAATAAAGACAACATGGGAGGCAGAGAGCTCCCTTATTTTCCCAGTATAGTTCTCCGGCGCAGTACCAGCTAAGAACACTTGATACTTTCCTGAAGAGTCGAGTTTCTGTATCTCCCTGGCAGCCAGGAGACCTGGAGTGTCACTGTCGTAAATTTCATTACCTACGCCCAGGACAACTACTTTCCTGGCAGTGGCAAGCTCTCTTTTTAAGTTATTGAGATTGCTTCGCTTCGCTCGCAATGACATATAAGGTCTCACAATGACATGCGGTCTCGCATTGACATATAACGTCTCGCAATGACATGTGGTCTCACATTGACATGAAGTCTCACAATGATGAGGGGGCTATTGCCATGGTTAATTCGTTTAGGGGCCCCACTGCTCAAACAGGATGATCTCGCGACGACACTTGGGACAGAGAAACCTTACATGGTCAGCTCTGCTTACAGGAAGCTCGGGAGGACGAGGAGCGGTCTCTGGGACAAGCTCTAAATCTTTATATAGCATCAAAGCCAAACCCATGTTGCCGTAAGCCTTGGTCCCCAGTTTCTGTGCTACCCAACGGATATGATCCACAGTGCCGACAACGGCACCGCAATACTCACAGATGACTAAATCTTTCTCGACTTCGGTTATAGCCTCAGACCTATCATAGGTAGCTGTATCATATTCATTAGTCAGTATTATCCCCTTGCTTGTGGTGCAATACCTGTGACATTGACCACAGAAAATACAACGGTCATGGTGTACAGTTAGCTTTCTCTTCCCTGAAGAACCACTGACCTCCTCTGTAACCTCAATAGCCCTGGCGGGGCAAACCTGCGCACAGGCACCACAACCTATACATTCTTCCTCTATATATTTAGGTCTTCCTCTAAAGGTTTCCGGCGGGATTGAAGGCGCATAGGGATATTTGATAGTATACGCCGGGCTAAATAAGGAAGTTACTGCCTCTTTCAATTCCCGAAGCTTTGGTGTCCTCATATCTAAGCTCCTAACATCATAACAGCATTAACTGCAGGTTGAATAAAACCATCTATTATCCAGGGAAAAGCTAGGCCAATTCCCAGGCAGGCAGCAGCTAAGAGTATCATGGAAACACACATAAGCACCGGTGCTTCCTTCACCTTTTGCCATTTTTCCGGCAAGCTGCCAAAAAAGATATATCTCTCGAGCTTTAAGAAGGAAGCCATAGTTAATATGCTTCCCAACGCCGCAACGATAGCAAATCCAAGATAACCAGCCTGTATAGCAGCGATGATAATTATGAGTTTACTCCAAAAGCCATTAAACGGCGGGAAACCACTAATGGAAAGAGAGGCTATGGCACAAGTAGTGCCGGTAACAGGCATTCTTTGGTTTAACCCACCTAGCTCCTTTAACTGCCTTGTTCCAGTCTGCATCTCAACCGAGCCAGCATCTAGGAAAAGCAGCCCCTTAAACAATGCGTGATTTACCAAGTGGAAAAGCCCGCCCAGGATTCCCAAAGGTGTAGCTATCCCTAAACCTAGCAGTACGTAACCCATTTGACTTATGCTATGGTAAGCCAGAAGCCTCTTGGAATCCCATTGACCCAAAGCCAGAAGAACAGCTACAAGCAGGGAAATAGCGCCTACCACCATCAGAATCCAAGAGGTAGTCGGTGTTATCTCAAAGATGCAGAAGAAAACTCTTATCATCCCGTAAAGCCCAATTACCTTGATGAAGACTCCAGAAAGGATGGCAGAGACTGGTGTGGGGGCAGTGGAATGAGCATCAGGTAACCAAGCATGAAATGGCATATAGGCAGCCTTCAATCCAAACCCGGCAAGGAAGAGAATGCCTGAGAAAAGCAGCATAGGACTTAATCCCTGACCAAGTAGAATCCCATGTAGCTCTGCCATATTTAAGGAGCCGGCCGTGCGGTAGAGGAAAGCCATGCCTGATAGAATGCATAAAGTGCCCACTGTGCCCATAATCTGGTACTTGAATGATGCCTCAAGATATTCGTGTTCCACTCCAAAGGCGACCAGTGCATAACAGGCAAGGGCAGCTATTTCTATGCCTATGTAAAGGTTGACCAGGTCAGCCCCTAGAGCAACAATGTTCATGCCGGCAATCATCAGCATGAGAAGGACATAATACCTGGGCTTTGCCGTGTACCTCTCCATATAGTTCACTGAATATAAGGAAGCAGCGAGGCAAATAATGCTGACGGTAGCCAGCATGAGCAGACTCAAACCATCTATAGTGAAATGAATTCCCAAGGGGGAGACATCTCCCAGGTTGTAGGAGAACGTTTCGCCTCTCCAAATCGGGCCCACGAGAGCTAAAGATAGAACGAGCAAGGCAAGATTTGCTATGTTCGTGAAGATATCTCCACTTCTCTCCCAAACACGGTAGAGAATGGCTATTATCGCCGCTGCTGCCACCGGGATAACCACGAATAAGAGAGGAAGCACGCTCATCCCCTGAGCCTCCTTATCTCTGAAACATCGAAGGTTCCGTATTTCTCATACAAGCGAATCGCAGTTATTATCATCAGGGACATTACCCCAAGTCCGCCTATCATAGTTATGAGGCCAATAGTTTGAAACAGGCCTTCACCCACTCCCTCAGCATAACCCAGGCTAAGAAGGAGAACTGCCACTGACTGCACCATTAAAGAAATGCCAATAATGATTTTTATTAAATTCTTCTTTACCACCACGCCATAGATTCCCACTATGAAAAGGATGGCACAAATAACATATACAGCGGTCATTCACCCCTCCTTCCTACCTTCCTTATAACAGCCCAAACACCAGCTAAAGCTGCCAGAAGCACAACTAGCTCCCTGAGGATGCTTAACCCCGCAGGACCTTCAACTGGAGGTGGTGGCGATAGGGAAAGCTCACCAACTAGAGGGAAAACAACCAAGAGAAAGGCTATCATAAACACTGCCGCGGAGAGCAACACAAAAATATCATTAGGCGCGGGTCTTACTCTAATAGTAACATCCTCGCCCATGGTCCTCTTCAGAGCCCAGAGAAGTAGAGGTATCAAAACACCAAAAGCGACAATCCCTCCAATACCAACCTCTACAGAACCAAAGAGAAAGCAGGCAATTACGAAGAAAAGTCCCGCCACAGCAAGCGAGATAACAGATGTCCTCAGCTTTTTTACCTCTAAGGCCACAAATCCAGCTACAATTATTGCACCTAAAACAAGCTCAATCCCTATCATGACTTTCTCTCTATACTACGATAGCCAGCACAATAAACAAGATAACCAGCCCCCAGAGTATCCAGGAAACATAATTTTGCAAGCGGCCATTGTGTAATAGCTTCAAAAACTCAGTTATAGGGAAAACATGCTTCCCGTATGAGTAAATATCAAATGCACCTGCTTCACCCTTATCATATGACCCTTTAAGAGCCCCCATATTCTTTATAGTATCGTAGAATTCCGTGCCTAAAACTCTGCTTTCGCGAGGCCCTGTTAAGCGAGCGGGCACGTAACTCAAAGAGTCCGTTGTTCCCTCACCGGTTGTTTCTCCCCCAACGTAAAGGGGAACAGTCCGCACAACTCTAGTACGCGCGGCAAGATAGATAAGACCGCCGATAGCTAAGGCGACAAGGAGCAAAACAGTGCCCAGTGTAGGACTCCAGATGCCAGTCCAGGTAATCGCCGCAGGAAATGCAGGGAAGCTTATCCCCACAACTGGACCTATAAAGTAGAGCAAGGGAAGCTGGGCAAAGATTCCAAAGACCACACATAGGGTGGCTAAAACTCCCATGGGGAATCTCATAGTATGCTCTACCTCTTTCACCGCTCCTAGCTCCCTGGGCTTGTCACCCAAGAATACAGAATGACCTACTTTAATGAAGGAAGCTAAAGTCAGAGCACTTCCAAACATAGCTATAACCAGAAATATCCAACTGTAAGATACTCCAGCTTCTATCACTCCCTGATAGACCATCCATTTGGAGACAAAACCATTTAGCGGCGGTACTCCTGAAATGGACAACGCAGCAATGAAGAAGGCAACCATAGTAACAGGCATCATCCTGCCCAGACCACCAAGCTTAGCTAAATCCATTGTCCCTGTTCTACGTTCTACGGAACCCGCAGTTAAAAAGAGACAATCCTTAAATACAGCGTTATTCAACATGTGGAATATTGCCCCAGCAATCCCTATCGCAGTTCCAGTGCCAATTCCCAGGACCATGTAGCCCACCTGAGACACAGCATGGAAGGAAAGAAGCTTTCTCACATCATGCTGAATCATAGCCATCATCACAGCAGCAATTATAGTTACTGCCCCGATAATCATAAGGAGAAGACTCATGGAGAGATTCAACGCAAAGAAGTCCAGAACCATTCTCGCCAGTAGATAAATGCCCAATAGCTTGTCCAGCGAAGCGGGCAGGAAAGCCATAACCGATGTCGGCGAGGCTTCAGCCATATAAGGTATCCAGCTATGCATAGGCATAGCACCAGCTTTGGCAATGGCGCCAATCATTATCAGGATAAAGGCAGAAGTTGCCATGCCCCCGTGCAGAGGTATGCTCACTTCACTCAAGGTGAGGGAGCCGCTGAGATACCATAAGAGGCCAACGCCCACAATCAGGGCGAGGTCGGCACTCCCCAGTATCATCATATTCTTGCTGGCGGCATCGAAAGCTCTTTCTGGTGAGGCATCCCGAGAGCCTATGGTGGTGAACAGGAACAGGGTTACCAGGATAATTCCCCAGAAGCCCAGGAAAGGCAGGAAGTTATCGGAGAGTAAAGCTCCGTTTGCTGCTCCCACGGTGAGAAGGATGTAGGGATAATATTCTCGCAGTCTTCCCCTTCCCTCCATATATTTCATGGAGTAAAGGGAGATAAGAAAGCCGAAAAGAGAGGCAAACATGATGAGGAAGGAGCTAAACTGATAAGAATAAAAGTCGAGAAATCTCACCGGTGCAAATCCAAGCATTGAAGTTTGGAACCTCATCTCGGGACTGAGGAAGATGGAAATGGCAATTACCAAAGTAACCAATGTTACTATGGCGCTAAAACCTTCCTTTAGCCACTTCGCCCTATCGGGGATAGCAAAACAAAGGGCACCCGCCGCTATAGGAAGAAATACCACCCACAGAAGCATCGCAGAACTCATTCTAACAATCTACTCCTTGAATACCCTTTAAATTCCTTCTTAACGCGCTCCGTTTCTTCCCAGGAGAGCGTAAGCAGGTCTTTATCAGTCAAAGTTCTCACTCCCGTTCCATCGTTGATCTTTATCATTCGATTGGTGCAGCAATAACAGGGGTCAACAGAAGCCAAGATAATTAGGATGTCAGGCACCCTTTCACCAATAAACCGGGATCTGAAGGAAGGTATATTGACGTAACTTGGAGCTCGAACCTTGAGCCTATAGGGACGATTAGTTCCATCAGAGCGGACATAATGGAAGCACTCTCCTCTGGGCGCTTCCTCAACACCTATCCCTTCTCCCGGTGGTATTTCAGGAACCTCAACCAGTATGGGGCCCTCAGGCATTTTCTCCACGCACTGCCGTATAATCTTAATCGCTTCTAATATCTCCAGGAGCCTCACTACCGCCATGGCCAGGACATCTCCGTCCTCTTGCGTAATCACCTTCCAATCAACCAAATCGTAAGCAGCATAGGGATAATCCCGGCGGGTATCTATATCAACCCCAGCGCTTCGGGCTACAGGGCCAACAGTACAGCGTTTGATAGCATCTTCACGGCTTAGGTTCCCCACTCCTTTCAACCTGGCCAATAACACCGGGTCATCTAACACAGCACCAATGAACATATTCATCTTGGGCTCAAGCTCAGTCATCGCCTTCAGAATATCAGGATAATCCTCTTCCTTTATGTCTTGCCTAGTTCCTCCGACCTGCATCATAGCGTAAGATTGCCTATTTCCGGAGATTTTCTCGAAGAGATTGCAAACTAACTCACGATACCTCCAGGCCCACATCCATACGGTATGGTATCCAATATAGTGTCCAGCTAATCCAAACCAGAGCAGGTGGCTGTGAATCCTCTCCAACTCAGCGACTATACATCTGATATACTTCGCCCTTTCGGGAATCTCAATATTTGCCAAGTCTTCCACGGCATTGACAAAGGCTATGGGGTGAGAGGTGGAACAAATACCACAAATCCTCTCAACCAGGAAGATGGTTTGGTCATATGTTCTACTTTCAGCTAACTTCTCAATACCTCGATGGTTATAACTTGTTCTCCAATCTATATCTACAATCTTCTCCCCTTCAACCACCACGCGGAAAAGCTCTGGCTCCTCCAGAAGAGGATGATAGGGACCTATAGGAATGGTAGTTCTCATTTCTCCCACTTGCTACGAATCTCCTTCCTAAAAAGCTCTTGTTCCTCTTCTGTCCTGTAGGGGTATTGCCCCTTATGCTCTTTCCTATAAGGATACACTCCCTCAGGCCAGTCATCGCCCAAAATAAATCGCGTCAAATTAGGATGATTCCTGAAGTTCACCCCCAGAATATCGTGTATCTCCCTCTCAATGTATTCAGCTCCAGGTATGATGAGAGAAACTGTCTCAATTTCGGGGAAGGGCATAGGAGCGAGCGTTCTTATGGAGACTATCTTACTCAAAGTATCAAAGGAAAAGTGATACAGTATCTCGATTCCTTGCCTGGTATCCAATGCTGTCATGATAATAAACCTGGCACCCAGGTCCTCAAAGAGATACCTGACCACGTCTTTAGCATCCTCTCTCCCCACCGTGATATATATCCTTTTGGGAGATCTTTCCCATAGCTCCGCTATTTTGTCGGGGAATTTCTCCTTTACCCTTTGTATCGGATTTAACTCAGCCATTTTCTCCTCATACTTTTGCCAAGCCCTTTACCACTCCTGAGATAATAGCCTCAGGTCTTGGAGGACAGCCAGGTATATAAACATCTACTGGAATTACTTTATCCACAGGACCCAATTGATGATAGCTACCATCGAATATGCCACCCGTACAGGCGCAAGCCCCTATAGCGACAACCAGACAAGGCTTTGCCGCTTGCTCATAGACATGTATCAGCCTGGGGAATGACTGCACCGTCACTATTCCAGTGACGAGCAAAATATCTGCGTGTCTTGGTGACCCTACAAGAAGAATGCCAAATCTTTCCAGGTCATATTGTGGAGTCAAGGCATCCAGTATCTCGATGTCGCAATTATTGCATGAGCCTGTACTGCAATGGAAAACCCAGGGCGATTTCTTGAAGCCCCACTTCATTATGCCACTTAATTGATGATTATGATTGTTATTGCTCATTTCTCTATAATCCTACTGCCGCCAAGATTATTCCTAATACAGATAAACCAAGCACAGGGAGCCAAAAAGCCTTGAGTGCCTGGTCAATTCGAAGCCTGGGATTGGTATTCCTTACCAGGATAAGGAAGACCAAGATGAGCACATACCACAGGATAGCCCACGGTGACCACACAGTTTTAGCAAATAGTGTCAGGACAAGGATGGGGACGGTGAACAGCAACATCGCCCTGCTCAGCTTAAAGATTGCCAGGGGCACTCCGGAATATTCAGTATAAGGACCAGCGATTAGCTCCGTCTCAGCTTCAGCTATATCAAAGGGCCCAATACCTAACTTGCCTGGCAAGTAAAGCAGGGCAACAATAAAAGCGATAATACATGAGACACCTTGCGACAGCATAGCTCCATGGGCTTCTTGATAACCTATAATGCCACCCAAGGAAATTGTGCCGCCATTCTTCACCACCACAGTGAAGACGGCAAAGAGGAACGCTGCCTCATAGGCCAGCATAAGTTTCATCTCCCTGCTTGCTCCCAATGCTCCAAAGGGATTCCGTGAAGCTGAGCCACCGACTATCATTGCAATTGAGGGCAAATATAGCAGATATATGACGACTATAAGGTCGCCAACAAAACTGCTTGCTGGATAAATGTTAGCTATCCAGATTATTGTAGAGACCAGAATTATGGCGGCAAAACCAATGAACGGAGCAGTAAGAAAAGTCATTCTGGAGCTTCCCTCAGTAACGATAGTTTCTTTGCCCATCAGCTTTATAACGTCGGCGAAAGGCTGATACCACGGAGGACCAACTCTCCACTGAATTCTAGCGGAAACTTTCCTATCTACCCAGGTGGAAAGCAGTCCAACTACAGCGGTGAAAATGAAACCAGGAAATATTACAAAGTACAGCAAATCCATCCCTACATTAGCAAACATCTACATTCTCCTAAATATAGGATGATGTCCCGACATGCTCGAGCCAACTAAAATCCGCTTCTCAGCTACCTCATCAGTTTCCTCAAATGTCAATGCCCCCGAGGGGCAAGCGAGAACACAGGCTGGCTCCTTTCCCTCTTCCAGCCTGGCAACACAAAGGTCGCATTTGGTAATAGTATAGGAACGAATATCAGGCTCGATTACACCAAAGGGACAGGCGATAGCACAAGACCCACACCCGGTGCATAACATATTCATCCTTTTTATAACCCCGTTGTCTAGCTTCTTGATGGCATCTCTGGGGCAGGCAGCGAGACAAGCAGGTTCCTCGCAATGTCGGCAGATGAAAGGTAATCTGACATCCTCTCGCAGTTCCCCATAGCCAATAGTAGACCTGAATTCGTCGTGGGAATAGTGACAGGCTGCTGAACAAGTTCGGCAGGCGATACAACGGTCAATATCAACAAAGACCTTCTTCATTTTGTTTCCTCGAGATTGCTTCGCTTCGCTCGCAATGACACCCTTTCTGGTGCTGTTTGAAACTCACCCTCGGGAGTAGTCTTCCACCCAAAAATACTCCTTGCCTTAACTGAATATGCAGGCACGCTAGCTACTCCCTGGCGCAGCCTATCGGTTATTCGAACCGGCAGGGCAATTTCTCCACTGCGTGAACTCACCCAAACTTCATCCCCATCTTTAACTTTCATCTCCCGGGCATCTTCGGCGCTGAGCTCGATGAAAGGAGCAGGAAACATCTCCTTAGCCCAGCTCACATTACGGGTGATAGAGCCATCGGCAAAATGCCCTGTGGCGCTACTTGAAATTAGAACATAAGGATATTCCTCATCTTCAACAGCAGTCTCTTTAATTAACTCGTTAATCCTCCCCACCAAGCTACCAATATCAAGTTTTTCTTTTCCTTTGCTTAAACTTTGACTACTTAGCGCTTCAGCTTCTTGCTTGATTTTTTCTCCTTCCACAGGAGCACCAAGTTCTCGAGAAAGCCCAGCGATAATCTCCAGGTCAGATTTAGCTGCCCAAGCTGGCATAACAACTGGCTCCAGGTATTCCCTGCGGTCATCAAAGAAATTGACGGTGCCGCTTTTCTCCATCCAGCTAGCACAGGGAAGAATTAGCTGAGCTAAATTCTCCGTTTCCGAGACAAAAAGAGAGGAAACGGCAAAGTATTCTAATTGCTCCAGTCCCTTTTGAACTTCTGCTGAGGGACAAGAGGACAACAAATCTTCACCGAAATCAATGAGAAGCTTTATCTTCCCCGAAGATATTTCTTCAATCATACGAGGAAAACTTTTCCATCCACCTTTAGAACTCATCTTAAAAGCACCAACAGCATTGCCAAAGGTGAACAAAGGCATAAATTCTTTATTACCCTTAGCGTTATCCACTAACAACTTACAAATCCAGGCTAGCGAGTTTATATCTTGTATTCCCCGAATGCCGGGGCATAAAACAACTAATCCTTTCTCAGCATCATTGAAAGTTCTCGCTGCCACAGCTATTTCTCTGGTGCTTAGCCCCGTAGCTCTGAAAATAGCCTCATCAGGAATCTCCTCCAGCTTCTTCATCTTTCCTTTCAATTTCTCAGGAGAAAAGCTAAGGATAGATTTTAGCAGCCCAACGAGCAGCAGTGCCTCAGTTCCAGGCCTATTCTGGAGATGAGTGTTAGCATACCAGGCTGTATTGGTCCGTTTGGGGTCAATCACAATTATGCTATTTCCCCGTGCCTTATATTTGGCCTCTATGACCCTTCTGGCCAGCACAGGGTGCGTGACAAAAAGATCGCCTATGATTAAAGAGCAATTAACCTCCTCCAAATCCTCAATCTTCCCGGTGAAAACAACGCCAGGTGGGCACAATAGTTCCCAATCGCCTGCAGGAAAACTGCAAGCAAAACTATCCGTACCGATGACCCTTGCCAGCTCTTGAGCGGCAAGAATCTCCTCGTTGGTATGGTTGGGGTCAATTATAATTCCTATGGATTGTGCGCCATATTTGCCTTTTACTTCACTGATTTTAGAGGCTAACGAATGCAGGCTCTCCTCCCAGGAGGCTTCCCTAAATTTCCCGTTATCTTTAATCCAAGGTGCAACAATTCTCATAGGATGGTCGAGCAACTCCACAGCATAAAGCCCTTTAGGGCAGAGCCTCCCTTCATTTATAGGATAATCGGAGCAGAACTCAGGGCTCACAGGTGCTCCTCTATCCACTTTCACAGCGAACTTACAACCTAGTGAGCAAAATAGGCAGAAACTCTCTCTCTGTTCCATTTCCTTATCTAAGCCCAAATATCAGGAAAATCCTTAATTTTATCATAAGAGAAGACAGGGCCATCTTTGCAGACATAATAATCCCCTAGCCTGCAGTGCCCACACATCCCCATACCGCAACTCATGTTCTTCTCCATAGAGAAATATATGTCCTCAGGGAGAAAGCCCATCTTCAAAAGAACGGGCGTCATAAATCGCAGCATTATAGGAGGACCACAGCCTACAGCAATAGCATTTTTAACATCTTGTATATCTTCCTGTTTCAGAATAGTAGTAACAACTCCTACGTTGTGTGTCCACGTTTCATCGGCAACATCTACTGTGTAAACAACATCCACCCTGGGATCCGTTTCCCACGATTTACAAAGTTCCTTATACATTCTAAGTTCAGGGTTACGCGCACCATAACGGAGGATAATGCGCTTATATTGGTCAGCTTCGTGAAGAAGGGCAAGCATTAAAGACCTCATAGGTGCCATCCCTAAACCACCCCCCACCACATATACCTCTCTACCCTTAAATTCGTCCAATGGATATCCATGACCGAAGGGACCACGAAGCCCCAGCATGTCTCCAACCTTCATTTTGTGAAGTGCCGAAGTATTCCTTCCTCCCAACTGCCTCTGAACACTAACCTCCAGTTTCTCAGTCTCAAAAGCAGAAGCGGAAGGGGCAAAAGGCGATTCCCCAACACCAGGAATAGTAAGCATGATAAATTGCCCCGGGATAAACTCTACAGGCTTCTTATCCTTGGGCTTTAATACAAAAGTTTTAATAATCGGATTTTCTGGAATTATCTCTTCAATTACCATTTCTCTGGGGACATACGGATTACCCATTTCTACCTAGCTGCCCTCCAAATCCTTAATTACCTGGCGCATGTCTATATTTGCCAGGCAGGCATCAACACACCTGCCGCAACCAGTACAGGCATAAACCCCAAAGTTCGCCATAGAAAAGTCAAACTTATCAATGTATTTATTCTTAAACCTATCCTTTCCTATGGGCCGAGCATTCGGCCCTCCAGCAACTCGAGCATACCCACGATGGTAGCAGAAATCCCAGATCCTCACTCTCTCAAAGCTGTCATCTACCTTCTGGTCATAGAGCAAGAAGCAGTGGCAAGTGGGACAAACAGCAAGGCAAGCAGCGCATTCTTTACATCTACCGGCATATCTGCTCCACACCGGGGAATCGAGGTTCTCTCCCATTAATTCTTGAAAAGACTTGTTTACACTGAACTTCTCATTCTGCTCCCTTACCTTGGATAAGGTAGTAGCTCGAATCTTGTCCCTCTCCTCAAGCTGTTCTGAGGAGGCTTCGGAGAAAAAGTCTCTATCCTGAGATACCAGCTTCTTCCCTTTTTCTGAACCAACTTCAACCACAAGCCCCTCAGAGATTTTGGAAAGGTTGACATCAAAGCCCTCCTGTGGATAGGGTGTTAGACCTAACATAGTACAGAAACAGGTTTCTGCGGGAGAGGAGCAATCACAACTAATAATGGTCACTCTGTTTCTTCTTTGTACATAAAATGGGTCTTTGATTTCCCCCTTCATAAATATATCATCCGAACACTCTATAGACCTGAGGTCACAAGCCTTGGCCCCGACAATTACGAAGTCAGGTTCAGCTTCTTCAGCCCCTGAAGGAGAGGAAGGGTACTGCGCCACCCTTTGTTTTATTTTAAAGAAGAAGGATTTTAGAGGTTCAACGGCCCGGATTCTATCGTAAACAATGCCGTCTTGTGTTCCTGGGGTGAATTTTTGGTAGTGAATAGTGTCGGAGATATACCTTGGCACATAAACGGGTGTCTCTTGTGCCCATTTTTCTAATAACTGCTCAAAATCTGAAAACGAGACAAAAAATGCCACTTAAGCTTTCCTTTTTACCGCTAAGCTGCTTTGGACTTGTATTTGATGAAGATGAGATAGCTGGTTTAAGAGATTGAAAGTGGCGATTAAGGCTAACTTGCTTAGCCATAAGGGAGCGATTATATAACTTCATTCCATCTGTGTCAACAGATATTTTTTAAGTTTTTAACAAAATTACCCCATTACGTCATAGCTTAAGAGGTCGCAGAGCCATCTCTGAGATTGCTTTTTGTTTCCAAATTAGTGCTGGCGCCGATTGTATATAGATGAGACCCTATTGCTTGGAGTATAAGCGACAGGTTAAGGAGCTTGGGCACTAAAGCTATGTGGATAAACTGACTCCACAGGAACAATGCTAAGACAGAAACGGATAATCGATGGACAATGAGATAAGATTGACGCTAATGCTCACGGAACAGTATTTGCAACAGGGGATATTCCTGCTGAAGAATGTGTTCAATTTCTTCTTGTACCTTGTGGTCTAAAATTGGCTCCATCTCCGAGATGGGTAGCCCAGCCTCGTTCTGGCTTTGCTGCCAGCTTTTTATGTACCCCAACACGGTGGCATAATAGAATGTTCTATCGCCACAGCAAGCAGTGTCTACCACAGCTTCGGTCAGGAGATAGAAAACCTGCTTGGCGTCATAGGATATTTTCTTCTCTTCCCAGGAAGCTACAATGCCTTCCCCAACATGTTTGTCCCCTTCTTCTGGTAGATGAACGTATCTAATTACCATCCCGAATCAACTCCGATTGAGATATTTATAAAAACACCTCAACCTATCATTTTACCAGAAATAACCCACGCGTCAAAGTAACGAGCAATTTAGAAAAGTCCGGTTTTGTTCTGAACACCAGATGTTGCTATTTACTGTGATACAGCATAAACATCTGCTGCCTTGTAGCTGCAAGTTGATCAGCAGCGATTCGAACCACGTGCTCCATAACCCGGGCACATATATCAGGATAGGTTTCGCATAGCTTTCGCATTTTTTCGCCATCGAGAACAATGAGGCTGGAGTCCGCTACAGCCTTAGCTGTGGTGGTGCAGTGGTAAGGAGGAACTAGCGTCTCCCAGCCGAATACTTCGTTTCTTTTTAGAGAAGTCACCTGCAAGTATGTTTGGGGGACAGCTTCAATTTCGAGATTGACTCTGCCAGAGTCAACTATATACATTTTGACGCTCTCAGCATTTTCAGTAAAGATTATTTTACCTTTCTCAACGTTTTCAATTCCGGTAGCGCCTTCACGTACTAACTCAAGCTCTTTATCAGTTATGCCATGGAAGATTCCTACTTCTCTTAACCTTTCTACAGTCACCATAGCTAGTTACCTCCTTAAGTGCTTATATTCACTCACCGTAGAAATAGCGGTGAATTATTCTAAATCACATTGCCGTAAAAAAACAATCCCCCTTTATCTCCCTTACTCTTCCTTTATTAGCTGCTTTACCCACAGCTTATCTATCCACCGGGGGGTCAGGAAAATGCCACAGGCACAGCGACCTGACTTTTCTATATCATGAAGAGCCTCAGAGCAAGGACACTCTTTCCGTGACTCAACACAGGGGCAATGCCCCAGTTCTAGATACTTAGCTATATGAGCCTCAAGCGACTGTGGGTCAGCAAGCAAGAGGTCATGAGCCATGGCAAACTTCCTAATCCTATCCCTGACCTCACCAGCAGTTCTTGTGGACTTATCTACAGTTTCTGTGGCTTTGCCTGGGGTCTCTATGGGGTTGCCTTTCTCGTTGTTTTTCTGCATATCCCAAACAAGGCATCATATCAGCCATACAAATTTTTGGCAACCCGACTACCTTGGCAGCCCAGTCGAATCAAAACTTGGTCAGGGCTATTTCAGCAGCATTCACCAGCTGATAGGCTATGGGCGATGCGGTGAGGACGGGGTGAGTTCCCATTTGGAACACTGCTAACTGGTCTACTGTCATCCCGCCTGTTATGGCAGCGCTCATGCCATTTGCCAGCTCAGCAGTACTGAGACCCCCGTAGACTTCACCTCCTATCGCTTTCCGTGATTTTTTATCGAAAATCAGCTTGAGGCGTGACTCTCTGGCGCCTGGCATAGTACCAGGATGCCTGTCCACAGTAATGGTATCGCCGATAACCACTTCGAACCCGGCGTCCTTGGCTGTCTTCTCAGTAAGCCCAGCTACCCCCACGGCAACACCCCCCACTGAAGTGGCAAAAACGCCTATTATGCCTGGGTTCTTGACCTTCGGTTCAAAGAGATTGCTAGCCGCGATTCTGGCCTCGGTGGTAGCTATGGAAGCCAGGCGCAGACCTATCGGCTTTTTGGTGAAGAAAGAGTATTTCTCAGCGCAATCGCCCGCGGCAAAGATAGCGGGATCGCTAGTCCTCTGGTATTCATCAACTCTTATTCCCCTTGTCTCACCTATCTCCAAATCAGCTTTCTTAGCAAGCTCATTATTGATGGCAATACCTATAGCTAAAATTACTATATCTGCTTTCAGTCGCTCCCTGGTGCCCAACTCTACATATTCTGCCTTCTCCTGGCCACCAATGCAGCGCACCATCTTATTCGGAATTATTTTGACGCCATGTCGCTTTATCTCATCCTCAGCCGGAGTGCAGAACTCCTCATCGGCATTCAGAGCCAGGCAGTGCTCCATCATCTCGACAATGGTTACATTCATTCCCCTCTTCTGACATTGCTCAGCGAATTCAAGCCCGATAAAGCCACAACCGATAATCACCAGGTCGCTGGATTCTTCCAATGCGTGTCTAACCTGCCCCAGATACACAGGGTCTTTCTCGATGGTGAACACATTCTTCAAGTCAGATCCTGGTATGGGGGGTGCTGCGCCTCGTGAACCTGTGGCCAGGATTAACTTGTCATACTTCACAACCGTACCCCCGTCGACGGTGACAGTTTTTGCCTCTCTATCAATAGAAGTAGCGTTGCCAATTATCAATTCAGCATCTCCCAGAATAGCATCGGGAACAATATTTAGCTCTACGGCTCCTAAGGTGCCATAAATATAGGGAATGCCACAGGGGACCGGTATCTCTGGCTCTCTCCGAATGACAATTATCCTCTCCAGCTCAGAGCCATGGAGTCTTTTGGCGCTGATTGCTGCCTGAATCCCAGCAGCACTACCGCCTATAATTACTAAACGAGTCTTGCTCATCGTATTAGTTCCCTCCCACTTTTATTTTCGCTGACATAATAGAAATGCTTGTTTAAGAAGTGTGCTATTATAGTAGTGATAGAAAAACCACCATTTTAATTTACCACCTTCAGTCCAGTGCTGTCAATCCAACAATTTGAGACGCCCTTTTCTCAGTTCAATAAAATTGATATACTGAAAATCTGTGGACTATGAGAATATAATAGGCTTGGAGGTACATGCCCAACTTCTGACCAAGAGCAAAATGTTTTGCTCCTGCAGCACAGATTACGGCACCGCCCCGCCCAATACTCATGTTTGCCCCATCTGCCTGGGCATGCCAGGTACCTTGCCTGTTATCAACAGGAAAGCAGTGGAGTACACTGTGATGACTGCTCTGGCCATTAACTGCACCATCCCTGAACATACTAAATTCGACCGGAAGAACTATTCTTACCCTGACTTAATGAAGGGTTATCAGATATCCCAATATGACGCTCCTATCGGCGTAAGGGGCTGGCTAAATATTAATAGTAATGGCGCTAAGAAGAGAATTAATATTACCAGGGTGCATCTCGAGGAGGATGTGTCCAAACTATGGCACAGAGGAGACTACAGCCTCATAGACGTTAATCGCTCGGGAGTGCCCCTAATGGAAATCGTCAGTGAGCCTGAAATCAGCTCCCCGGAGGAGGCCCGAGATTACCTTATTAAATTACGTACTATCCTCCGCTATTTGGGAGTGTCTACTGGCAATATGGAGGAAGGCAGTTTCAGATGTGATGCCAACATAAGCATTCGCCCCCTGGGCAGCAAAGAGTTCTTACCCAAGGTCGAGGTCAAGAACATGAATAGCTTCAAAGGAGTCTACCGAGCCTTGCAGCACGAAGCTAAACGACAAAGGGAGGTGCTTGAACAGGGTGGTGAGCTAGTCCAAGAGACCAGAGGCTGGGTAGAGGAAAAAGACATGACAATATCTCAAAGAAGCAAAGAATATGCCGATGATTACCGATACTTTCCTGAACCTGATTTGCCCCCCCTAGCTTTTGACAGGGCCTGGATTGAGGAGATCAAGGCAAAGCTACCTGAATTGCCTGAAGCTAGAAGGGAGCGCTTCACAGCCCAGTATGGTTTACCTTTATATGATGCTAATATTCTAACCGGTTCTAAAGCGCTGGCTGATTATTTTGAAAACTGCCTCAAATTAATGGGCCATGGCAAGGCAAAAATGGTAAGTAATTGGCTTCTGGGTGATTTTAGTCGGTTGCTTAATACCACTAACACCGACATTGAAAATGTGAAATTAAGCCCCAGCTACCTGGCAGAAATGCTTAGCCTCGTAGACAAAGGCATCATTAGTGGACCAGCTACTAAGGCAGTATTCGAGGAGATGTTTCGTAGTGGCAAGAGAGCCAGCGATATCGTGGCGGAAAGGGAGCTTGGCCAAATTAGCGATATCACTGAAATAAAGGAGGTGGCGAAACAAGTGATCGCTAATAACGCCAAGGCGGTGTCAGACTATAAAGCTGGTAAGCAGCAAGCCTTGACCTTCATTACCGGACAGGTAATGAAGGCTACCAGAGGGAGAGCCAATCCCGCTTTGGCAAGGGAAATTCTCATAGAGGAACTAGGGAAGGAGTAAATTGCCTACTTATCTCATTATCGCTCAAATACTGGTATCGATAGCTTTAATCGCTACCATCTTATTTCAACTGCACGGAGGTGGTTTTGGAGGCATTTTTGGGCAACCTGATTCTGTGTATCGGACGCGAAGGGGGCTAGAAAAAACCCTGTTTAACCTTACTATCGCCTTTTGTGTTATTTTCATCACCTTCACAATATTGATTGTCATGCTTGCCCCATAACGAGGAATAAGCCCTATAATGAGCCCTGTAATAACACTGACCACTGACTTCGGCATTGATGATGCCTATGTTGCCGTTATGAAAGGCGTAATTCTAAGCATTAATCCTGAAGCCAAAATTATTGACATAACTCACTCCATCGAGCCCCAAAATATTTACCAGGCCGCGTTCATTCTCCATACTGCCTATCACTACTTCCCTAAGCAAACCGTACACCTGGCTATCGTTGATCCCGGCGTAGGCAGTGAGCGCCAAGGGATAATCCTAAAAACATCTTCAACCCTCTTCGTTGCTCCTGATAATGGCATTCTCAGTTACGTAGTTGCCGCATCCTCTCTGCTCAAGGAGTCTTCAATTGAGTATCCTCAGAGGCTAAGAGAGGTAAAGTTGAAGAAAGGATTTGAAGCTGCGGCCATAACCGATCCTCGTTTCTGGCGGCATCCAGTCAGTTCCACCTTCCATGGGAGAGATATTTTTGCTCCAGTGGCTGCTGGCCTCTCTCTAGGCATATCACCCTACGAATTTGGAGAAAAAATTAACTCCCTTCATGTTTTCCCTATTTTGAGGCCATCCCTTGACATACAGGGCAATCTGATCGGCCATGTTCTATGGGTTGATCACTTCGGTAATCTGATCACTAACATTAAAAGCACTGACTTGCCACAGAAAAATATCATTATTGCAGTCGCAGGGCGATATATTGAGGGCATAAGCCGCTATTATGAAGAAGAGGAAGGGTTAGTGGCCATCATTGGCAGCAGCGGTTATCTAGAAATATCACTAAGAGGCGGCAATGCTTGTGATTTTCTTGACATGACCCTGGGAGACGAGGTGATGGTGATGCCAGTCAAGGAGAATGAGTAGATTACTGGCTCAAATGGGCAATCCCAGCCAAGTAAATACTCCGATCATCTTTAACCCAATATAGACCATTACCACGACGAAGACATATCTCAGTTGTTTTGCCGGCAGAGCATGTGCTGTCCTGATTCCAAGCTGTGCCATAGGCACGCTGGTAGCTGCCAAGCATAACCATATGGGTAGATTTACATAACCTATGGAATAGGGAAGAAGGCCAGATACTCCAAGACCATTTATGATATATGCAATAACGCCGCCCAGGCTGGTAAACATTATCGAAGCTAAAGATGTTCCTACAGCCATAAGCATAGGGAAACTCAGTAGCAATACCAGTACTGGAACTATCAACACACCGCCACCGAGGCCAGTAAGCCCACTTACCATGCCCACGGCAAAGCCACAAGCCGCCAAGGGCCAAAAGTCATCCCTTGGCTCCCTCACCTTGTTCCTATCTCCACGGGAGAGGTCAGGTGAGGGATACTTTGGCATAACTCCCAAGCCCATCCATAAGGCAACAGCCAAGACTACTCCCCCAAACCCTATCTTCAATGCCTCACCGGGAAGATGAGCAGCCAAGGTAGCTCCCACCAGAGCTCCGACCAAGCCGCAGGGGCCCAGGATAAGCACTGCCTTCCAATGAACCGCTTTCTTCTTGTTATGTCCCCAGGTGCCACTTACTACTGTGGGCAGAACTACCAACAAATTTGTCCCGAAGGCTACCATTATAGCAGTAGCCGGTGGCAGGCCTATGGCTACAATCACCCAATATGCAATGGGAATCATGATGAAGCCACCGCCCACCCCAAGCAGCCCGCTGGCAAAACCAGCGCCTGCGCCGGTAGCTAGCAATATAAGTACGTAGCTTTGCAAAAATCCTCCGCAGTGTCTTTAGCTTCTTATCAGTGTTATAGATAAATATAGAAGTAAAATACCTTCCTTTTCTACCTGCAGTTGTACTTTAAAACAATATCACCAACCTCGCATCCAGCAATGTTACCAATGATAGGGCATTTTACCTTGAGTAGGAAGAAAATAGGTGCGTTGTCCCTCCCTGCTAGCCCTTCAAAATTTCCCTGTCCCTTGCTGATAATTAGCTTTGCTGTTTCATAAAGGCTTAGAAAATCTTTCGAGCACAAATCTAAGATTGTTCCAGGCACATCCGACCCATTGGAGATAACTTTGGCTATTTTATCTATGCCACAAAATTTAGCATCTTCTATTAAGGCATCATTAATAACAGGCTTGTCTCTCACCACATAGATGACCTCTTTATTTAATTCTTCAATTAATATACGGTCGAATACTACCTCCCCAGCATTATCGGCTAAATAGAGAATCTGCTTTGTGTCTTTTAGAACCTGCTTAAATTCTCGATAATCAAAGATGGCAAAGTCTTTTTTAAACACATTATCTACTTCTTTCTCAAGGTTAAAGGATTTGTCTACTGCAAAGTCAATCACATTGCCAGCAATAGCCAGCCTTATGGCTGCTAGTAATCTATCTTCAGAGTGAGCTACTTTGTTCTTCAAATCAGGATAGAGTTTTAGAGCTATTTTATTATATTTACCCTTCACCTTTTTGAATGGATCGTCATCGCCAGTAATTTCCCTTACAATCCTATAGACAATCCTCCCCATCTCAGGTGGTGAACTTGATAAGGGAAAACCAGGCACTTCCGAAGCTAAACTATCCAGTATCCTCTTCTGGACATCTTCATTTGCCCCAACCATCCTCGCTGCTTTAAGAGCTTGCTTAAAGAAACAAGGTATACAATCTAAGTATGTTCTCATC
>Ga0209121_10001869_pt1 | contig 21938 bp, 12 predicted proteins | sample Cruoilmetagenom3_FD_187292 | JGI IMG/M metagenome (GOLD analysis project Ga0209121, IMG submission 187292) | Oil polluted marine microbial communities from Coal Oil Point, Santa Barbara, California, USA - Sample 3 (SPAdes) (version 2) | ecosystem: Environmental > Aquatic > Marine > Oil seeps ...
GAATATCTGCTGTTGGGCATCAAACATGCTGAGGACAGTGGTCCCCGGGATACTGTTCCCCAGGCTGGATGCGGTGGTGTTTTCTTCACTGGGCCAGCCGATGAGGTTCCATCCAAGGTAAAGGGGAATCGTGATTGTGGTGATGAATGTTCCCTCAAGGGTCCACATTGTATCCCCCAATAGATAGATGAAGTAGCCCACGCCATCCAGGAGGGGAAAATCATCATGGGGTGTCCCCACCACATGGGTGGTGAAGGATTGAGTAAGGGCATCAAAACAGGTCACCACGGTGCAATTACTGATGTTCTCCCCCAGGGATTCCGCGGTAAGTCCATGTTCCAGGGGGAGGGTGATAAGATTCCATCCACTATAAAGGGTAAAGGTATGGGTACTGTACGCGAAGGTGCTATCGGGGCGGTGACCCCCATAATCAATATCCAAAGCACTGGGCTGGGGGGAAACCCACCCGGGCTGGCTGAAGGGAGCAAAGGGATCGCCAATGAGGACATAATTCAGGGAGCCATCGCCATACACGATATGCCCCGGGGTATACACATCAGCCACCCTGGCTGAGGCATAGGCAGTGGCTTCACCCAGGGTATAGTTCTCCTGGGTGATAAGATATCCAAAGAGATTCCACCACCATCCCGATCCATCAAAACTGACACTGGTATAGCTCCCAATAGAACCGATACCCCCGTGTTGGAGAAGGATTTCATTCATTTTTCCATTGGACATGCCGCAGGCATTGTACCCGATGATGAGGCTATGGGTATTTTGCAGGTCACTGTCCAGATCATTTTGACTGTAGCTTCCGGGGGAATAATTCACCCGTCCGTCACTTGCGGGCCAATAGGGATTTCCGAAGGGTACATCCTCATAGATCCCGTTATCGCTGCTGGCAACAGAGATGCTGGTTCCGCCGCCATGGCAGCTAATATAGAGATAGGTTGATCCCTGGGCGACATCATTGACAAAGCCAATGAGGTCCACACTGGGTTGTGACCCATGAGATCCGCTCCCGGGGCCTGAGCCGCTATGGAAATGGGGCTCATACCCCGTGGTGAAGAGGGTGGCGTAGGTCCCGGGGTTGTGACCCGGGGCGCCGGTGGCGGGGGGCCAGAGGGGATCAAGGTCAGGGCCACTGGGCGGCCAGGGGAAATAATTGTTTGATGAGGTCCAGCCTTCACTGGGCCATCCAAAGATTTCATTGACCACGTGGTCATCACCATAGTTATCATCAAAAAGAGAGTTATCATGCCGGGCTTCGTAGGCATCCATACAGAGGGTAATATGGGTCGGCTGGGGGTTGCTGTGGATAACAGCGGTATAGAGTCCCCCCCTGTTTGCCACCGCAATGTTTCCCACAAATTCCAGGGGCATTCTCCCCGTGATGGCGCCGGGGAGTTGTGGATACGCGGGGTCGCCACTGATAGCCCGGTCAAAGGTGACCGCGAATCCATTACTGGGGTCGTAGTAGGGCTGTGTATGGAAAGTCATCACCATTTCAAGGTTATCGGGATCAGAGCCACCCAGGCCCTGCAGCCAGGTATAAAAATCCTGGGCGAGTGCTTGCTCATTTGCCCGGATACCGGGGGGGATACTGGGGGGTGTGCCTAGCTTGTAACTAGATTGGTTTAGGTCAGTGAGGGCTTGAAGGATCAGGTTGGCTTCATCCACGATATTATCGGGGAGGGTGAGTATATAGCCTCCATAGCGTGCCCCGCTGAGAGACGCGGGAAGGTTCTGCCAATTATCAATAATTGCACAGAGGAGTGAATAGCCGGTACGATTCATGATGTGGGTGACAACCATGGAGGGGCTGGTGAAGTCAGCTTCCAGGAGGATATTTATTCCCTGTAGTTGCATGGTGATGGTTGAGGAGAGGGTGTCATTGATCTCCACCAGGAGGGCACTGGTGGCCTCTAGGTCTTGGATGACTGTCAGTGTTTCAGGTGACAGTCCCGCGGGATCCGTATAGAGGAGGGGTGCATTATGGAGTGAGGCGATCACGGCTGCATTGGAGATACTGTGGATGTCATCACTGGTGGGACTGGGGATGTAGGGGGCAATGATGACCTTTTCTGTGGATGTCCAGTCATGAAGGGCGATCTCATTGGCCACGGTGAGGGGATCACCGGTGATGTTGGTACTGTTATTCCAGGAGGTATTGAATTCTGCCATGAGGCTGGCTTTTGTGGCGGGGGGGATATCCCCGATAAAGTTGATATGTTGGCATCCATTCCAGTCTTTAAGATAGGTGGCAAAGTCCTCCCGTAGGTATCCGGTGGCCATGTCACTTTGGCTGTCAGAGATGAGAAGGGATTGGTAGACTGAAGTGTTATAGTGAAAGATATTCATGGGGATACTGGCAAGGAAATCATATTCCGTGGAGATGTTGCTTTCCTCTAGATGGACCACCGTGACACGGGGTAGAAAACACGGGGAGGATAGATTTGGTGGCCAGGTTGTGGTATCCCCGAGGGGTTCACCATCACTGTTGATATTAGGGAGGGGGAATAGAGCAAGGAGGAGAAACAGGGTACAGAGTGACACCATCAAAACTTTATTTAGGGGGATATTGTGAGTCATTTTATCTCACCTGAGGAATATCACAGAGAAAAGATAGGGGATACTGGAGAAAAATGTCCTGATTAGACATATCCATTCCATGTACTGTTCTCGCTGGTGTAGATGAACAGGCCCATGCCGCGTGTAATGACAAAGTTATCCCAGGGCACACCCTTAGAGGTGACCACATGGGAGATGAATATCTGATTTTGGGCGTTAAACATTGTCACAACGGTTGTCCCAGGTATGGTTTGACCAATGGTATTGGCATCCGTGGTGGTACCCTGGAACCATCCAATGAGATTCCATCCCGTATAGATGGGGAGAGCAAGGGTATCTAAAAGGAAACCGGTAACCGAGGCAGTAGTGTTTTTTGAGAGATAGACAAAGTACCCTCTCCCGGCTTCTATGGGGAAGTTGTCATGGGGTGTCCCCACCACATGGGTGGCAAAAGACTGATTGCTCCCGTCAAACATGATCACCACTGAACAACCACTAATATTTTCCCCGAGGGATTCTGCGGTGTAATCTCCCTCCACCGGTATAGTTATGACATTCCAGCCTTCATAGAGGGTATAGGAGTGTATAAGCTGGACGGGGAGGATGTACACGGGGGCCGCAATGGCATTCCCCGTACTATCATTAGCCCAGATAGTAATGTGATAATCACCCGGGAGCTGACAGATAGTATTATAGTAATAGGTATTGGTTCCTGGGTAGTGAACCATGGATGCTTCCAGGAGGATATCCATGGGATCGAGAATAGATATCAACACTGTATCCACACCTCCGTCATCTGTTACGATACACGTGATATTAACCATGTCCCCCATCACGGGAGCAAGGGGTAGATGGGTAATATCCGTGATCAGGGGGGGATTGTTATCACCCACGGGAATGGTAGCATTATAGGGTATTTTATTAAATGCGGTGACCACAAGATCAACTGGAAGAGGATTGGTTATGGGGTCAGTGCTAATCAAGGCGGACCCCGTGTTATCTGTATAATTAGCACCCAGGAGCACTCCGTTCTGTGACAGGGCGCACAGGGCACCCTCCACACCGGCAACGGTGACATTAAAAGTGGTGGCTCCATTGTTAATCAAGAGGTCATGGGATACAGTAAGAGAGGCGGGTGTATCGGTGCGGATCTGAAGAGAGGGGTCACCAAAGAGTGTCCAGGTGTCAATTTCATCCAGGTCACCAGGGTATTCATCAGCCATGTGCATGGCGCCATTATAGGAGAGACCACCCAGGCTATGCTTGATGTTACCCGGGTAGGTTTCCACGAGTATATCCATGATTTCATCCTGGGCATCCATGGGGGGACTCCAGCTTTGGCTTTGGGAGGAGGCATAGACGCCAATGCCCCCGGTGGACTCACCAGTATGTGTTGCCCGCATCCAGGTCTCGGCAAAACAGGTCACTGAGGAGTCAAATTCGCCATTGTTACAGGCGACACAGACCACGTAGGGGAGCATGTTGTCATTGACCAATCCATTGATGTCCGCGTTGCTAAATCCACTGGTGCTCCATCCGGTGTCACTTCCATGGCCACAATAATTGACGATGCTGCGGCCATCATTCAGCGCCGCGGACACCATGCTCTCGGATGGATTACCGGGGGCGTCATCTCCCCCTTGGCTTCCGTCATAGAACTCATTAATGAGGGTATAGGTGTATCCCAAAAGGTCTGTGCGGATGTTGCGCATATGTTCATAATCATATTCGCCATCGTCACCGGGGCCCTGGCTTGAGGCAATCCCGGTGCCATTGTGGTACCAGGTGCCGCCATCCAGGGGATAGCGCTCGTACTCGATGGAGCGTTCAACCTGTGTCTCAACCTGGGCCACTGTTTCAGCAGAGAAACGACCCATAAACAAGTCGGGATAGTGATCATTTCCCACAATATAGGAATAACTGGGATCACTGGCGGATCCATAGCTATAGAGGGTGGGGATCTCGTCTATATCGCCCACGAGGAGAACAAAGGTTAACCCATTGGTAGTATAGTAATTTTCAATATAGGTGTCAATATCAGTGGCGGTTCCCCCACCGATACTGGTACGGTTTATGATCTCGGTGGGTATGCCCTTCATGTTTTTCCAGGTGACAAAGGGTTGCATTGCGGCATAGAAATTGTCGTATGTGATGATGAGCATGTTTCCTATCTCCCCCACGGGTGTATAGAGAGGGTCACCTTCTAGGGGTGGTTCCTGTTCTCCATAATTGAGGAAGTGTCGTTCATAGATCATGTGGAAATCTGTGGAGATAGGGCCAAGTTCTTCTTGTTCAATGGTATTTTCTCCTCCTGTGCCCTGGGAGGTTATTTCTAGTGTCAGGGAAGTGTATTCACGGAGTGTATGGGTTACCGGGTTATATTGGAAGGGATTGACCTGGATTACTTGTCCCCGGAAATCCCGGAGGATATAGGGATTATGCAGCTCGACCAGGGATCCCGGATACCAGTCATCAATTTCATATATTGGCCCAAAGACATAGGGGATATCTCCCGGGTTACTGTTATGGGTGAAATCACCCCGTGCCGGAGCAATCAACATATTTTCATGATCCTGGTAGCTTGACGAGATAACCGTACCGGTCATGAGCGCCTGGTTAGGGATGATAATACTGCGGCAGATGGTGGGGAGATTTGGCGCCCCTGCTTGTTCACTATTTGATTCATCACCTAGGTGAAGGAAGTAATAGGTATCGTTATTGATGGATAGGGGGGTAAGGGTAAAATCATGTAGGGCATAGTTGATGATGAGATGATCTGCACTGTTTTCAAGAAGGGTTACCGTAACCGGGGGTATAGGATTACCCCCGTGGGTGATCTGTGCCGGTGTCAGGGCGAGAAAAAACAGGGTTACAATGAGCACTACTCCACCTATAAGATACTTATTTCCATTTATGATTCTCATTTTTTTTGCGCCTCCGATCTTACTCTATTTTTTTTGGTCTTCTATATTATATCTATATTGTTTATATGGCATGTATCCTTATAAACATGACGATGACCCATTTTTGGGGAGGGGCGAGTAGGAAGGAGTAAAGGCAGGGGGGATGGCATAAAGGGAAAAGACGGGAAAAGAAAGAGAGAGAGAGAGAGAGAGAGAGGGGAGAGTAAGAGACTGGTGTGTGTTTATTTTTTTTTTCCCGTGTTTAGTCGTGTCCGTCCCACTGGCTTGTCTGGTCAGTGTAGATGAAGAGACCCATGCCGCGTGTAATGACGAAGTCCTTGTGTTGGACGCTAATGACATGGGAATTGAACTGTTGAAGCTGTGCGTCAAACATAGAAATAACGGTTGTTCCGGGTATGGCTATGCCGAGGTCTTCTGCTGTGGTATTATAGTCTTGGTACCAGCCGATCATATTCCAGTTTGTATAGATGCTGACCGAGACTTCGGCGATGGCTTTTCCCCCAAGGGTTGTGCTGGTGTCACCGGTGAGATAGATAAAGTATCCGACACCGGGTTCTAGGGGGAAGTTGTCATGGGGTGTCCCCACCACATGGGTGAGAAAGGTTTGGGTCTGGGCATCAAACATACAGATAACGGTACATCCTAGTATGATACTTGGGTTCCCCAGGTTCTCAGCAGTCCATTCCGTATCGAAGGGTATCGTGATAAGATTCCAGCCCGCATGGAGAGCAATATCGAGGGGTATACCCCCCATGGAGACATAGACGGGTATTTCAAGGAGTGATTCATCAGGGTCATTGGTCTCCAAGGTGAGGAAGAAGTGACTGAAGTTCCCATCGAGGTAATTGGTGTCGATGGTCAAAGAAAGGGATGTGGCCCCACCCGGTATAATGGTTCCACTAGTTGGGATGATGGTTACCCCGGAGGGAAGGTTGGTAAATTGATAGGTGAGATTCCCGGTTGCGTTTGCATGGTTTCCAAGGGTCAACGTGTCAGTGATAATGCTGCCAGGTGACGTAATGTAATCCAGGGTGGTGGGATCAAGGGTGACATCAGAGAGAGTATAGGCCCCCCCGGTTGCCAACCAGGTGATGGTCCGGTTCATGACCATGGTTCGGTCGTTCATATTATTGATGCCCTCAAAGCCATATGAGAAATAGACTATCCGGTAGGTTCCCGTGTCTACTTTTAGCCCGGCAGTATAGGGATTATTATGGTAGGTGAAAACCTCTGTGGCTGGACTAATCACCGTTATACCACTGGGCCAGGCTTGGTTGTTGGCTCCGTCACCCGAGGTGATGACCAAGGTGAGACCATCCCCTATGGGACAGCCGGAAACCCCATCAAGGTCAATGACATTGGTGTCATCCACTCCATAATTGGCATGAAGATACGTGCTGTAAAAGGAGTCAGTATGGATATCATAGCCGATATCTTGCCCCGTGATAAAGAGTCGTCCACCACTGTTAAGGTAGGTACTCAAGGTGTTTCGATCCTCGGTCACCAGAGTCGTGCTACCGTCGTCACCCGTGAACCAGACCACGGCACTATACTGACTCATGGTTGTGGCAGTGGGACAGCCACTGGAATCACGATCCCAGTAATCATAGAGATACCCACTGGCCATGAGGGCACTTTGGTAATAGGTTTCATAATCATCACCCTCATCATCATCCACCAAAAGAACAAATCCCTTTGCGGCCATCACCTTACAGATGCCGCCCTTATCATTATTGAGAAGATAGACCTCATTGGGGGTACTGATCTCGATGAATAGGGTATTAAATCCTTGTATGGCAGGATCCCACAGGAAGGTAACGGTTTGTGATTTCCCTGATTTGATGAAGATAGTGATGGAATCACTCACCACACCGTTAACAGTAAGGAAGATATCCACATAGGCATCTTCAGCGCCATAGTTGGCCACGTCTGCTTGGATAGTGGTCAGTGAGCCGATGGCGGCAAAGGCGGGAATATATATCTCGGTGACAGCGACATCAGCCCCGGCGATAACGATTTGTGTTTTTTCATTATCACTGGTGATGTTTTCACTGATACCCAGTATGGTGACATTGACACTGACATAGTAGTATCCCAGGCTGGGTGTCCAGGTGAAACCCACCTGTTCAGTGGTTAGTTTTTCAAAGAAGGGAATGGTGTATGAATCCAGTTCGGTATCATTGACTAGGAAGCTGACATAGACATTGGTTTCATTGTTTTGGCCATTATTAAAGAGGGTTGCATTCACATAGACAAGCTCGTCAGGGATAACGTGGGTGGGGACATCCATGCTTTGCAGGATAATATTGTGTTCAGGGAGAAGAGGCGGCTTGAGTGTTTGGGCAGGATCACCAAACAGGAGACACCCCTGGATAATGGCGCGCCAGGTTCCATATGAATAATCCCAGAGGATGGTGGGTGCCATCTGGTCCTTGGTCCATCCCTGGATGCGTCCCAGTTGCCAGTTCTGTGTCCCCCCGCACTTGGTTTCATTGAACATATAATCCACAAAGAATTTTTGTTGCAGGGCGCTGCTGGAATTGGTGCTGCCCAGGTTTCCCCAGCCATAACAGGTGTTATAGACACAGGCGAAGGCAAGCTCAGTGTCATCATGGAATAACATGGAATGGAGAACACCATCATCCGAGGCGGACATGTCCCCGCAGTGGCATCCAAAGTCATGGATAAGGAAGGGCTGGGTGTTATGGTAGCTGCTTTCCCAGGTGCTGTCATAGACATCCAGGGACATACCCGAGTTGGCGTGGGCGATCCCATAGAGTTGGGTGACATCATCATTGTTGATGGCGCTTTTTAACCCTGCCTTGGCGGCTGCTTCGGATCCTCCTTGCCATCCCGGGTTGGGTGGCTCAGCGGTCCAGCGGACCGAATTGTTCCATTCGGCTCCCGGATGTGTACTGTTCCAGGTGTCAAAACCCCAGAGGAATCCGAGAAAACTGGGCCAGGGTCCATCGTTGTGGGGATCGGGGCCCAGCCAGTCATCCGTGCCATAGAAGGTGAAATCCATGAAGTCGTCACCCTGGCAGCTCCATCCAGTGTCCCCGCCATAGAAGGCCATGTTTTCCATATAATCTTCTTCATAATTGTTGGCATAATAGAGATTTTTCTTTATCCAGTTGGAGATATCAAGTGCTTCGTCACAGGGAAGGCTTCCAATAAAGAGTTCTGAGTAGAGATCAAAGCCATTGTCTCCTTCTTCACCCCAGTAACTATCACCATCGGCATTAAAGTTGTTATCTAGGTTGCTCCAGTAAATGTCACACTCGATATTTGATTCATAATTGGTTTTCATGAGGCGCCGGGGTATCGCCGCGACTCCTGCATGGTCACCGGCGATGAGGACATATTGGATGCCCCAATCCTGGTAGGCATCCCGACAGAATTCCCGGATGCGGGCTTGGCTGTCATTGTAGGGCGAGGCATTATAGTAATCATGGTGGGTGGTGATGTCCTCGGTGGAGACAATGGTGGCGGTTAAGCCCTCCATTTGTTTTTGGGTAATAAGGTCAGACCAGTTATAGGCCGCGGTGAAGTCCACCAGGGATGCCCGGGTGATGATGACATAATCATAGTCATCCGCGGGGTCACAAATACCCCCGGGGTAGGTGAGGGGTTCAGTCAGAGTGGGGATGGTGACATTATCAGGGTTGATCACCAGGGATGTTACATAGTCATGGTCATCAAACCTGTTTCGATAGAATCCATTGATGTATCCTGTGTCCTCCAGGGTGACCTCGATGGTTATGTCTGGAGAGTAGAATAGTTTTTCTTGTGCGGGTATATACTGGACCGGGTAGAGATTCAGGGTAAGAATGGGATAACCACGGCAGTAATCCACCCCCAGGCTTTCATAGGATGTACCCGGGGTCATGAGGTTTGATGCATAGGCATCCTGATCCATTACAAGGCCATCTTGCTCTTTTCCTATGGGCTGGGAGGGCTGATAGGGCTCAACGGGTTTCTCACCGAGGTCCCGTGTCAGCTCCATCTCGATTAATTCTTTATTCACCGTCAGGGTATCCAATTCAGAACCTAGGGGAAGCGCGATTTTGACCGGGTAGACCAAATGACTGGGTTTTCCAGGTGCGTCACCGGTGACGATCACGCCCGGGATCTTTACCTGGGTGAAGGTCTGATTAAACATGACCACATCAAGGAGTTGCGGTACACCAAACTGAATGGTTTGGGTTATGACGGATGATTCCCCACTGCCCACTATGGGAAGATTATTGCTCTCACTTTCGGGCTTATCTTCCGGTGCCATGACAGGAAGTGCTGTCACGAGGAGGAGGCTTGCCACAAGAAGGGTAAATAATCCTTTTTTATTTATGTTAAAATTAACCTTTATAGATTTCATGATTATCCCATTCTACATAAACCCCCGATATATAAGGTTTTGGTCTCAAATTTTTGGGGGAATAAACCAATGCTACAAGATAGCAATGGATTAGAAAACAACCCCCTATCGGGGATACTGTGACATATTTATCCACATAACTAGTTCGGGGAGGAGGAACGGGAAGCGGGGCGGGCGATTTACTTCTAAAAAAAAAGAAAAAGGGTTATATAGGGATTCACTAATATGTGTGTTCTGGGGAGCGATAAGCAATGGATTCCATAACTGTGATTGTCCTGGGGATATTATTCCTGGGGTTAGCCTGGTTTGCCATATTGATTTTTTCAGAGAAAAACAACAGGGAAACACCCCATGCATCCAATGGCGAGGATGGCATGGGGGCACCATCTCTTGAGGCACCCCCAGATGAACTGGGCGGATACCAGCAGCTCATGGGGGAATATGCTATCATGCTCAAAAAACTACGGAAAAAAATCCAAGTGATGGAAGAACCCCTGGGTTCTCCCCTCGATGACTTGTCCATGGACAGCCCGGATTTTCTGGAAAAAACACCGGAAAACACACCTATACCATCCCAAAAACAAGATCTGGCACCTCCCCCGGTAACGCCCCCGGTTTCCCCCCGGGATATTACTGATACACTAGCAGATACAAAAATTGAGAATGTTTCCCTGAGACGAGAACTCATGGACTATGAACTGAGAACCAAAAAACTGGAGGAAGAAGTACACACGCTAAAAAAAACCATTACCCACTATGAAGAACAACTGGAACGCTACCGGGACATGGTACGGGGGTCACAAGGAAAGTTCACCATTATCAATAAACATAATTATCGCCTCTGTGGGAAAAATCCTGAATCCGGAGAGCTGGAATACCGCCTGATTAAATTACCCCCCGATTTTAATCCCTTTAATCCCACCCATATCACCCCCGAGGGAATTGAAATATTTGAGGAACATCACCTCGAGATACCCACCCGTCTGGGTGACATCATCCGTCGGGAATACAGCCAGGGGGAACCCAGTGACTATCCCCCCTATTGGCCGAAAACATCCGAGACACGAGAGACCGATGAGCCCATACACTGGGAGATCAACCACCAAAAACGCTAGAACAATGGACAGACACTGACATATCTGGATCCCTGCCTCCTGCCATCCCTTTTCTTTTGAGGCGGGAGGAAACATGCCCTGGGTGCAAGAGGGAGAGGAAAACACTTAATAAAAGATGACTTTATTTCCCCTGTGGACACATAATGGAAAATTGGACTGAAAAATATCGTCCCCATACCCTTGGGGACATTATTGGGAACCATCAGGCCCTCATGACCATGAGGAAATGGGGAAGGGACTGGCACCAGGGGACAGCCCAAAAAAAGGCCCTGGTTCTCTGCGGGGGACCCGGGGTAGGAAAAACCTCGGCAGCCCTGGCCTTGGCCCATGACCAAGGATGGGAAAGCGTGGAATTAAATGCATCCGATGCCCGGAATGAAACAATCATAAAAAAAATTGCATTGGCGGGCGGCATCAATGAAACCTTCACCAATAACGGGGAGTATGCCTCCTCAAAAAAAGGGAGAAACAAACTCATCATTCTTGATGAAGCTGACAATCTCTATGAACGTGAAGGCGACCGGGGGGGAAAACGAGCCATCGTGGAAACCATTCAAAAAACACAGCAACCCATTATACTCATTGTCAATGACTATTACGCTCTCATCAAAAAAAACCAGGATATACGTCGCCTCAGTCACCAAGTCCAATTCCAAGGGGGAGGCAACCTTTCACAGTTATTAGACCACATATGCACCCGGGAAAACATCAAGGTAGCCCCTGAGGTCATCAAGGCAATCACCGACCAGGCGCAGGGAGATATCAGGTCAGCAATAAATGATCTCCAATCTCTCTGCCAAGGACGAACCCAAGTAGGCAAGGAGGCCTGCGCCCAGCTGGCAACCCGGGATAGAAAGAGTGAACTCTTCCAAGGGATCCGGGAGATATTAAAAGCCCGGGATATAAATCATGCGCGAAGAGCAGCCCGGGAGCTGGGGGAAACACCCGAGTTTCTTCTTCTCTGGATTGATGAAAATCTTCCCCGGGAGTACCGGGATGCACAGGATCGGTATCGGGGTTTTCGGTATCTGTCAACAAGCGATGTCTTTCTGGGACGAGCCCGGAAATATCAGCATTACCACCTCTGGAGCTATGCCCATGATCTCCTGAGCGGTGGTGTGGCGGTGGCAAAAAAAAGGTATTACCCCGGGTTTACCCGCTATAGTTTCCCCACCTGGCTGACCGGGATGGGACGGAGTCGAAACACGCGGTCTGTCCGTGATTCCATTGCCACAAAAATAGGGAAGGCATGCCATATGTCCCTCCAAAAAACACGGACCCTCTTTCCCTTTTTTCAGAAACTGATTACCTGTAATAAAGAATATGCTGCCAGTATGACCCACTTTCTGGATCTAACCGATCAAGAACTAGTGTTTCTCCTGGGATCAGACCGTCATAAATTCACGGGAATCCTAGAGGACAAAAAAAACAAAGATGATAACCAAAGTACAGAGAACACGAGAAAAGAAAAAAATACCCTGGCGGATTTGCCCGGGAAAAAAACCTTCCAGCAAAGACTTCACGATTTCTAAAAAAAAAAAAAGAAAAAAAAAAAGAATCGTGGAGCAAAAAAAAGATGTTCACGCCATATCAAAAAAGAAATAAAATATAGAGAGAAATATAGAGAGAATGGGGAAACAAAAAGTATTCCTCCATAAAAAAAAAAAGGATTAAAGAAAAAAAAAGTATCCCTGGAGAACACATGAAAAACCAACAGGTGGCCAAAATATTTTATGAAATCGCTGATCTTCTCGAAATACAAGACAAATTGTCCTTCCACTATCGCGCCTATCGCCAGGCGGCACAAACCGTGGAGACACTGGGGGAAGACATTGAATCATTGTACCGGGATAAAAAACTTCGGTCACTTCCCGGTATTGGTGATGCATTGGCCAAAAAAATTAGTGAAATCATTGAGACCGATCATCTCTCCTATCTGGATCGTTTGCGTCAGGAGACACCCGGGAGCCTGATTGAATTAATGCGTATTCCACAGATTGGCCCCAAAAAGGCTTTTGCCTTGTATCAAAACCAGGGTATTGCAACCATAGAGCAACTGAAAACGGCAGCTGAAAAAGGGCAACTGCAAGACCGTGAGGGATTTGGAAAAACCACGGAAAAAAATATTCTCACGGGCATTGCCATGATTGAACGGACACAGGGACGATCATTGCTGGATCATGCCCTGCAATCCGGGGAAAAGATTGTGTCCTATATGAAGAAACGAAGGGACATTGAACACATCAGTTTGGCAGGGTCACTACGGCGGATGAAGGAAACCATTGGAGATATCGATATTTTGGTGGCCGCAACCACTGCCCCGGTCTCCCTTATGGAGTATTTCAGACAGTATCCCCTGTGCCAGGAAACAGTGGTGACGGGTGACACAAAGACCAGTATCCGTCTTGATGATGGAACACAGGTTGACCTGCGGGTGGTCAAGCCAGAAAGCTTTGGCGCCGCTCTTCAATATTTCACGGGATCCAAGGAGCACAATATTCATCTGCGTACACTGGCAAAAAAAAAGGGATTGACCGTGTCAGAGTATAATGTTCATTCCCTAGATACCGGGAAGATCATGGCAGGTGAACGGGAGGAGACGGTCTATGGATCCCTGGGTCTTGCCCATATCCCTCCCGAGTTACGGGAGAACAGGGGGGAAATAGAGGCTGCCCAAAAAAACAGTCTTCCCACACTGGTTGGGTATGATGAGATCCAGGGGGATTTTCATCTTCATACCACCTATAGTGATGGACAGGCGTCCCTTGAGGATATGGCCCAGATGGCCACCAGGCTGGGGTACCAGTACATGGGGATAACGGATCATTCAGCATCACTAAAAATCGCCCATGGCCTCTCGGAGGAAAAACTAGACAAACAGATCAGGGAGATAAAAAAAATAAATAAGGAGAAAACCCTTCATCTCTTCTCGGGAACCGAATGTGACATCAAAAGGGATGGAACACTAGATTACCCCAACCATGTATTGGCAAAGCTGGATTTTGTCATTGCCTCCATCCACACCCATTTCACCCTGTCCCAGCGGGAGATGACGCACCGTATCCTTCAGGCCCTGGGAAACGAATATGTAACCATCCTGGGACATCCCACAGGAAGACTTATTGGACGCCGGGATCCCTATGATGTTGATATGGAAAAAATTGTCCAAGGTGCACGGGATCACACGGTCCTTTTGGAAATTAATGCCTTTCCAGACCGGCTTGACCTGAATGACAAAAATGCCCGCTATGCCAAGGACCAGGGCGCCCGGATGGCCCTGGGGACCGATGCACACCATCTTGATCATCTCACCCATATGCGGTATGGGGTAGCCACCGCCCGGCGGGGATGGCTGGAAAAAAAGGATGTTCTGAACACCCTGCCACTTCCGGATGTAAAAAACTTTTTTGGATGCCCATGACCACAAAAAAAATTCACCCAAAAATAGAGCAAAGAATACAGGAGTTACGGGAAAAGATACGGTACCATGATTATCGCTATTATGTCCTGGATAAACCCATGATATCTGACCAGGGATATGATGCCCTGATGCGGGAATTGGAAGCATTGGAACACACATATCCCTCCCTGGTGACACCGGATTCACCCACCCAGCGAGTGGGAGGTGCACCCCTGGAGAAATTTCACCCGGTGCGCCATGTGGCAGCCATGCTGAGTCTGGATACCGCACTCGAGGAGGCAGAGGTTCGGCGGTTTGATGAACGTATCCATCGGGAATTACAACGCGAGGATGTAACCTATGTGTGTGAACCCAAGCTGGATGGCTTGTCTGTGGAACTGGTATATGAAGAGGGTTATTTGGTGCGGGGTTCAACCCGGGGTGACGGAATAACGGGTGAAGAGGTGACCGAGAACATCAAGACCATTAAAGCAGTACCGCTGCGTTTACCGGGAAAAAAAGAGACATATCCCCGGCGTTTGGCGGTGCGGGGTGAAGTGATCATGACCCTTGATACCTTCAAAAAAATAAATAAAAAACTTGTCGCAGGGGGCCATGAACCCCTGGCGAATCCCCGGAATGCGGCTGCGGGATCACTGCGACGTCTCAATCCCCGGGAAACCCTGGAGCGACCCCTGGATATCTTTTTTTATGAAATCATAGAGGAGGCGGGAACAGACAGCCCGGCACAGTCCCAATGGATGAAAGTATCATCCTTGCAACACTGGGGATTAAAGACCAATGATTTGATACAACAGTGCCCCACCATTGACCAGTGTTTCCGGTATCACCAGGACATGGAAAAAAAACGGGAGAGCCTGCCCTATGAAATTGATGGCATCGTCATCAAGGTGGACAGGGTGGAATACCAAAACCAGCTGGGAGTAAAAACCCGGTCCCCCCGGTGGGCACTGGCCTATAAGTTTTCCCCCCGGCAGGAACAAACACAGGTCCTTGACATTGTCACCCAGGTGGGAAGAACCGGGATTTTAACCCCCATTGCCCTTCTAAAACCCGTGGATGTCACCGGGGTGACAGTATCCCGAGCGAGTCTGCATAACCAAGAGTTCATCACCCAAAAGGATGTCCGGATTGGTGATAGGGTACGCATCGCCCGGGCGGGTGATGTCATCCCCGAGGTTGTGGAAACACTCCCAGAAAAAAGGACGGGACACGAGAAGCGCTATGTGTTACCCTCCCACTGCCCGGTGTGTGGATCCCGGGTGATACAGGATGGCGCCTATTATCGGTGTCCCGGTGGCCTGTCCTGTAGCGCCCAGTTGAAACGGAGTATTGCCCATTTTTGTTCCCGGGACGCCATGGATATTGAGAACTTGGGAAGAAAAACCGTTGATCTCTTGGTGGAACGGAGTCTGCTTACCCGGATCAGTGATATTTATCATCTCACCCAGGATAGGATGATGGCACTGCCGGGTTTTGCCCAGAAATCGGTACAGAACCTCCGAGATGCTATTGAGGAGAGTAAGAAACGATCGCTTCCCCACTTTATTTATGCCTTGGGTATTCCCCATGCGGGTGAATATGTCGCCCGGGTGTTGGCACACCGATTCCACAGTCTACCGGATTTGATGGCTGCCGGGGAGGAGGATCTGTGGGGTATCCCGGGTGTTGGCCTGGAGATCAGCCAGAGTGTACGGGCGTTTTTTGATGAGGCACACAACCAGAGGGAAATAAACCGGTTAAAAGAGGCGGGGGTGCAAGCCACCTGGAAGGGAGTTGACAATGATCACCCGGGGGCACTGGTGGATAAGACCTTTGTCTTCACGGGGTCTCTGCAGACCTATACCCGAGGGGAGGCCCAAAGAGAGGTGGAAAAACAGGGGGGGAGAACCGCATCCACGGTGAATAAAAAAGTGGATTATGTGGTAGTGGGTGAGGACCCGGGATCAAAATATGAGAAGGCAAAAAAACTGGGTGTCCCCATTCTTGATGAAAAAGGATTTCGGGAACTGTTGTTTTCCTAGACCCCAAAAAAAAAATAGAGGGGGAGGAGATTTTTTATTTGGAAGTATATATCTCTTTTGTTTATCAAGACACAAAACACTAAAAAAAAGGTGGAGGGGGACAGATAGACCCTAGAAGAGAAAATCTTGATGAAGAATGACCAGTGTTTTTCCCACCATGAGATGCGTATCGGTGATGCTGTCATGATGGAGTTGGATGTTCAATCCCCGGAAGCCAATGACAATGCCCTGCTGCCGCCCCAGTTTCCCCCAGAATGATTTCGCGGGGGGAAGAAATTTTTTCTGCCAGACCAAGGTGACACCCCGGAGGCCATACTTATAGATAATGGGTTTGATCATCATACCTAAAAAACCATTCATCCGGTTTGTTTCATCAAAGGTGGGAACATAGATGTCGCCCTGTCCATAGCTGAACACACGGACATTGAAATCCCTATTCATCTCACCCGGGATAACATTAAGTAATTCCAACAGGCCCATCAGGCGAGGAATCTGTTCTGGTTGTGCCCTGAGTTTTTCAAACAAGGAAATCAGAAACAGGATACCCAAAAGGGGAAGACTTCTCTGAAACAGGGTCACCTGTCCATCAGGATGAATGACGTGACAGGTAAGGGTTCCTAGGCTTGTATCCTCGGATACATCACCCTGGGTGGGATGCCATGTGGCTCCAAGGAAAAGAGCAACTGTACCAATCACAAAGATGACATGGGATGTTTTCATGTTTTCCTCCCCAGGATATGTACCATTAAAGCCGTCACAATTATATATAAGTTGTGTTTTTTTCCAGAGGTGACCCAGGGATAATATGCACCAAGACACACCCGGGGGGGGATTATGGGAGGTAGTAACTATAATGGTAACAATAACCCAGATCCAAAAAAAAAAGAATAAAAAAAGAGAGAGGAGTGGAGTGAGAACAAAGCATAAAAATCAATTATCCATTACCACCCAGTGAGCAAGATATGACACCAAAACGGGTTATCATAATGGGTGCGGCAGGACGTGATTTTCATAATTTCAACATGGTCTATCGGGATAACACGGATTATCGGGTGATTTGTTTTACAGCCACCCAGATCCCTGATATCGCGGGGAGGCGCTATCCCCCCGAGCTTGCAGGACACCTCTATCCCCAAGGTATCCCCATCTATCCTGAGGAACAGTTACCCACATTGATCAAGGACAATGATGTTGACGAGGTTATCTTTGCCTATAGTGACGTCCCCTATCCCTATGTGATGCAGAAATCCGCCCTGGTGAATGCCGCCGGAGCAAATTTCTGTCTCCTAGGGCCAGGGCAGACCATGCTGACATCACACAAGCCCGTGATTGCTGTCTGTGCCATCCGGACAGGATGCGGCAAATCACAGGTATCCCGGAAACTATTCCATCTGTTAACCAAGACACAGAAGGTGGTGGCAATACGTCACCCCATGCCCTATGGTGACCTGTCAAAACAGATCTGTCAACGCTTTGCGTCCCTACAGGACTTGAATGATCAGGAGTGCACCATTGAGGAACGGGAGGAATATGAACCCTATATTGAGATGGGAGGCGTGGTGTATGCAGGTGTTGATTACGGTGTGATCCTAAAAAAAGCAGAACAGGAGGCAGACATCATTATCTGGGATGGCGGAAACAATGATTTTTCTTTTATCAAGCCCGATATCCTCATCACCCTAGTGGATCCCCATCGGGTGGGACATGAAATATCCTATTACGCCGGGGAGGTAAACCTGCGGATGGCGGATATCGTGATCATCAACAAGGTGGGAACCGCCCCACCAGAAAACATTGAGAAACTACAAGAGACCATCAAACAAATAAACCCTACCGCCCGGGTTCTCCAAGCCCAATCACCCCTCCAGATGGATGATGTCCCCGGGAAACGGGTGCTGGTTGTGGAGGATGGCCCCACCTTGACCCATGGCGGCATGGCCTATGGGGCAGGGGCGCTCGCCGCCCGGGAGCAGGATCTCACCGTGATTGATCCCCGGCCCTACGCGACGGGTTCAATAAAGGAGATCTATCGGAAATATCCCCATTTAACCACTATTTTGCCTGCCATGGGATATAGCAAAAAACAAATCCAGGAGATGGAAAAAACCATTAATGCTGTAGATTGTGACGTGGTGATCAGCGCCACCCCTATTGATCTACGGCGTCTTGTCCAGGTAAATAAACCCATTGTCCGGGTGCGCTATGGGATGGAGGATGAGGCAGCCCAAAAACTGAAAAAGATAATTGACCAGATGCTCTAAAACATCCCCAGTTTACCCGCCATTATATCTTTTTTGAGATCCCCGATATTGGCCAGGTGCTGTTGGATGATCCCCTTGATTTTTTGTTCCTCTTTCCCCGCCCCCGTGGGTGATACCAGGGCCACACTGACCACTTGTGGCTCCGTGATGGGTTTCCCAATCTGGGAGAGAATACGAATATATACCTCCTCTATGGTATCACAGCGGGTGACAATATCCTGGGCGATGAGGCTTGAGACAAGATTGTACAGTTTCCCGACATGGGTCACGGGATTTTTACCCGCGGCTGCCTCCATGGAGGCGGGACGGTTGGCGGTGATGAGGCCATTGACCCGATTGCCCCGGCCCACGGAGCCATCATCCCCGTTTTCCATGGAGAGGCCCGTGACCGTGAGATAAAAGATATTATGGTCATAATCGTCACCGGTATTGAGCATGAGTGAAATATCCCGGCTGGTGAAATGATGGGCGTAGTCAGTGAGTTTGTCCACCAGTTCCTCTTTGGTGCTGATGTAGTGATCCGGGTTGGGGATGTGCCGATCCACCATGGCCATGGCGACCGTGATATGTATGAAGTCCTGGGAGCGGCAACTCATGACCTTCACATCCTCACCCGCCTCCGGATGTTTTTTCCGGAGGGCACTGTTGATGTATTTTTCCAGCTCCAGGGTGATTTTTTCGGTTTCGGTGAGGGGGGCATAGCCCACCCCGATGGAGGTGTCATTGGCAAGTTCTTTTTTTGAATCATACAACCCCCGGAGGTCCTGGGAGCCCTGTTGGATTTTGCAATCCAGCATGACATCAGTTTTAGGATTAAGATTGGGGAAATTTTTAAGATAGCCATGTGCCGCCTTTACGGCAATGGACCGGATGGGTAAACGTTTACCATTCATGACACTGGTGGCACGTCCCACCAGGAGGATATAGACGGGTTGAAGAATAACCCCACCCCCAAACTGGGGGTCTGATTGCCCCCCCACGATCTGGACCTCATCCGTGTTATGGTGGAGGATATACCCAAATTTATTGATATATTCATTACATAATGCCCGTGAGACGGATTCTGCTAATCCATCCGCAATGGAATCAGGATGGCCTATCCCTTTTCTTTCCACAATCTCCACCTTTTGTTTCTCAAGGGGAATACTGCATACATTTTCAATCTGGATATTCATGGAACAAATGTATCAAGAAGGATTACTAAAAGCTTTCTTTCCCCCTAGCATAAAGATAAAAAAAAAAAAGGGGTAACAGGTTTGGGATAAACCATGGGGTTTATTTTTTAACCGCGAGGCCCACAAGATCACGGGGGGTATCAAAGCCATGAGTGTCCATCCACACCGTCAAGTTCTGGCAGATGGTGGAGAACACGTCTACCCCCTTGGTATAGAGGACAGTGCCAATCTGGACAGCTGATGCCCCCGCCATGAGATATTGGATGACATCCTCAGCGGTGGTGATGCCCCCTACACCAATGAGGGGGATGTCAACCTGCTGGGCGAGCTCGTAGACACATCGCACACCAATGGGTTTTATGGCAGGGCCAGAGTACCCCCCGACTCTGTTACCCAGGATGGGTAAATGGGTCTCGATGTCAATGATCATGGCGGGGAGGGTGTTGATGGCCACGATACCATCCGCGTTTCCCTTGAGGGCAGCCTGGGCATGGGAAATAATGTTTTCCATGCCCAGTTTCACAAAGACCGGGATGTCAACCGTGCTGGTGACCTGTTGGGTAATCTCGGTTATGGCATGGGTGACACTGGCCCCATAATCCTGGACGTGGGGACAGCTCATATTGAGTTCCAGGGCGGAGACATAATCCTGCATCTTGTCTGCCAGGGTGGAGAACTCCTGGCTGTTTTTCCCAAAGATGCTCCCGATGAGGACCTGGGTGTCCTTCAATCCCTGGATTTCCTCTAGGTAGGCATCAATCCCAGGGTTGGGAAGACCCATGGCGTTTAGGAGACCATGATCAAGCTCAACTAGTGTGGGGTTGGGATGCCCCCCTCTTTCATGCAGCCCAATGGACTTGGTGACAATTGCCCCCGCAGTCTTCATCCCTTGGATACTGGATCGGGTCATGTCAAGGATACCCGAGGCAAGGATCAAGGGGTTGGCAAGACTCAAGGAATACAGATGTGTGTGAAGGGTTGCCATCAATTTTAAATGCTCTTGACCTATTAATCTGTTGGTATGGAATTATATTTAAAGACAAAATGGTTTGGAACCTTTCTCTTCACCACGGAGGGCATGGTCACATCCAAACTGTTCCCCAAGGATCCCCACCAGATCGCCCAGCGATTACTCCTCATACAAGGACAGGGTATCCTGGATGAGGAAAAGGAGATAGCGGGGGATAAAAAACCCTGTGTGGATGAGGAACGGCTAAAAGCCCTGGGCAGGTATCGCCCCGTGGTGCCCTCACCCCCGGTCACCCCGGGGGACCATGACTATACCACCGCATTATTGCAGGAGGCATCTGTCCTGGTGGCCGAGAAACAGGTGGCCGGGGAACTGGGGAAAACAGAAAAACAAATCGGTCAGGCGGTGGCCGCCATGGATGAACTTCTTCATGTCTCCAATCTCCTCATGGAACGATTACGGGAATGGTATGGTTCCTTTGATCCCAGGGGGCTGGATATGGATGGGCGAAAACTTGCCCGTCTCATTGGTGCCACGAGTGATGAGGAAACACGTAATTTAGGGATTGATTCACCCCAGGCCATCAAATCCGTGGCCGGTATCCTTGCAGAGACTTATCGGTCACGGGATATCATTGAGGGCTATATCCAGGAGTGGATGCCCCGTGTGGCACCAAATCTATGTCAGCTGGTGGGAGCCACACTGGGTGCTCGATTGATCGCGTTGGCGGGGGGTTTGGAAAGACTTGCCATGATGCCTGCGGGAACCATCCAATTGCTAGGGGCTGAAAATGCCCTTTTCCGTCACCTTAAAGAGGGGACAGCTCCCCCGAAACATGGTGTCCTCTTCCAGCATGAACTGGTGAATAAGGCCCCTTTTTGGCAACGGGGGAAGATTGCGCGGTCATTTGCTGCCAAGATTGCCATAGGGGTGAAGGCTGATGCGTTCACGCGGAGGGATATCTCGGGTGTTCTTCAAAGAGAGCTTGATGAGCGTATAAAGAATATCCGTAAACATTACCCGCGTGACAAAAAATAGAAAAACGTAATCCAATAATGAACAGGAAATTTACACGTTTGGAATAGATACGATATATACTATA
>Ga0209121_10001870_pt1 | contig 21937 bp, 26 predicted proteins | sample Cruoilmetagenom3_FD_187292 | JGI IMG/M metagenome (GOLD analysis project Ga0209121, IMG submission 187292) | Oil polluted marine microbial communities from Coal Oil Point, Santa Barbara, California, USA - Sample 3 (SPAdes) (version 2) | ecosystem: Environmental > Aquatic > Marine > Oil seeps ...
CACTTTGCTGTAAGTATCAACAAATGTTTGCTGGTAAATACGGCCGACACCTTTGAGATTGCCAACGTAAAATGTGTCCTGAGAGCCCAGATAGCCTGGGTGTGCAGTTTCAATTTCACCGCAAGCCTCATCGTCATGTTTCTTTTTCTCAAGCGCTGCAACTTGAGCATCGCTAAGAATAATACCTTCGTTAGCGACCTTTTCTTCAAGGGCTTTTAGACGCTTCTTGAAGTTCTCCAGGTTGTGACGAACCCAGATTGAGCGAACGCCACTGCCCGATACGAACACACCGGATTTGCGCAGTTCGTTGCTGGTGCGGTGTTGGCCATGAGCGGGCTGATCAATAGCGTAAGCAACGACTGCCGCCTCAGTGGCTTCATCCACTCTATTCTTCGTATTGGGGGCTCTACGGCTCTTGTTGATCAGATTGTCGATACCGCCATCCTCAACAAGCTCTTTATAGCGGTAGAACGTATCACGGGATACACCCATAACCTTGCAGGCTCTGGACACGTTCCCAAGCTCTTCCGCTAAATTGAGCAGACCAGCTTTGTGTTTAATGATGGGATTGTTAGTATGGATCATGAGAGTTACCTTTTCGTTTTGATTTAAGACTCGACACCTTTATCAAAACGGGTAACTCTCTCTTTTTCAAGAGCATGTGTCAGATTAGATCTAAACTTCTACAAGTAAATATATTTTATTTTCCATTCGCCGTACTTCTAAGTTGCTACTATCTTTCGCTTGTATAGTTCATCTATAAAATCATTCAATGCTTCTCTTGGCATTTCACGGTATCCTGGAGAAGGAGTCCCTGTTTTCGTATCCCAGGATCTAATTTTTGATTTACTCACATTCCAGCCTTGCGATGAAAACATTTCAACAATTAAATCTTTTTCTTTGTGAATTTGCAGCAAGCGTAATAGATGATGAAAACAATCATTTGTTGGAATGAATTGCATTGTTTATTTCCCCATTATCCACATTTTTGTTTGTTTCGCTAAATTCGGAGGCTCGCTGGTCATCCAGCTTTGATATTGTTTCTCCCCGTTGCTGGAATCACCAATCTGGTCTTGAACCGCTGAAAGAAACTCAAGCGTCATTCCCGGTGGCATCGTGACCGCTCGCAGGCCACAAACCATCTTTGAGATTGAATCGACAATATGTACATCGATGACAAGTCTTGTTTTTGAATCTTCAATATCATAAAACTGAATATCAGGGATGATTCTGGCGTCAAACGGGCTGTCGAGTGTAACTACTGGCTTGCCATTTTTTCTAAACTGCCACACAAATAGGATTGCGCCATTCTTGACGAGAAGCCCGCCACGCATTTCGTATTTTCGCAGGATCTTGCTTTCTTCATTGCTGATACCAGGCATAACGATGATCAGGCGATTTCCGCCGGAGCGCAGGAAATCGGATACCGCTCCCTCTGATTCAGGGATTTTAAACGGGTATTCCTCTCCAACAGATAGCAATATGGGTTCTGGTGTGCTCATTTTCCACCCCCTCGCACTTCTTGTCTTCTTTTTAGGAATACAGACGAATCTTTTAGTTCTTCCAAAAATGAGCTATCAATTTCGACATATTTTTCGATCTCACACAAAATATCAATCTGATTAAAGTCTTTTACAAAATCAATATCCAGCCAATTGCCATGCAGAGAAGGCTCATCTGAAAGGTCAAGCTGCGGAAGTCCAGATTGCAATTCGTCAAAACGACCGACCATCCAATCTTTAACCCCTAATAAAATGTAGGGGTCTAGCGCATAATCAGAAACAAATTCCTTGATAGAATTAATTTCAATAGCGCGTAGGTTTTTTATGTAATTATCTGTTTTAAAAAACGAAGTTCCTATTTGGTCTGTAAATACTTTCATGGGAATTCTCCAGTAAAGAGAGTAACTGAGTTTAATGCTGCCTGTTCGGCAGTTAATATCGCTTAATCATCGTCCAGTGCGCGACATGAAGCCCATTCGTGCTTACCCATTATTGAGTTTTCTCGCAAACGTGATTGTTTTTCAATGACTTCTTTAACGATTAAAATAGATTTATCGGGAGCCACACGCTCATCTGAAAAGTATTCAATAGCAATGTCAGAAAGTGGGTGCAAAGTGTACCCAGGAACCAGACTGTTTTTCCGTCCAGCAGCCAAATCAATTGCGATTTCTTCTTGTTCTTTCGACGTAAAACCCAGATCAAAAAACGCTTCTTCCAAGGCTACTTCTGCCGTTTCCCCCTTCGCCACAAGTTTCACATAGAGTTTTTCCCCTGGTGAATGATGCTTTCCATCATTATTTAGATCGAGTGCAACGCCGTAAACTTTCTTATTATCAAGATTGATCATCCGAAAATACCAATTTTCCTTTTTTTGGCGTTGTGACAGCGTATCGTAAATCTCGTTGTAAGCGTCTTGCAGTGATTCTCCTATCGCTGTTTCGGAATGTCGGCTATTAATAACGTGGGTGGCAGACCATTTGTTTTCATAAAAGGTGCCAGATAACATATCTTCTGGCAGAGGGGATTCAACTAAAATATGTCCAACCGGAGTCTCAAATATATATCGCTCTCTTGCGCGAATGGCCTCGAAAACTTCATCAACATCACATTTGCAGCTTTTAATATCGAACCTTAGCTGTTGGTCTGTATAAAAATCATCATCAGAAACATAAACTAAGTCATACGAAAAGGAGCGCGTCACATCTGGAAATTTATGTACACCCCGCCCATCGTTATAGTATCTAGTGTCTACGCGGTAAAATAGCTCCGGTGTTCCAACAAGATATTGCTTATGACTAGTAATATATTCCCTAATTTTTACCGCGTACTCTGAACCAATACCGATGTATTTAGGCTCTTTTCCTTCTTTAAAAGAAAACTGATGTGTGATGTTTGTGGATTTGTCTCTTACAGAATGAGGAAGTACGCTACAGCTTAGGGCATCGTTCGGACAAAACATACCGCCGTAGTCTTTCTTCAACTGAATATCCGCACACTCGCCTTTGATTAAAAGGTAGTGCTCACACCCGTAATCATCATCGTCTTCGTAATGAATTGATGTGCTCAGATAAGCGAATTCTTGATTTATGAACTTACATATATCTTCCAACGATGCGCGAATAGCGGCAAAGTCACCAAGTTCATCGTAAAGAGGGATTTCTTTGATAATTGATTCTTTCATGACAATCTCCTGTGCGAAGAATAACGATTTAGTATCTGCTTATTAGCAGAATTAAAATCATACCTAGTAACTTTAATTGTTGCAATATTTAATTGCGCTTATTTTGCTAACAGAATGGGAGTCCCAATTGTGTCTTTCATGCGCTATCTGACAAGCATCCTTCCTACTGATCGAGTTTTAAAAAATCACGTATTGGCGGTGTAAACCCTAGCGTTATAGTCCCTTGAGTCTCATTAAATGTGGCCTCATTAAAAAAGTTTGTTGTGATCTTTTCACCCAAATATTTCTTCTCTTTCGAGCTTCGTGGATTGTACTTTGGATTTAGCTCCTTTTTAAAAATCACTATTGGTTGTTCGTACAATCCCAAAACTTCTTCTCGAAGTTGATAATACTTGTCTCTCTGTGAGCAGGCGCTTTCTATAAAATCTGAAGCTTTGATTCTAAATTTTGGGGAATTGCTTGCGCTTCTAGTTGTTAACTCTATTAAATACTCAATAACATTCTTTTGTACCAATGAGATTTGTATTTGTTCGCCGTCTGTTCTTCGCAGCGTCATTTCAACTGCCTCATCTGAACCGTTGTTATTGCTGGACTTCTCTCGCATGGAATCTTCTTTCATCTATTATTTCCTTTCTAAATTATTATTCCGAATATTTTTATGATTATTTATGGGAACCTACAATGTGGAGAAAGCAGGCTTCTTTAATGTATGCCGACTGGCATATTTGAACCGTACCGAACGACCTTGATTGTTGCAATAGTTGGTTGTATTTATTTGTAGAAACCGCATTTGTAAATAGCTATCAATAAATCTGCAATCACTGATGGCTAACCACTGAAAAGGTGTGGTCGGCGTTGTATTCATGCTGAAAATTCCTTAGCGGCATGGGATGGTATTGGACGACCACTACCCACCACCTGATTTAGCTTGCCTGAGCTGACTGGAATCCATACACCGCCCATTGATCTTCATCAATTAACAAAGGACAAACTGTCCCAGCTTTAATATCAATATAACTACCATGATGGTCTAACCTGCCATGCCTGAAAAGCTGCCATAATAAATTTGCACCCTCTCTTGCGACCGACCGATTTATGCCGTAATCCTGTTTTAAAATCGCTGCTTCGGTAGAGCAGGAAGGTTCATTCTTAACAATCATGGTAGAGAGCATGGGATAAAGGTCATACACATTCGGTATGTACCGTTGTTCATCGTCACAGCAAAGATGCCCCAAAATAACATTGCCATCGTGAGCGCCGTTTCCGCAGTCCAACCAGAGCAGTGTTTCTTCTTCACTGGCCCACTCTATTTCTCCTATTTGAGCGCGGATTTCTGGGTTATCCGCTGCCGTGATTATTAAGTCGTAGTGCTCACAGTATTTTGCATCAAATTTTTCGTTGATATACCGCCATTGCGTCCCACCGTAGCTGTTTAATCTGGTTATTAGAACTTCGCTTTTGTGAAAATCAAGGTCGCATGGCCAGAATCGACTTCTTCCGAGGTTCGCGGAAGATACGGTGTCAGGATCGAAGGCATCAACATGAAACCCTTCCCCCCCTAGTTTTTTTAACAAAAGGTCAATTCTGTACAGTTCATCCAGTATTTCGGCACCTGTACCACCACATCCCACCAGTGCGATTTTAATTTCTTTTTCTGCCCATTGGTGCGGCAAGATTAATTCCCTTTTCATGGTTTGTTACCCCCTGAATACAAGTCTTCTAAACGTCCGTACTGTTTGAGATCGGATGCTTTTACTCGCTGAATGCTATCCCCTGATCGTTCCCGCCAGAAACGGTATAGCGATGTATTGTCTGTTTTATTTTTTAAAGTGTAATCGTGATTCGTGTGCGTGAATTGACTATCGATCAACGCTGCTTCACATTCTTCAATATTAGCTGCGTCTATCACCTTGGGTAGACTTGCCGAACCAAGACAGAGCGCCCCACTCTTTCCTATATTCATCAAAGGGGCGTTATAGAGCCGCGTATGGGGCTGTGGACGGGAATTGGTTGCTAAGGCAAACACCGTCAAACCTCTTTCTTGTTTGTTCGCTACAAAAAGAAGTGAAGGCCATTCTACCAGCAAATTTTTTACACCCCCTTCACGGCGATACCACATTGGTGCAACAAACCGTTTTTTGTACCAGCATACGATTTTGTCGTTATTCACCAAAACATTTTCAGGAATGAAAGTGCTTTTCTTACTCAAGCTCGATACGTTCAATGCTGCGAAACTTTTTTGAATAGCTTCTGGACTGACAACTTGACCAAGACTCAATTTCTGAGTTTTTGTGACCCTGTGTTTGGTACAGGCCAAAACTCTGCCCTCATTGCCGTGAAATACCACAGCATATAGTGGCGCGATATTATTTTGCTCTTTATCGCACCGCGATTGATCGTGTTTATTCCTGTAAAACGCAACCATTTTTTACACTCCAGTTGGAATTTGTCTACTATTCTAAATATCGCTATTTGTCTGTCTGAACGCATAATAAAGAAGCGATTCTGCAAGATGAAAGTTGCTTAGTACATCCAGCGTGAACGCATTAAACTCTATGTTTATTCCTCCGCTGTCACCAGACTTCATTGACATGAAGTGATACCCATTAAATAGACTATCTTCATACGCAAAACCCATTCCGATGGGTGCTAAAAATTCATGGTCTGCATCCCCACTATATGAAACATGGTCGTAAATGGAAGCAAACGGTTTCGCGTGTGCGACAAGTAATCTAGTTGCCAGCGTTAGCCAATCCTGTTTATCTCGACGTTCAATTCTCTCCAGATAATTGTCAAGCGACTCTCTACCTGTGAACGGTTCCAGTTTGCGAGATAGTGTCTCTGCTTTTAGGTAACTTTCAATAAACACTATCAGCCTTTCTTTATCATCATCGTCAAAATCCTCGTAGCGACACTCCCATTCCTCCATGTCACCATCTGTCATGTCAACAAAGTCGATAATCGCTTTTTCCATTCCTAAGTCGGATTTTAGATCGCTTAGGAACTGCTCTAAATGTTCTGTTTCAACTCCAACACCTTCAGAGAAGGCTGGAGGAACATCACTGTACATCCACAACATTTCATTATCCAATTGGTTTATCGTCAATGAATGGTGGCTCAACGCACCGCAAAATGCGATGAATTGCAAAATATCAAGACTGTCTTCTGGCTCAAGTTCATCATAATTGAACTTGAGCAATGACAATCCTACCCGTTCTGAATAGAGCGTATCGCCACTAATACAAAAGTGTGTTTGCCAATTGTGATCGAGGTCACTCGCTGTCACATCAATAGGGGCAAGTATGTCAGCAATGTTTTTATGAAGGTGGTTTTCCAGTCTATCCAAAACCCCTTCCTTCATTTCTTTGACCGCATTTGCATGTTCTGCGAAAACCGTTTTACTCGTATCGGACAATATGGCAATCGCTTCTTCCCTATCAAGATACCCCTGCGCCACCCCCCAAATAGTAATGCCTTTGACTTCGCTTATATCCCGAAGAAAATCCTCTTCTATGAGTTCTTCGTTTACCCCATAATCTGTTTCTAGTCGCTTCGGTGTTGGAACTTCTATACCTGCAACAACATGGGTCAAAGGCACTGGGCCTAAAGGGGCGGCAAGACCATCCCCATATCGCCCATTGGCTGGCCTGCGGCGGCATCGATTCGGGTTAGTGTTGCCTTGGCTTGCCAAGGGTTGAGGCACCCCTTCCTTCTGATCCTGACTTCGTGCTGCCTCGCTATAATGCGCTTGCATCGTGCCTCCCACTCATTCAATGCTGCTTCAAGTTCACTATCAACCAGATTGCTCATTATTCCTACCCATTGACCTTTGGCGGGGGGAGCACTAACCGATACTCAATGGTATCCCCTACCACCACTCCATCGGACTCAAAAAGAGCTGACCAGCGAAATTGCGGATAATTCATTGAAAGCTGGCGAACTGCTAATGTTAGTGGCATATCAGGAAGTGGATCATCGAGCCGAGTTGCGCCCACTACGAATACCCGTTTTAATTGCGTGATAGTTGCCATGTTAATCTCCTAAAGCGAATCCGCTTCTCCGTTTGCAAAATCGTCCAGTGTCGAATCATCTTCATTGTCCACTGCTGTATTGTCTTGATCTGAACTATTGGACGACTCAATATCATCCTCGCGGGTTTCCTCGGCACCTACTTCGCGTTTGGCGGCTGATACCTTTTCCTTAATCTTGTCACTGTTGGTGACTAAACCATCCGAAGCTACGCTGATGTTTTCAATATATTCGTCAACAATACTTTCAATTTGAGCGTCCACTTCTCCAGCATGTCCAGATACCACCAAGGGGGAGGATAATGCCTGCCTGAGCTGGTTTTGCTCAGTAGTTGGTGTAGCAGGGGCATCGTGAAAAATCGGAGCAATAACCACTGTCACATTGCTATCGTTAGACGAGTGAACGGTAACGGATACGCTCCTAATAGCCGCTTTTTGTGAAAGCTCATGGATAGATTCGATCATGGTTATACCTTTTTGGTTGTATCGGGATTTGGCTTTTTAATTGCTTTTTTCTGCACAAGCAAAAATAAATCTTTTGGCGCGAACGCTGACCAGTCGAACAAGGATTTTAGAAGCGCCTTAATGAGTACGGGTTTACTGGAGTTCTCCACTTTATGAAATGAACCTTTTCCGTTTAAATCTTCATAATCGTTAATGAAGCCGCTTAATTTGGCAATAGATGCCAAACCCGTCTTTGTGTACCTCGTTAAAATGTCGTCACTCGGAGTCCATTTTTCAATTACTTTTGTTTTCGCATCTTTGTGAAGTGGGAGAAAGGAAATCAGTATATCAATTACCTGATTTTGCTCGGTAAGCTCTGGTGAATGAGTTTCAAGATAGGCCAGATAGTTTTTCTGTTTACGCTCAAGCAAGGCCGATTCAGACAGGGCGTATAGTTCGTGAATCTCCTTTTTAGATGCGCCACCCTTACCCAATTGCTTCTCAAAAATCGCTACATGCAATGCTTCGTTTAAATGCGCGTTATCAGCATACAGTTCGGCACTCACCTCGCGCAGCAATTTTAAATTGCCCTCGATGACCACTTTCGGTGTTTTTTGTTCTACGGCTTTTGGTTTGCTCGCTGCTTTGGTTGTTGTATTGCTAGAACCTTTGGCCGAGTTGGTTGGTTCCTTTACCGTTTTTTCAGTTGCCTTTTTAACTGTTTTTTGACTGCCTCTAAATGCCTTATGCACTTTTCTAAAACAATCTGTATCAATACATTGATTTTTGGTGAACTCTCCACAATCTTTGTTAATGCCATCCTGCAAGATCACCACGTTTTTTTCGCAGCCTGTACAGCCCTCTACAAACTGCTTTGCGCCGACTTCTTCAACGCTGATACGATTACGCTCTGCTGGGGGCTTATCGACCGCAAGGAGCACTACGCCATGTTCTGATTGCAGTTCTTTGCGATAGTTTTCTATCCATGATTCTGTTTTTTCTTTGAAACATTTCAAATCGCCGCATTTTGATTTACCCACCGAGGTATCAAACAAGCTGGCCTGTGCTTCACTGTTATGAGGACACATTTCACATGCAGAAGTGTCAAACTTCGCCATCTTCAAATGACGCTGGGCTTTTCCAGCACGTTCACGCAAATAGGCTACAGTCCATTTTTCCTTAATCACTTTAGCTAATGTCCCGTCTTGAAGATCAGGAACAAATTGGCAAAGTATTTCAGCATGGCCCAGCTTAATAATGGCTTTATGCAAAGCGTCTAACACCTTTTCAGTGCAGTTATTGAGTAAAAGCCGACCTTTGAGCCGCGAAATACTCCAGCCTAGTTGGGAAGCGGCTGCCTCATAATCCCCGTCAAAATAGGACACATACCGCTGCGCCGCGACAATTTCATCTGCAATGGATAGGTCTTGTCTTTTAAGGTTTTCATCCAGCATGATTTGCATAGCAACTTTGTCATCAACCTGCTTGATGACAACTGGAATGTCATCCAGCTTTCCAACCCGACTTGCCTCCAGTCTTCCATACCCAGCCAGTGTTTGTAACCGCGTAGGATCATTGGGATCAGGGCGAGCCGTAATAGCTTGCGTTACGCCTGTTGACGCAACACTCTTACACAATTCTTTAAATGCGGCGGGATTTCTATCTCGGCGTATATTCCCAGTGGGAAAATCATCGATGCGTACAATCGGGGCATTAATCGCAGTACCATCGGCTAGGACGGAATAATCAATAAAGTCTTCGTTTGTCTGCTGTGCTAGAGACATAATGGATTCCTCGCTAAGTTTTTAAATATTGAAGGCCGATACCAGCGGCGTATTCAATATAAGAACTATACCCGCTTATTGCGGGTATGTAAACAGTTAATTTAATATAATTTCATTTATATATTCCAACTGCCAACTTTTAGGATTGCCGATACTGAGGTCGCTATTAGTAGTAAGTGGTATCCCCTCCCTTCTCTGTATCAGCGACCCCAAGCCATGTTAATGACCATTTGTCTGGATACCTAGATTGCCAAAACCAATGTAGAATATCCGCTCTCCCTTCATCGGGGCATAAATAGAATGCCGTACTATTGATAATGGCTGGACGGAATGCGACCACTGTACTGTTATCATCTGTAGAAATTGAATTTCTCATTTTTATTTCTGCATGAGAAAATACAGCAAATTGTTGGCTCCCGTTTTCGCAGGTAATGCGCTCACTATCGTATACATCCCCTAAACCACAAAGTTGCATTGTAGTACGGCGGCCTTTAACGGTTTCGGAAATCAATTCTACCGCGTTGGTGGGCAACTCTGGCAACTCGGTAGATTCCCAGTCTGTCACATAAGGATTGTCTTTGTGTGGTTTCATTAATTACGTCCTTTTTAAAGTGTGGGGTGATTGTTGATAGTGGATTTTTCAACGTCATCGATTGAGGTAATGATTGCGTCCCATTGAATTTCCTGCCTAGCCTCGCTTTCTGCTAATCGCTTGAGGTTATCCAAGCCGTTACTCCAGCATTCACCAAAACCGTGACCATACGGCAATGGTTTTGCACATTCTCTACAGTTGCCGAGCAATACAATGCTTCTCTTGGATTGGCGCTGGTATTCTGGATAGGCAAGATCGACTGCAATCACTTTGCGTGTTGATGTTTTGCCGAAATGTAGGTCTGCACAATCACACTTTTTGTATTTTTTTTCGATATGAGAATAGAACTTTTCAGAGTTAGCCGACTCAGCAATAAATACTTCCGATTTACAGATAGATTTTTCCAGATCGCCTACCAAGTAGCCCCCTATCCCTTTTTTACCGCGCCATGTACCACCTTGCTTGCGATGCTGAATACCGTGGTACGGTACATAACCACTATTACCATAATAGATATTGAAAATTTCACCGTTTTTTATTTCATTAGAAACCGTTGCTCGGTAGATCGTACCGGCACCCGAAATATCAAAATCGTGAAATCCATTTGATTCCGCTGAGACTAATTTAATCTCCATATTTTAGCTCCTTCATAATCGCGTTGGTAATCTCGACTACTTGGTTATTTTTTAGTTTACATTCTGGAAAATCAATGAAAAAACTTTCCGCTTTCTCCAGAAATGCTGGTGTATATTCCCAGTCAAAACATATATCAACATCGTCTTTGATAATTTCCCATCCTAATAGGATTGGGCGTAGTAGATGATCTAGTACGAACCCTTTCATCGCGTAAGGGCCGATCTTTTCACGCACAACCGCATAACCTCTTATCGTTTCGCTTTTATTTCTTGTTTCGTGTTTTGAAAAAGCCTCCCAAATACACATTGCATCGATCATTAACTTTTTGTTGAAATTATTTGTATCGCAACTTGAATTAATCATATCCCACTTCCTTCTTGTAAGGTGATTGTATTATTTAAACATTGGTATTTAGTATTTCAATGTCGATTCTGTGTAGCGCATTTGGCTTCGCCATTAAGAAAATCAGGAAATCACGAAGCCTTATGCTGGCGTTTATTACTATGCTGCCTGCTCTGGCTTGTATTTAAGCTGCGATTGCCGACATTCTTCTTGCCGCTGATCCTTTCGCGGCCTGTAATAAATGGGCTGGTACAAACTGCCTTGCGGGTAGGCATATAAATATTTAACTAACACGTCACCCAACTCTGGAATTTCTGAATTCTGGGGAATCGCTACATTCCCTATCGAAACTAACTGCTTGTTCCCATCAAAGACAGATATTCCAACCGAACGCTTTATGTTTATTTTCGTGACCAGAACGCTCGCCTCATCATACAGCTTGAATTTCAACTGATCGCCGCCCTTGTCAGGCTTTCCGTCTATATACTTCGCATTCGCTCTTTTAAAGACAATGCCTTCGCCATTGGCCTCCCTAATTCGGTTTATAAGCGCGAGCTTTTCATTCGTTGTTACCGCAACATGCGACACGCGCAATGCTGGGCTGTGGATGGCTATTTGGCAGAGCTTTTTATACCTAACCATAAATCCCAGCTGCCGCATATCCTCGCCATCGTAAGCCATCAGGTCAAATGCGGTGATATGGGTATTCATGTCTTCGCCATCCACCAGCATTTGTACACTGTTGTCGATCCCGTTTTTTATTTCACTCACAAGGCCCGTATATTGCCCATACTTATTTATGCCTTCTATCTTTTGGTCATTAACCAGTATTGGTCGCCGCTCACCGTCATGCTTCTGCTGTGCCACCCAGTCTTTATCAAAACATAAGGTCATAGCCAACTTTTCATCAATAGGGTTAAGAAGCTGGAGTCTTATACCGCTGTCCCGCTCTGCATGGTCGGAACATAGCAAGGCGTTAACGTCATCTTCGTTTTCGCTGTACCCTTTCCGTGGAGACTTTTTTTCTTTCACGCATTGGTCAAACATTTTATTTGCCATCTCTAGTGAGATTGGCCCATTCGCGTTTTTGAGCTTTGGTTTTAATGCAGCCCCCCTTCTTGCGTTTGCGAATATTAAATTATAGCCGCCTTCAACTTCTGTAATTTGCAGAGAGTACACTTTATCACTACCCCCTTTTTTACAGTAAAGCGTAATGTTTCGAATATTGGTATTTTCTGTGCTTGTCATACGATCATTCCTTTTAAAAAGCAGGGCTGTAAATAGAAATATGTTTTTTATGCAGTGTTAGTAGTGACTAACCAAGCGAAACAATACCCGCGTTATGCGGTTTCGTCAAGTTCATTTTTATTTTAATTTATTTTAACTTGCTTGTTGACACTACCCGCAGTTGGTGGGTATTATATGCTGCATTGGATGGCGCTGGTATCGCCGTCTTAATAATAAAACTTAGCGAGGACGCTTTACATGAATATTTCCAAACCAACAGATACCCTCATAAACATTATCGATGAAAGTCTTCCGTTTCTAATTCCTAGCATCCGGTCGAGCATGACAAAAAATGGCAATCTTTATGATGGTGTTCTTCAGGATTGTGAGGTACACACTTATGCCAGCGGGCATATATTTAAGTCTCGTATTTTTGATGATGGCGATTCTATCTCTACATCGGAAGTCATTTATGCAGGTGAATTACCCGGTATCGGACAATATGTCGAAACAAAGAGTGGTAGCCGCTATTTTATTTCAAGCTACAAAATGGGCCAATCAAAACTAGGATGGCTTGAGCGCAAGCAAAAACATTTAGAAGTAAACTGGCAGTATTTCTCCCGTCTACAGTGGTCAGAAGGGGGGCGTAATTTCTTTTCTCGCATAGCCTCACGAACAGCATGAGAGACAGTATGTTTAGTAAGCCTGCGGGTTTGGAAGGCTACAATAAGTTTCCATTTATTTGCCCATGTAGAGGTCGAGAGGTGCTGGTCAAGAGAAGCGCTAGCCACCTTCCTGTAAAAGGTATTGGTTCTGAATGTCGAGCATCAGGCGGCACAGTAGTTATTAACGGCAAACAGTATGATTCTAGCAACGAATTATGGTGGAAATACGTTGTTTAGGTTATTCACTGAAGAAAACCGCCGAATATGCAGGCACCACCTCCTATCAAGTAGAAAAGCATTAGGGCGGATTACCGCCCACTATTTAGACCTTAACAAGGTGTAAATTATTACATACGTTTTTACGACCTTAACATTCATCAAGCGCTACCAGCGGAGTACCAAAAATGGAACAGAAATTAGAGCAGATAGGAATTACCTCAGACTATCTTGATGGAATTGTGGATCAAGTTTCCAGAGATATGTCAGTTACCGCCAATAATGGTGGGCTAAAAGGCCAGTTAGACTTCCTCGTTGCATCAGGATACGCAGAGAAGGATATTTGGAAGGCCATTCTTGTCAAACATCTTGGGCCTGAGATGACTGTAGATGTTGACGACCCAAAGCACGATGACTCACCACATAACTGCTCATTTAGCGGAAACGTAGTAGAGGTTACGAATAACACAGTGCGCGTTCGGGACTACGAGGATTCTTTTTGGGATGTTGAGTTTGATGAAATCACCAGTTTTTCTTTTTGCGCTCCAACTAAATGCTCAAAGTGCGCCGCCTCGATAATTCGGCCATCATCTGTTATTCGTGAATACATGAACAAAGATGGAGGAAAGAGTGTGTTTGCCATAGGCCACTATAGCAAAGGTGGCTTCATTAGCGATGAATTTAATGGTTTTGCTGGAGGTTGTTATGATCTTCGTGATGATTCCGATAAATGCGCGAACTGTGAAACCTTAATATAACCCACTATCGGAAATTAATATGAAAATCTCAGAAAACCAACTAGACAGTCTTACTCATTGTCTTTCCGCAAATCTTAAATGCTACGGTGTTGATTTAGATTCCGATCTGATGTGCGACCTTAACGATCACTTAACGGTTTTTTTCGACAAGTGTAATATCGACATTGAGTCTGATAAACCAGATGAAACCAATGAAAAACTCTTTAGCGTTTTTTCCGGTGACACACTGCCAAGTATTGATGGCGCTTACTTTCAGTGGTTAGAACCTACCGATACACCGGACGGAATACGGTTTTCATATATCCAAGGCGAAGAGATTGATTTATCCGATCTTATCTTTACCACGGAAACAGAAGCGATAAAAGCTATCCAGGATAGGGTATGGGGTTGGAGTGCAGAAGATGCGAAAGATTTTGTCTTGGTTCGTGTAGAAAAGACAGAGGTGCATAATCCGTTTTCTAATGATGCTCATGCCCAGGTTAAACGATTTAAACCGTCTGGCATTAATGCAGTTAAGCCCGTTGTTGAAATTCAACATTCGGCAATCAGGTTTAGTTTGTATTCACAACTAGCGTTTGAGTTTGTTAGCTCCGACACGCTAATCAAAGATAGTGATTGTGTTGCTAGAGTCGAACAGTCAGGTTCCGAGGGTTTTTATGTCGAGGTGGCGAAATGGAATGAAGATTATCAACAATGGATGCGTCACGCTTTCAAAAAGTTTTTTCAACAAGAAGCAGCAAAGTTATGGGCCGCTCGAATTAATGCTACTAATGAAATGGTGCAGATATTCCATACCCTGCCAGAGAAACCGCTGGGTATTCCGGTCACGATACCCCACACAGGGTAATTCCATTTTCAATTCTGATGAATGCTCACATGGCACAATCAAGCAGGGATAAGGATAATGCAAAAGGTTTTTTCGCAGGTTTATAGTCAATTTCTTGAGCACAATTACGACGAACTGGTTGCTGCCCGTGAGCGTGCAGACGCAATCAACACTGTTGATATGACGCTAGGCGATGGCATTAGGGCTGAAATACTTGCAGCGACCGGCGCTCAGTCTATCGATGAACTGATAGAGAATGCAAAGGTGATTAAACGCATCAAACGGGGTGCCTTGATCCAGGTTCACGGCCTTCTCTACTACAGCAACAAATATGGGTTGATGCAGTGCACAGTTCCTTCCGCGTTTGGGTTCAGCCCGCTTAAATGGGTAGAAGGCCCCTCGCTTATGTTTGCTGGCAGCAAGGAGATATTAGAGCGCTTAGGTGTAAAGACTCAACGCCAGCCTGACGGCGAATATATTCACGATTATTCGGAGTGTGTTGAAAGCCAAGCTAACTGGGTTTAGCAACGTAGATCCTCTACAAAATAACTACTACTTTTATCTGGTTAGCCATCTTTTTATTGCGAAGAGCAGTTAGGAATCTATGAAATTACCAAACATGAAAAAACCGTGTAAAGACTGCCCATTCCGGAAAGATTCATTGCAGGGATGGCTAGGGAAGGAGCGAATGTCAGAGATCCTATCAAGCACCTCCTTTGTTTGCCACAAGCATACTGACTCGCAATGTGCCGGGCACATGCTCATTAAAGGCGATGAAAACGAATTTGTGAGGCTCGCTAGACGTTTAAATATCGACACTGGACTGAGGGGCAAAGAGCTGGTCTTTCCCACGGAACAGGCTTGTATTGACCATCATGACGAAACACAGCACTGACAGGCTTAAGCAGAGTATCGAATGGGTTTATGGAAAGGAAAAAAATGGGAATCAATTGTTCAGACTACGGGTACACTACTGGTAAAGATGACCGTTTATATGAGGTTTGTTCAGACACACTAGGCAGGCGCGTATGGATTAACTCTGATGATGGCTCGGCTGTTGCGAGGTTTAATACATCCACCGGAGTCGATGTTCACAATTCTGCCAGCGATCAAATGGCAGGAGCGCCAGAATGCTTATGGTGTACTCACGGGAAACCTGACTACAAGACGTGGCTAGGGTTTATCGAAGCTGTAAGCCAACATTTTGGCTTACAGCTGTCTATTAATGATATTGATATTGGCTTGCTCGGTTAGTCATTAATTACTTTCTTTAACGCCCTGCTTTTCACCACCGCTTACAGTTTTCTTAGAAAGCCAGAGTTCCAAGTGCGAAATACACCCCCAGGCCCACCCTGCCCATCGAATGAGCTGTGTCGATAACCATCGTAGACTACACGACCGCAAACTGACGTTTTAATCTCTTCATTGTTCATAATATTATTTACCATCTCAAATGTTTGGTGAGAACCGTGTTCTATCATGCCGTTCTAGTGGTCATCTTTTTTCACAAGGTTGTCTGGTGCATCTGTAGCTCACTTTTCAATTTTAATCCTCCTTAGTTAGCAATGTGAACTACCTTCACCTGTACGTTTTGATGCAGGTTTAAAACAAAAAATAGATATTTTTAAATGCTTTACATACCCACTTGGCGCGGGTATTATTCCTATATTGAATACGCCGCTGGTATCGGCCTTCAATATTTATAAACTTAGCGAGGAACCCCCCATGACCATGCAAATCCCTACTGAATCTGAAATGAAAGAAGCGCTTCTGAATAATCTTCTCCCAGCTATTGAGGCTAGTGCAAACCTTCAACAAGCCATATCGGTATTGAACGATAAAGGAGCCGGAATTAACGATACCGGAATTGGTACTGGATTCGATATTGACGATATTGTTCAAAATATTATACAAAAATATTTTACCTCTTTGTGTGCCTCTCTGAATGAGGATTATACGGAACACTCTGCCGCAAAAATTGAGTTAAATAGCAATTATTACACCTTTAGAGCGCAGGGCGCTTTTCTTACAGATTCACTATGGGATAGGTTATATAAAAGCCGTAACGGCAGCCTAGACCTACATCAAATACTTATTTTGGAATGCCTTGAATGTATTCCATTTGGTCGGATAGAAAGCGACCTCAATAATGCGATTAAAAACCTGCACGCTGATAATTGCAGAATTGTGTCTGATAGAATCATAAGTTCTTTAAGTTTATACAGGTATCGCCGAAATAATGTTTGTTTTAAGCGGGGTTTTTTTGTATCTGAGACAAGCGCTGTAGGCGATTCTTTATTTCAAGAGGGAGAAAGGTTTTTCTACATTGAGCAATCTCTTTTTGCCGTTCAACAGGAATGCGGTGTTGATTTCGGGTCAGCGGTCAGTGAGATACGCAAATACATATGGGAAATGCGCGGCTTCGATACGATCCCCTCTCGTACCTGTTTTGGCAAAGGCGGCAATTTGGAAATCCATTGCTTTAATAAAAAAACTGAATTTCGATTTTCTGAACAAGGCTTTGATGCGATCGTTGCCTTTATTTTGGTGCACGGGGATGAAGCCTGTGTTGAAAAAATCACCAAAATTACAAACGATCTTCAAAAGGCAGCTTAAAAAGAATCTTAAGTGATTATTGTGTAATGGCCTATTGACATACCCGCGCAAAGCGGGCAATATATCTATATTGAATACGCCGCTGGTATCGGCCTTCAATATTTAAAAACTTAGCGAGGAAACCCCGATGACCATGCAAATCCCTACTGCATCTGAAATGAACGCCGAACTCATTAAAAAACTTTTTGAGTCTGCGGAGGCAGGCATGAGCCTGCGAAACGCAATGTCAACACTCGAAGGTAACGGCCTAAAATATTTTAATATTAATGCCAATATCGAAACTATCATAGTAGAAGTCTTGCGGCGTTATTTCAACGCTCTATGCTCCTCTCTCACCAAGGCCTATGCGGATAACTCTCCAGCTGTAATTACGTTAGATGAAAGCTATTTTACATTTGGTCAGTCTCATTTTGATGATGGCAATCAATTCCTTCGAAGTGGCCTCCATCGTCGTTTATATGATGCTCACTCTGGCGGCATAGATCTACATAAGGCGCTTATTCTTGAGTGTACAGGCTGCATTCCTTTTTTTCAGATAGAAGCTGACCTCAGACATTCGGTAGAAAATATCAAGTCTGAAGGTTTAAAATTAATGTCAGCCGCTTTGATCAAAGAACTTTATTTAGACAGTATCCATCGCACCGCGATTCGATCAAAAGGCCGGTTTTTGGTTGCTGAAACTTATCCCTGTAGAGGCCTTGGAGTACATGAAAAAATTCGTGAATTACGCCGAATAGATCAGGCGTTGATCGCCATTCAAAACCAATCTGATATCGACTTTGGTGATGCTGTCGAAGGCATTATTCAACACTTAGGCAATTGCAATCACAGCGAGCTAATCCCTTCGCGTACCTGTTTCGGAAAAGGCGGCGACTTGGAAATACATTGTTTCAAAGAGAAATATGAATTTCGATTCTCCCACGCGGGTTTTGATGCAATTGCTGCGTTTGTTTTTATGCATGGCAGTGATAAAAACACTGAAACCATCGCAAAAATCACAGAAAGCATTCAGGCGGTAGCTTAATGAACAATACAAACACCTGGAATCAACTCGACGCGCTAAAATCACGCGGTGGCCAAATGGGAAAAGCGGGCTCAATGGGGGCTTTACATGCCCATAGAGAGCGCACGCTATCCCAGTTTTTTACCCCTGAGTGGATCACTGAGTTTGCTTGGAAAACCTTATTACCTGCCTTTAAAAAAAATCAGGCTTACAGTCTTTTAGATAACTCCATCGGCGCGGGCAGTCTTTTTCGCTTCGCCACACCTGAGCAGTTCTCGCTTTCTGGCCTCGATATCGATGGCGAGTTAATGGGTGACGTTTCACGCATTCTTGATGAATCAGGGTTTGATATTGATATTCGTCACGCTGGGATGGAGCAGGTTATCTTGTCTCGGTACTCGGCAGCACTCATCAACCCGCCGTTTTCCATCCCTTTGTCTAGCCCTACGCTTCAGCCCTACCCTGGTGTAACGCATTATGGCAAACACGGCCCGGATACATCCGCGCTGTCTCATGAGTACGCGTTAGCGCAGGCCTTAGCCCATAGCGACATGGTTGCCGCCATCGTCCCCAGCACGACTACGGAAAAGCTCAAAGAGTTTGGCGATGCATGGAAACGCCTCAGGGCAATCTACACACTGCCGTCTGATGCGTTTCGAGATGAAGATGTTCAATCAGCGAAAACTGACTTGCTGATTTTTGGCCGGCAGACGGTTGGTGCCGCTAAGAATGCACCAGACGTAGTCCGAATTAAACGACGCAGTATTGACCGATCATCCCTGCCAGAAGACATGTTTCAGTTTGTATGCCGATCTACCAACGACATTAACACGAAGGCGATTCGTGTTGTCGGTATTGAGACCTCGAAACCTGTGATTGATCTGCCGAGCACAGATGATAAGCGCGTCATTCTTACCCGTGCCGGCCGTGATATCAAACTGACGTTTTTTGATGGCGCAACCGAGGGGAAAGTTAAAAATGCCCTTTTTCGAAAGTGCCTGCATTCGACACGCAAGCATCGACTCCCCAAAAAAACAAAATACTCTGGCCAGTACCAGCTAAACCTTGATGTTCTTGCGCTCCAGGATGCCCCCTTTTCTGCCCTAGATCAGGTAGCACGGGTTATTTCTGGCGCAGGCGGCCTGCCATTTATTACGCCCGACTTAAGGAATGGTCTTAAAGCGGTTGTTAAGCAGCATGCCAAAATGACGGTTCCCTACGGGCGAACTGTATTCCGCAAAGGCACCCCAAAATTTAAAGCCACTGCACGTACTACTGGCCTGCTTAACCGTCATCAAAAAGGTGCCGCTGTCGCCATGGGGGAAGAGGTTACCGCTTTGCGAAGTAGTGCCGGTTTCCTGGTCGATTGCTCTAAAGGCTTGTTTGACTGCGAGCACGATAAGTTTTTTTCAACATTCGATGTTGAAGACCACGTTTTGGCTGAGAGCTATTGGGAGGAAATCGCGCCGCCAATTAAAGCGAGCTACCCGCAACAAATTACAGCCCTTGAAAATAGAGCGCGGACACTCGGTCTAGATAAGTGGCTAAGCTGGGATTACCAATTGACTGACTTAGCCGAGTTGGCGTTTCGGGGCTCCGGTATCTGCGCATGGCAAATGGCCCTTGGCAAGGCGCGATTGGCTGTTTCATTGTCCATGTTGCTCAACGGGGCCTCGTTTTTGGTGGTGAAAAGTCGCCTTATTGATGAAATGGAACGTGAATTAAAGGACTTGGGCATAGATCCAGGGATGTTTCAGGTTATCTCATCGCTTGCGGATACCCAGGAGCTTAAAAAGATCAACATCATTAGTTACGAAAAGCTTAAAAGCCCTATTCACGCTGCCTACCCGAAGCTGACGTTTGCAAAACGTCTTAAAGGCCGCGTGGACAATATTATTTGTGACGAAGGTGGTCTGCTTACTAATCCACTTTCTCAGCAGAGTGGTTCAGTGTGGCAACTAGGCGCCAGACGACGCTATATCTTCGACGGCACACCAACAGACTATCCGCGCGACTTTCTGCCATTGGCAAGCTGGTCAATGGGCGAAGAGCGGTCATATCAGCCTTATTCATTGTCTCGCGGGCACATAGAACAATGCTTGTTCCTTACAGCGTCAAAACAACAAACCGGCCGCAATGCATTTCATGATCACTATATTCAATTTGAGTGGGCTACCAATGAATTTTTAGACACTGGGAAGGGAGCCAAACGGGAAGTTCCCAAGATCAAATCTCAAAACCTGGAAATGTTTCGGCAATGGTTAGGTCCAATCGTTAAACGTCGTGTCCAGCAAGAACCGGCTGTGACGAAACATGTGAAATTCCCGGTGCCCACCCTTCATCCACCACGGATTATTGATTGGGGTAATGACATTAAGCACCTTGGTTTGTATGTTCAAGTCGTTGAAGAATTTGCAAACTGGTATAGAGACTATGTAAAAACGCAAGAGCTAAATGAAAAAGGCTTGAATCTCACTATGATACTGGCTCGCCTGGAGGCCTGCTTTAAGGCTGCCAATGTTCCTTCTACTGTGAAGGGATTCGGTCAACCTTTTAACAAGCTGACCAGTAAAGAGATTGCTTGTATTGATCTCATTGAAGAAGAGGTTTCCAAGGGCCGCCGCCCTATTGTTTTTGCCAGAAACCCCGTGGTTTTAAAGCGTTTGGCCCGCGAACTGGACAAGCTGGGTATTAGTAACTTGGTTTTTACCGGTGAGGAAACCATTAAAAAGCGCACTCAGCGCTTGAATGAAAAGATCCGGGAAGGTGATGCCCAGGTCATGCTCGCTTCGCTGGGGGTGACGCAGGACGGCCTTAATCTTCATCAGCTCAATACCTTCATTTTTTACAACCGTTCTTGGCGTTACCGACAAACTTTCCAGTCGATTTATCGGTTAATTAGGCCACTGCAAAAAGACGAGGTCTACGGCTATTTTCTTGACCTAGAGGGCAGTATTGATTGCTACATGGCCCAGTTGGGCGATTGGAAAGCAGTCGCCAATGATACGGCTCTCGATTTTGGAGAGCAGACTACCGACGATGAGGAGTTTGTGCACTTTGATGCGTTTATACAACGATTCCTCGAAGGCCTGCCGGTACTGAAAGAGCAATTAGAAAATCATCGCAACCGTCATGCCGCATAAGGGGTAACAACAATGAGCACTCAAAATAGCCGGAACATTAAACTATTGTCTGTTTCTAATGATCATACCGTGTTTATCCGTTTTCAAGGGTCATCAGATCTCATGGAAATGAAAGCACTGGAAGTCAAACAGGACAATGCGGGCAACATCGAATACATGATTCTAGACCGCAAAATTCACAGCAATGAGGAAATGTTACACTTGCAGTCTGAAAATAAGATTGTACGCTCCTTCAGTGTGAGCGGCGCCTATGTCACAGAACTACGATCTACTTAAGGAAACCATGACTACTAATCCAAGCAAAGCAAGATCCAAGCCTCTCACTGACGAAATCAAACTGCAGAACTCATTGCGGTTTGATCGTTTTGTTGAGCTAACCGATAAGCTCCAAAGTGAATACGGCATTTCCCACGGCGACCTATCGCGATGGTATACCGGTGAAAACACGAAAGATGGCCGAGAAACCATTAGTCG
>Ga0209121_10001871_pt1 | contig 21920 bp, 19 predicted proteins | sample Cruoilmetagenom3_FD_187292 | JGI IMG/M metagenome (GOLD analysis project Ga0209121, IMG submission 187292) | Oil polluted marine microbial communities from Coal Oil Point, Santa Barbara, California, USA - Sample 3 (SPAdes) (version 2) | ecosystem: Environmental > Aquatic > Marine > Oil seeps ...
ACAGCAGCGCGTCATCCTGCGTAATTGTGGGCACATCAACCCGGAAAAAATCGAGCATTATATTGCTAATGGAGGTTATCGGGCGCTGAGAAAGGCTCTATGGAATATGCCCGCCAATTCCCGGTCAAGATACTGGCTGGCATCATTCTGCTCGTGTCAGCCAGGATGGCGAATTATATGACCGAAAATGTCCCGGGCGTCTCTGTGCCTCAAAACCTGATTAATGAATTAGCCAGTGCCCCCAAAGGCGAGGCAATCAATAAGGGTATAGAAATCGCTGCGCGGATGATTGCCACTCTGAAAAAAGAATCCATATGCCACGGAGTTCATGTCATGGCCATAGGCCGGGAAGAGGTGGTTCCAGATATCCTGAAAGCGGCGGGGCTTGCTACCTAGTACTCCATGAAAAATGAAATTTTTCAGGGGCAAATAGATAGGAACAAGTTGATACCATTTGAGATTATGTCATAGTGGTACGCGAATAGAGTTAAGCAGCCACAGTAAACTCCACTGTTTTAGGCGATAACTCACCTTGTCTGGAGCTAGCAAATCTTTCTATCTGGACAGAAGTTGGGGTGAGAGGATTTGAACATCCGACCACCTGAACCCCATTTAGCCTCGAAAAAAGGCAGCGACCGCTTGCCTCCTTTCAAACTCCAATATTACTTCTCTATCTTATATCTTATCAATACTTAATTATGACAATATTAAATATCACCTTTTCTCATAGTTATCAATTATAGTTGCTAATTATCTTCTAACTAATAAAGGGAAGTGGATACAAACTGGAAATTGGTGGATACTAGAACTGAGTCTAGATACTAAATAGTGGATATAAAGGGATACTAAAGCGGAAACTAAGCGGAAAGCGGGAAGCAGATCTCGAAGATACAATCTGGCTGATTGCAGGTCACAAGACGATGAAGTGTTACACCACACTCAAACAGGCCGCCACATGATATTGGTGACAATCAAACGCCCAATTGCGATATTGGAGACAACAAACCAGTAGTTGAAATAGCCACTAAAGGTGAGTTGCCCACGCTACCAGAGTGTTATAGAATGGTTGTTACCATGATGTAAGGAGGTGAGCATGGCTGGAGAGAAGGCAGATGTTAAGATCCGAAGAATGGTTGAGGCCGACCTGCCACGAGTAAATGAGATAGACCGCTTGCTTTTTGGTCAAGAGCGAGTATCTACTTGGCCGTTTTCATTTGAATCTTATTGGGCATTGTATCACCCTGAGCTAAGTTTTGTTGCCGAAACAGAGGGTATGGTGGTAGGCTTCATAGTGGGGACCGTCGTAGAAGAGCAACACAGTCAGTCCGTCCTCAGGTTAAGGCACACGATAGCCCCCCCCTCTCAGCACCGTAAGGTCGGGTGGATCGATATGATCGGCATCGACCCCGGATATCAGCGTATGGAGATAGGCCGAGGTTTGGGCGAAGCGTTTTATGAAGAGTGCAGGCGCAGTGCTGCAGTTATAAGGCTTATCGTTAGAGAGAGTGACGGAAGACTCAGGAACTTCTTGGCGTCTGTAGGCTTTAAAAGTTCAAACCTCGTTATCTACGAGAGGGAGTATGAACATCCTGTCTAGGCTGATACTAGTCACTATCTGAGGATATGTTGTAGCTCAACAGTTTGGCTAAATGCTGCCAAACAGCAAGGCAAAATCTGAACTGGGTAATAGGTTCTGAGCATTTTCGGGGCATAATGGCTGACAGCTCTTTTATTGAACGTTAGACTAGCATCGTATCAGAATTGGAGCAATTACTGGAAGGGAGGGTTACTGCCATGGTACTGGAAACTAGGGTGCTCTTGGATGGCCTCGCGTTTGGAGAAGGTCCACGCTGGCACGAGGGACGGCTCTGGTTCTCCGATATGCACGCATCCCAGGTTATGACCTTAGATCTATCTGGCCGCACCGAGATAATTATCGGAGTCCCGGGACTACCATCGGGCCTTGGCTGGCTTCCTGATGGTCGTTTATTGGTGGTGTCTATGACCGACCGCCGCCTGCTACGACTTGAATCTGGTGGCCTAGTTGAAGTCGCCGACCTGAGTAAGCTTGCCTCTTATCACTGCAACGACATGGTGGTCGATAGACAAGGAAGGGCTTACATCGGGCACTTCGGATTCGATTCTTCTTCACAACCTTTCGCTCCCGCCGAGGTAATACTCGTGACGCCTGATGGTAGTGCACGCGTAGTCGCCGAACAGATGGCATTCCCCAATGGTAGCGTCATCACTCCTGACGGGCGCACACTCATAGTCGCTGAGACATACGGTGCTTGCTTAACTGCTTTTGACATTCAACCTGACGGGTCCCTTACTGGGCGTCGGCTTTGGGCATCGACCTCGCCTGCCATTCCTGATGGCATCTGTCTCGATGCCGAGGGTGCCATATGGATCGCCTCGCCGGCAACCCGAGAGGTGGTGCGCATCCAGGAGGGCGGCCAGGTAGCCACCCGGATTAGCCTATCTAGACCGGCATTCGCCTGCATGCTCGGAGGGACTGACCTACGGACGCTCTTCGTGCTGACCGCAGAGAGCAGTGTTCCAAGCGAAACTAGAGCAAAGTTGAGCGGACATGTAGAGATTGTGGAGGTTGATGTCCCTGGTGCGGGTCTTCCGTAACTCATTTCCATCTGATATAAATCGGTTAGTATACCTATAGAAGGACACCTCGGGGAGATTCAGCCGACAAATAGGTCACACTGTGACGCAAAGTTAGATGGTGCCGGGATAGAGTACGTGGTTCAAATCCAACTTGGTAGCCCAAGTAATTCACTATATAGAACTTTTTAGGCAGAGTTTTCCTTTATCCAGGCTGGTTAGATTTACTCATAATTAGGCTTAACAATCCGATGTAATTTGTCATGCGAAGAACCAAATAACTTGATTTACTCTCCGCTGCCTCACGTTCCTATCAAGTCAATTGACGGGTAACCACCCATTTGTTGAGCCTTCTCAAAGAGAAACTTCGCCACAGCTATGTCCGCGATAGCAATTCCAGTCGAATCGAATACCGTAATAACCCTATTATCTGTTCTCCCTTTTTTCTTGCCTAAAACTAATTCGGCGAGTGTTCCATAGACTTCGTGAATAGTATAACTACCTTTCTGGATAGGGACGTTAATTTCCCCGCTGGTACTTGCCTGTTTTAGGTCATCGACGATGACAATTGCATCCTTCAATATCGAGGGGTCTAGTTCTTGCTTACCTGGCGCATCAGCACCGACCGCATTTATATGAGTTCCGGCGATTATCCACTCCTTCTTGATAATAGAATTACGAGAAGGGGTCAATGTGCATACGATATCCGATGCCACCGCCTCTTTGATGGAACAATTTTTAGTCGAAAATTGTGAGAAGGAATGCATTAGTCTATCCACCGCAGCTTTGGAAATATCAAAGACATTTACGGAGATGGGGCTAAACAGCTCAGCATGAGCTAGTATCTGTGTGTATGCTTGAAAGCCAGCACCGATAATTCCAATTGTATGCGAATCTCGTCGCGCCAGATACTTGGAGGCGATAGCTGTTGCCGCACCGGTTCGGTAGGCCGTGATTTCAGTAGCGTCCATTACTGCCAGCGGATATCCTGTCTCCGGGTCACTATAGATCAGGATAGCCATAACCGAAGGTAAACCAAGAGACGGATTTTGAGGGTGTACGTTTACCCATTTCATGCCGGCGCACCCTGGCAAAGCAGCAGGCATTGCCCTGAAGTCACCACGGTCAACCGATAAATATGTTTTAGCGGGCATGTTTCCCCTGCCCTCGCCACACATCCTGAAAGCCTCTTCCACCGCATTGATAGTGTCTGACATCCTCATCAGGGATTTGATGGCGTTCCTATCTAACAACAGTGTAGACATAAGCTCGTAACCCCCATCGCTATTTTAGGATTTCCCTGCTGAATTTACCTCGCCCCAGTCGCATTGTCAAGGTAAAAGCCGCTTACTGGCTTTTAGAGCAGCTTCAAAGCCTCTCGTATGTCGCTGGCGACCATCATTCTCTTGGATTTCTCGATTAGGAAATTCTTGCCAGCCGGCGTATAGGAGGGGAACACTCTGACGGTTCTGAAGTAATGCGCCTGCCCCCTGATTTTATACGTAGACCCCGCCGGTATCACTCTCTTTCCCGTTTGTTTTTTCCAGATGGCATTCATCATCTTGATTGCCACATCACCCATGAGCATGATGGCACGGACATCTGGGAAAAGGGCTACCTCTTCTTCTAGTAGGCGCGAACAGTACTGCATAGTTGTCGGAGACACAGCGTACTGCGTCTTGGCGCACTTAATGGCAGTGGTGAGGTAAACACCCAGGTTGAGGATAGCCTGCATGGATGATATATCAGCTCCGGCGTCGTTAAAAGCTTGGAGCGTGGTTTGCAAGTAGAATGGGTTCCCATCGGCATAGAAGTAGTCCGATTTGTTGCTGGGCGGGGCTTCGGTTACCATCAGTATCTTTATTTTCTTCACATCGATTTCTAGGGAAGGCACGATATATCCGTTTTTATCGATGTCGCTACATGGGAAATCGTAACACCGTATGCGTTCGCTGATAATCATTGGTCCACTCCCACTGCATTGGTCTCCGGCACGGTATTATTGTCAGGACTGGATTGTTAGCATTTTACTTGTTATTTAATAACCAATTCAATGCAAGGCGCAAATTACACTGGTTTTTTCGGCCACATTTTGTTTTTATGGCCTCATCCTCTATTATGGAAACCATGCCACCCGTAGTCAAGCATATCGAAAGGCGTGATAATGAGTAGTTCTCGCGAACACAATCTGACGCAAAGTTAGATGGTGCCGAGAGCGAGTATATGGTTCAAATCCAAGTTGGTAGCCCAAGTAATTCACTATATAGAACTTCTGCGGCGGAGTTTTCCTTTGTCCAGGCTGGTTAGATTTACTCATAGTTGTGCTTAACAATCCGATTAGAGGTGACGCAACCCAGTTTTGCCATCCTGGTTTCGGTTTCGGGATTACCTTGGACTAAGAGATGATGCCCACATGGACCTATGCAAGTCAGCCTCAAAGACATCGTTACAACGATTGCTGCAATGCTGTCATACCAATGCTATTATCGAGCCTGACGACGGAGCCTGCGACAAACTGTTTCTATGCGTGTCAGTGCTTCGTCAATATCTGAGGATGAGACCATGCGGTGAGTAACTGCACGGAATGGGCGACCGTCACGTAATCCTACCTTTACCCCTGCCCTCCCGAGGCCCTCAACAAACTCGGCGACAGATAACTCCGGGGACAGGTCAAACATCACGATGTTCGTAGGTATGTCGTCCTGGGCCAGCCTTATTCCCTTTATGCCCGCGAGCCCTTGTGCCAGACGTCTCGCATTGGAGTGGTCTTCAGCCAGGCGGTCTACCATTGTTTCCAGTGCCACGATGCCCGCAGCTGCGATAATCCCCGCCTGCCGCATGCCGCCACCCAGCATCTTACGAAACTTACGGGCTCGCTCAACAAAATCCTTGCTCCCGCACAGCAGCGAGCCAACCGGCGCACTCAGTCCTTTCGAAAGACATAATGCTACAGAATCCGAATTCTGGACCAGTGTGCACGCCGGTACGCCGAGAGCAATTGCAGCATTGAAAATGCGAGCCCCATCCAGATGTACCTTTAGCCCGCGCGTGTGGGCTAGATTACAGACCTCGTCTGTGTAGTCTATCGTAAGAACGGTCCCGCCGCAGCGATTATGTGTGTTCTCAAGGCAAAGGAGCGTGGTCTCCGGGTAGTGGATATCCTTGCTCCGGATTGCTCGATCAATATCATCTGGATTGAGACGGCCATAACTATCATTGGGCAAGGTGCGCATAGTTACACCGCCGAGGGTTGCAGCACCGCCTACTTCGTACCAGAGGATGTGTGCCTCATCTCCCACGATGATTTCGTCGCCATGATTGGTATGAGTGAGCACGGCAATAAGATTACCCTGGGTGCCGGAGGTAACGAAAAGTGCGGCTTCTTTACCCATTCTCGCTGCTGCCATTATCTCAAGTCGGTTGACTGTGGGGTCCTCACCATAAACATCGTCACCTACCTCCGCCTCAAATATTGCCCGCCTCATCCCAGGTGTGGGATGGGTAAAAGTGTCGCTACGCAAATCAATTACTTTCATCTCTCATTGCCTCAGAAAGAAAATCCATGATATTATTATTCAGATCGCAAAAGAAATCAATCGAAACATGCTGGCCTTGCCGAGGAGTTATATGTTGAGATTAGAACCTACTTTCCTTAGCAGGCTGATAAATCAGGGGTATGCAAAGCGGCACAGCACATAAGCATTTAGCTCCTATGTACTGCCATACCATCAAGCTGCTTTAGCATCAATACCAAGTTGGCATCGACGATACGAAAACCCTTTGGGAAAAGTCTAACAAATAGCTAGATCCTGCTACAGCCCTGTATTTCCTCCAAATCTGCCTCACGTGCAACAGATAACAAAGGGAGCAAAACGATGGATTGTGTCCCCCTTTGTTGAGGGCTGCACAAGTCTATAATAAAATATGGCGTAACTGGCTGAGCCAGGATCTACCGGATAGATTTTGCGCCTGTCTTTAGCTAGCAATAAGTTGTCCAGCACTGTCCACCCCACTACGCCTTTCCTGTCGGTAGCTCCAACCAAAGCCACACTCTTAGGTTCGAAAAACAATCTCATCTTTTCCATACTCATGCTATCTTCGCCGTCTATGTCATAATCCCTTTCTATCTAACCTCTCAAGTAAAGGCACTGCAATAATAATTCCTCAAAAAGCTAGAAGGCAACATCACAGACTATTTTTGACATTGCAAACCGATCACTACAGATTTAAAATAACAATGGGGGAAAGATGATTGTCGTCACAGGAGCGACGGGCCATATTGGTAACGTTCTCGTCCGTGAATTAATTGCGCTTGGTCAAACTGTCCGTGCTCTCATCCTGCCCAATGATGATAGCCGTCCCTTGGCTGGTTTAAATACAGAGATTGTGTATGGCGATGTTACTGACATAAAAAGCCTGGAATCTGCATTTACCGGTGCAGAAGTCGTCTTTCACCTGGCTGGTATTGTTACCATCATGCCTAGCATGAAGAAGCTCCTTGAGCAGGTCAATGTGGGCGGTGCACGTAATGTAGCTATAGCATGTCGTACATCTGGTGTTCGCCGCCTTGTCTATACAAGCTCTGTACATGCTATTGCCGAACCACCTCATGGCACGGTAATTGATGAATCTCAACCTTTCGATCCTGACCGTGTCCTTGGTGACTATGCCAGCAGCAAGGCCCGTGCTACACTTCTGCTACTCGACGAAGTCCGCAAAGGGGAACTCGACGCAGTAATCTGCTGCCCGACAGGCGTTATTGGTCCCTGGGATTATGGGATCTCCAATATTGGCCAGCTCATACTTGATTTCGCGAGTGGGCACTTGAAATCATATGTAAGAGGTGCCTACGATTTTGTGGATGTGCGCGACGTAGCTTGTGGCCTTATCCTCGCTGCTGAGAAAGGCCAATCGGGGCGCCATTATATTTTCTCTGGTTCGCAGGTTCAGGTTCCAGAACTGATGAAAGAACTGGAACGAAATATCGGCTATCCCGCTCCCACTTATGAGATACCATCTGCGATAGCCCGAGCTGCGGGAGTGCTTGCGAGCATATATTACCGACTAGTACGGAGACGACCTGTTTTCACTGCTTATTCCATCGACGTGCTAAGAAGCAACTCTCAGGTGAGTTCAGCACGGGCACGAGAGGAACTTGGATTTACAACAAGACCTTGGCAGGAGTCTATCCGTGATCATGTTGAATGGTTTCGTGACGAGGGAATGTTGCCCGCACGCAGCTAGAATATAACATTATGGACTTCGTTCAATATGTAACAAAATACAGCATTATTAGCCAAGGTAACAACATAGCGTATTGTTTAGCTTAGGCAACAATTGCCTAGTTTGTTCAGCGTGATTGCGTTTACACCCGGGCAGTGGAGAAAATCGACAGAGATGGAATAATGCAACCGTTTTCGACCTTGTGCATTATATTGATAGAGGGGTGATAGGAGTAGACGAAATGCCGGACGGGGGTTGACGGGCCGTGGTCTATCTCGGGCACAGAAGATAGCTTGACAGCCCGGAGAGTTTAACGGGAGGTGAAACAGTATGAATGAGAAACACAAAGCGGCGCGTATGAAGAGGCGTTTGCTCATCGCAATTCTGGTCGCGGCTCTGCTGATTGCGGCCGCGACTGTGGTGGTCACCGGCGTAGTTCCCATGGGCACTGTAGTCCTTCACCTGGATAAGGAGACATATCAGCCCAATGACGCTGTCACTATTACCCTGAGAAGTCTCCGCACTGGATCAGTCCAACTAGGAAACCACTTTGGGGTAGAGCGGTTTGAAGATGGCAATTGGGTTGAAGTTCCGTTGGACTGCGTCTGGACCGACGAACTCAGAGTTTTGCACCCGGGACAGGCCTTCCGGCAAAGTTTTATCCCGGCTGAGGATTTTTTTGAAACTCCCAAATCAGGAAGATACAGGGTGGTTAAGGAAATTCAGGTTGGCCCAATTTACTATGGGGCAACTCTTGAAACACAGACACTTATTGCAGAATTTCACATAGAAACGCCGACCTCCGAGCAGCAAGGGGCGGAAGCATAAGCACGTCCTCCGCGGAAGCGGCACGATGGGAGATACCCTAGGTGGAGGCAGGTGCTTGAAAAGGCCGATTACGACCTGTACAAATATCCTAAAGCTTGCTCCAAGCCTATAGGCAAGGGCGAGACAAATTCGTGCTATTTCCTGTGTTGTTGCACATTGACTTGTTTTGTTCAGTAAGTCACATTAGCCTTTTTTAATTAGTGAGTCACAGTCCATCGGATTGTTATCCAACATTTCTCGGTTTTTTCAATCCTCCGATAAAGCCTCAAGCTATCTTCAAACTTCACCAAAATAAGTAGATTTTCGTTTCACGTCTGGAAGGATATCGCCGTTGGTACTAGCACTGTGAATTTAATGCTATGGGTGGGTCTGTCATATCTTTGATGTGTGTAGTTGCATCGCCACAAAATTCATCCTTTTTTATAGATGCAAGAAATGAAACATTTCGGACATTGATATCAACTGTCTGCGGTGTTTAAGGCGTGTAAGCTTAAGTCGTTGACCTTACAAACGTACGCTCTGCCAGGTAGGCTACGAAGTTAGACTCGTAGGGGCTGGACTCTATATTCTCCCTGGCTTCAGCCATAATCCTGTCGATATCCCCATACCGGTAGAATTTATTTATCTTGTCCTCATAGTTAATGCCCATGGCCTCGCCAACGAGCGTGAGCACGTGCTCAACCTGGAACGGATACTTCGACTCCTCCGGAATGAACTGAAAATGGCAACCCAGGCAGGCGTCCACCATCACCTCAGCGCCGGTACTCGCTGCTCCTTCCAGGCACCTTTTGACCATTGTCGAGCCAATGGGCAGCTTACGGCTGGCCACTAAACCACAGCAAGTAGCTTGCTTTTTATTCTGGCTCATCTCTATCAGCTCCAGGCCCGGGATGGCTTTCAATATGGTACGCAAGGACGTGGTGTCACCCAGTATCCTGGCCAAAGAACAAGGGTCGTGTAGCGTAACCTTTTTGTTAACCGGATGAGTAAATCTTAATTCATTAACATGCTGACTCAGGAAGTGAAAGATATCCTCATACTGGAAATTAGCCGGGATGATTTTTTCATCATACTGAGCCACCTGATAAACACATTCGGCACAGCAAATCACAACCTGCTTGGGTTTGAAAGCGCCCAGGGCACGCAATAAAGCCTTACCGTAGGCATCGGCTTTATCTAAGTCCATACCCAGATAGCGGACACCGCAACAAAGCTCACCGCCGCCTACCATCACGAAATCAAGCCCGAGCCTCTCAAGTATGTCCGATATTAGAAAAATCTTATCCGTCATCAAGATCAGACCGCAGCTGGTGAAGACAACGACATCCTTTTGTGGAGGATTATCAGGCACATGGGTTATCCAGCGCTTCTCTTCCGGTTTGATTTGCATGCTGGCTACGATATCCGGTACAAAGTAATTGCTGTCACCGAGCTTTATCTCCAGCAGCGGATAAGCTTTCTTGCCCAGTTTTACAAGCTCGAGCCGGAGCAACTCATGTATCATCACCGGGTTGAGGTCCATGGGGCACACATCCTGACATATTCCGCAGTGCGTGCAGCTGGCACTTTTTAGAGAGGCTTCTTCAGACGTAATTCCGTCCTTAAGTAAGTCGATAACCTTCTGCTGTATGTCCGATGCAGACATAGAACTGAGGGTGGTCAGTGGCACTGTGGGGCAAACATCCACGCAAATGCCGCAAAGATTGCAGTCCTCTATAATCTGTTTCTTCATTTGATCGTATAGTTCGGTGAGTGAGGATGCTTCCATATTTCTCCTTTTGTCTGTTTTGCCATCTACTATTATGTCAAGTTAAGTTGTCTTACCCAGCCAGACTTGTGCAGCCGGGCAACAAAAGCCTGTTTTGTTATCTCTAGCGTAACAGTATAGCGTTAACTTATGTTTCTACAACACACCTGCGGACAACTTGAAGTTAAAAGGTATAGGTGTTACGTTGCTCATGTCATTTTGATTGCTTACGCAGCGTGTCACCGCTTTTTCAGATTCAATTGTACCTGTGCCTTCTATATTCTCACCGTCTAGCCATACCGTAATATTAAGCATATCTAGGGCAAGGCGCTTGCCTTCAAAGTCTAGGTTGACTATACCTGCCTGTATACACCCAATAGAAGCCTCGAGGCACGGGAATATTTGAAGGTCAAGAATACTAATCTCCTTCGATTATGATTTTCGCTGCGATTCGGACTGCTGCTGCAATTACGGCAGAACATTTCTCCTCAGCACCAGCCTTCTGCCACTCCTCAGCCTCGGCCTGGTCTGCCAGGTTGTACCTTTTGCCGAATATCGACTCCACGATGTCGCCGCACATGGTGCTGCCGAACTCCTTTTCAAAGCTGCGGCAGAACTTTCGACCGGGACGGAGTGACCTCATATAGCCTTCCCAATCATCGAGCTTTTCCCGCCCATAGACCAGGCTAAGCGCCATAAGGCAGCCAACTACTGTGCCGCAGGTCTCTCCCCTGAGAGCAATACCGGGGAAGACTGTGAGCGCCTTCAGGATGGAGCCATCATCCAGCCCAAACTGCTCCTGCAACGCCAGAAAGCTAGTTTGGGCACAGTTGCCAGATATCTTTAAATACCTCTTGACCTTTTGCTCGAGCTGCTGTAGCGTACCTTCAAACTCTATTCGGCTATCGTCCATTAGGGAGCCTGTGCAAGTTAACGGTATGCGTTCTCTACTAGCGATTATAGCAGCGTGAGGGGAAGGGAGTCAACGAACCTTGGAGCATGGCGTTAGGTTGCTTACCTCACGACATATTGGTCGAACTACGATTAGGTAATCTACCTCAATTTGTCCGAAGTCACATTAACTTGTTTTGCTCAGTAAGTTACATTAGCCTTTTTTCATTAATGAGTCACGATCCATCGTTTTGTTGTTTCCTTCTGGGTTCAGCATCATATTAAGATATCAATAGAGTCTTAAAAATACTCATCAAATTGTTATGTCAAATTGATGTCCTGCATTTGCAGGTGTAAAATGCAGGATAGATTATCGGGTATGCTCAAATCATGAAGGGCTTCAGTGGCAAAACGATCTATATTACCGGTGGTTCGAGTGGCATTGGACTTGCAATAGCCCGTCTGCTCGCTACTGAAGGGGCACATATAGCAATTTTTGCACGGCATAGGGATCTCCTCGAAAGCTCCTTGAAGCAGATTGTGAATTGTAGAACCTCGAAGTGTCAGCGCTTCTCGTGTATACAAATTGATGTTTCTAACAAAGATGAGGTAGAAGCAGTGATGCTGAGGGCTATAACAGAATTCGGCGCCCCAGAAGTACTAATAAACTGCGCAGGAATAGCACGCCCACTCAACTTTGAAAATAGCACTTATGATCAGTTTAATGAGACTATAAAAGTCAATCTCTATGGAGCAAGAAACACTATCGCCACGCTTGTCACTCACATGAAGAAGCAAGGTGGATACATTGTTAATGTGTCTTCAATGGCAGGCTTAATTGGTACATTTGGTTACAGTGACTACTGCGCTTCCAAGTTCGCATTAATAGGCTTCTCAGAGGTCCTTAGAAGCGAGCTTAAGCAATATGGAATTAAAGTGTCTGTGCTTTGCCCACCAGATACAGATACGCCAGGTTTCCAAGAGGAGAACAAGACAAAACCGGAAGAGACAAAAGCACTAACTGCCAGAACGAAATTGATGCAGCCAGATAATGTAGCTCAGGTTCTCATTAAAGGGATGAAGAGAAATAGATTTCTTATTATACCTGGCTTTGAAGGTAAATTCTATTTCATGATGAAGCGTCTATTCCCTAGTCTGGTTGAGTTCATAGTGGATCGGGACATAAGAAAGGTGCAGGAGAGGAAATCTTGAATAATTTGCCCTCACTAACTGTCTTAGCTTGCACAATCGCTTGGAATGTGTGATCAGCACAAAGGGCTGAATCTCCCTTCTAACACTATTTTCTGTTCTTATCCCATCACCCATCAATCCAATATATGAATTCTATCACTAGCTGTCCAAGTCTAATATGAATAGGTCTAACCGTGGCAGCAATACTCTCGCTCGGTTACCAAGTATCAACGCCACTCTAAAGCCCTAAGTTTTGCGCCAGACTATGGAGAACTGGTCCCTGGATGTCGCATCATATAACACATTTGCTAATGGAGATATCAAGGTGTTAGCATGAAGAGGCGTTGGTTGTTTTCCCGGTGCCAGGATATTAGGAGCAAGAGGTGCAGTATGCAAGAATCTTCAATAGAGCAAAATCGTTATTTCCTAAAGGATAGTGTACGAAAAAAGGGTGATTTCTCAAGAACCGACCAGAGTTTAGGAGTTCCTCCGCCGCCCATTGAGAAAACATATTCACCAGACGCGGAGCGAATTGGTCTGATTCCTCCAGCCGAGTCCCAAACATTCCCGAGCGTAGATTTGCTATTCGCCATAGGGAATCGGCGCAGCCGCCGCCAATTCATTGAGACCCCACTGACGCTGAAGGAGCTATCATTCCTCCTATGGGCAACTCAAGGAGTGCAAGAACAACTGGGTGCTGGTCATGCTCGCAGGACTGTACCCTCGGCTGGAGCCCGACATGCCCTTGAAACTTATCTATGTGTTCTCAATGTGAAGGGTCTGGATATAGGCTTCTATAGATACCTACCACTTGAACACCAGCTTCTGGTCGAATACAGAGATAAAAAAGCAGCAGAAAAGATAGGTTGGGCAGCTTTCCAGCAAAATTGGATGGCAAGTGCTGCCACAATCTTCATTTGGTCAGCAATTCCTTACAGAATGGAATGGCGCTATGGTTTGGCAGCTCACAAAGTCATTCTCTTGGATGCCGGGCACGTATGTCAGAATCTATACCTAGCCTGCGAAGCGACAAAGGCCGGAGCCTGTGCAGTTGCTGCCTATGATCAGGAATTGATGGATCAGTTATTAAAAATTGACGGGAAAGATGAATTTATCGTATACCTGGCAGCCGTGGGAAAGGTGAATTAATAGAATAAGGCCATTTCTCAATACCAGAAGGTAACCATCGTCCATACAGTGCAGCCCGGGCAACAGAAGCTTGTTTTGTTACCTAACATTCCTCGGTTTTGTTTAATAGTGTGTCCTTTATCGTCACCTGGGTTACAGTAGGATCAGTACAACTACCAGCAGAAATAGCAGCTTTCGGCAAGAGATTCACCCTTCTGAGGAATTGCTTGTCCTTTTTTTGTGTTATTATGGAGAATACTGGGTTCGTAAGCCACGGCTTCACATATGAACACAGGTTTTTAGCCATGCCAATTCCTCGCGGGCCTCATAGAATTGCAGTGAGTTGGCAGTTTGCATTGGAATAGAAAAACGGGAGGGCGATTATGACAAGACAAGCAGAGCAAAAAGCAGAGGTATTGGTGAATTGTGCCAAGTGTCCACGACGGGTATGCAATACTGAGGAATGGGACAAGGGACCAGACAATTGTCCTTCTAAGACAAGGGCAGAGGTTATAAGGAAAGCCACCGAGAAATGCATTAGCCCTGAAAATCTCAGGCTTGCCTACAACGCCTCTAAGCAGGAGGCATCTTGCTATATTAAGCTTCCCCATGCCCCCGAAGTTATTTCACCTTCAAAGAGCAGAGTTGAGGAGATCATGGAATTTGCCGAAAGAATGGGTTATAAGAGACTGGGGGTTGCTTATTGTGTAGGTGTTCAGTACGAGGTCGCTCTACTCGTACCCATCCTGGAGAACAGAGGATTTGAAGTTGTGTCGGTTTGCTGTAAATGTGGCTCTGTGCCCAAAGAGGAGCTGGGCTTTGAGGAGTGGGAAAAGATTCGTCCTGGAACGTTTGAGCCCATGTGCCATCCCCTAGCTCAGGCAGCGATCTTGAACAGCTATAACACAGAGCTCAATATTATGGTATGCCTCTGCGTAGGGCATGATTCGTTATTCCTTAAGAACAGTAAAGCGCCGTGTACCGTGCTTGCTGCCAAAGACAGGGTGTTTGGACACGCCCCACTCCTGGCTCTCTACCTCTCGAGATCATATCACCGCCGGGTGATGACCAAACATACAGAACCAGATGCCTATAAGCAAGCTGAACGTGCAAAGATAGGAGACGAGCCAGATACAATAACTATGCGAAGACCTCGGCAAGGTTGTGTGTGATAATGCTATATCCCTTCCCAAGGCATATAAGGCCTGCTTGAAAGAAATAGATTCAGAACTTAGCTGTGGAGTGAGTTTTGCTTGTCTCGTTGCACATTGACTCATTTCGTTACGTTATACCCCGCGAGGTATTGCACAAACTAGCGTTTTGCGGTATTAACAGCTGTTCCTGTTGAACTGTCAGGCAAAAATGGCAGGAAGTCTGCATATTCGCGGCAGCTTTGTTAACAGAAGGATAAAGCCCTTTTTTTCAGCCATGTAAGGAAATCGTGCTGTATGATACAATCTAGCCACAGATGGAGCAAACAAGCTGGAAGGGGTTGAAATGAAGTACATTGAAGTCCTTAAAGATCTGATTTCCATTGACACTACTGTACCGCCGGGTTTGAACTACGACAAGGCAGTTAATTATCTTGAGCCCTTATTCAAAGAGTCAGGCTTCGATACCTATAAGGTCATAATTCCTGCGGAGTACGCGGAAGGGAGAGAGGGAAGGATTAATCTTATTTGTCACCGCCGGGAGAAAGGTAAGCCGCGTTTGATTTTCTATGGTCATATCGATGTCGTCCCAGCCGAAGGTTGGGACGCTTTCAAACCTAGAGTAGAGAACGGGAAGGTCTATGGTCGGGGCGCTGCCGACATGAAGGGAAGTATCGTCGCCCTTCTTCTGGCTATGGAATCTCTCAAAGGGAAGCGCCTTAACTTTGACGTTTCAGTCATGGTCACGACCGATGAAGAGTTCAGCCAGGCCAGCCAGCTCCAGTACCTGGCACAATATTTAGAGCCTGTTTCCGGTGCTTATTTTTTTAACCTTGATTCTAGCTTCGGATATGTTTCTATCGCCGGTCTCGGGGCACTGCAGGTTGATATTAAAGTTAAAGGAAAATCGGTACATTCTGGATTATCTCATCTTGGGGAGAACGCCATCGAGAAGGCCAGCCTTTTGATCAAGGCATTACTGGACTTAAAATACAGAGTAGAACAGAGAAAATCTAATGTCCCCACCCACCCCAATACCGGGCTCAGCCAGATGGAAGCCAGGCTTAATATCAATATGATAAAAGGAGGCATTAAAATCAATGTCGTGCCGGATGAATGTCTCATATCAGTAGACCGGAGGTTGATTCCTGAAGAGAATGTGGATGATGCCAGAAAAGAGTTGCTCGATACGCTGGCCTCCGTTCCAGGTGTTACCTGGGAACTGGAGCGTGTTTTTAGCATCCCAACTGTACCTCCCAGTAATGACCCTGTCGTAGATAGGCTGGTAGGTATTATCGATGATACTATTGGCGAAGGTAATAAGTTTGGCGAGATGGGTTCGGGGGACTTATCCCATATTGTTGCCACGTGGGGAGGTAAAGTATTTGGCATCGGCGTGATACGCCCGGAGTGCAATATACACGGTAAGGAAGAGTTTGTCTATCTGCAAGACATCGAGGATGTGGCTAAAATCGTCGTTCGGTTTCTTTCACCTTAGGATTGACTATGTAACATTAGGGTGTTTCGCTTAATCAGACACACCTATGAAGGCTCATTCATTGCCCTCGCTAGTGTCTGGGCTGCGCCTGGTGGCTCAGCTTTTGTCCCTCCGTCGCCGATGGGCGTTCTGCAAGGACCGAGAACCAGGTCTTTCTATCTCATCCCAAAAACTTGCTTATACTGAAAAGGAGAATGCCTAGTCCTAAAACTATCAGGGTAATAGGGCAGGCAAAGGCAGACCCTTCCAGGGATTAGGGCGACGTGCGAACATCAATGCGGCATCATAGAACAGTAATATAGCGGCTATTATCTGGAGTCTCTACCGATTCAGGTGGGCTAGACCAAATTTAGCCACCTTTAGCTTTTGGGGCCACTCAGGTGGCCTGACCACCTTACTTCCAATATAAAGTCGGGGTGAGAGGATTTGAACCTCCGACCACCTGAACCCCATTCAGGTGCGCTACCAGGCTGCGCTACACCCCGTCGCCACGACTTCCCTTAATATGTTATCATAGTCGCCGCAGCAAAGAAAATATAAGACTGAAAGGTTGTGACTCTTGGCCAAGAAGCAGAAAAGAACTATACATAAACCAGCCCCCACTAAGCACCAACTCTCAAGATGGCAGCGCCAGATGAGAATACGCCGAATTGTGATAATCGCTGCCGTTGTTTTCCTGGCTGGCATTCTGAGCTGGGTAGGCTATGAGTCCTATAAGGACCATAGGGATAGAGTTGGGCCCTTGCGTGAAGTTGTGATTGAGGTAAATAGTGTCCCCTTTACTATGGAATACTTCGTAAAGGTGCTTGATGTTTACACTCAAGGCATGGAATCCGAATCGATCTATTATATGGCCAATTATATTGCTGAAATGGTTGCCGATAATATTATCAATGCTGAATTGTTAAGACAAGGAGCCAAAAATCTGGGCATTGAAGTTACTTCTGAGGAGATAGACGCGGGGCTAAAAGAATATGAGTTGCCTGATGATGAGGTATATCGAGATATAATCAGTGCTACCTTATTGCAGGAAAAGCTTGAGGAGGAATACTTTGGTCCTGCACTGAATGCCACAATGGAGCAGGCTAATGTGCAGGTAATGCTTGTAGAGAGTCAAGAGGTAGCTACTGAGTTAATAGCCGAAATCGAGGCTGGTGGCAACTTCACCGCTTTAGTTGAGGAGTTTTCCTGTAACTCCTCGATTGAAGGCGATTTAGGTTGGCTGCCCAATGTGCTAATACCGAATACCTTGATTGCTGATGCCGCTTTTAACCTTACCCTGGGAGAGATAAGCCAGCCTATTTATGATGAAACCATGATTAAAAATATCGGCTATTGGCTTATAGAGGTTACTGATAAGAAAGAGGAAGAGATAAAAGCCAGAGTCATGCTGCTTGGCAGCGAGGTAGAGGCAGAGCAGGCTAAAGCCGAATTGGTTAGTGGAAACTTCAGCTCTCTGGCTAAGGAATATTCCCAGCATGAAAGCAAAGATGAAGGCGGTGAGCTTGATTGGTTAAAACAAGGGGATATGGGCAGCGAGGTTTTCGACGAAGTTGCCTTCAACATTACTGCCAACGAGGTAAGCGAGCCAGTTAAAGATGAATCGGTCCAAACCACTGGTGGCTATTGGCTGGTTCAGGTTGTAGATAGGGGTGACCATGAGCTTGAAGAGAAAGTCAGGGAAGGGCTGATAGGCAAGCACCTTAACGACTGGTTTGAAGAGTGGGCAGAGGAAAGCACAATTGAAACTCACCTGGATCAAGCAAAGAAAGCGTGGGCTGTAAACAAGGTTTTGGAGGGAAGGTAACACCACAATGAAGAATGATATTGGCATCGGCTTGCTGGGCCTGGGAACTGTAGGCAGCGGCGTTGCTGAAGTCCTGGCCACCCGGGCAGACAGCCTGGCTGAGCAAGCAGGACTTCCCTTGATTTTAAGAAAGGTGCTGAAGCGCAATGTGAATAAACGACGCTCGGCGGAATTCAGTCCCAACGTGTTGACCAGCAACCCTGAAGAAGTCCTCTCTCATCCTGAGGTAGATATAGTAATCGAACTCATTGGAGGCGAACATCCTGCCAAAGAGTACATAGAACGAGCCATTACTAACGGTAAGCACGCAGTTACGGCCAACAAGGAGGTGATAGCTAAACATGGATACGAGCTATTCTCTCTGGCCGGGAAACACAATACTGACCTCCGCTATGAGGCAAGCGTAGGTAGCGGCATACCACTCATCTCTTCTTTCCAACAAGAGTTAGCAGCCAATAGAATCTCGGTCATCCATGCCATCCTTAACGGCACCAGCAATTATATTCTGACCCGAATGGCACAAGAAGGACTGGATTTTGCTACGACCTTAAAACAAGCTCAAGAATTAGGTTATGCCGAAGCCGATCCAGCTAATGACATAGAGGGGATGGATGCTGCTTACAAACTGGTCATCTTATCCAACCTGGCCTTTAGGACTAAATTTGTCCCTCAAGATGTATACTGCGAAGGAATATCAAACATTGCCGCTCGAGATTTTCTTTATGCCAGAGAATTTGGCTATGCTATAAAACTTCTAGCCATTGCCAAGAGGGATGATGACAAAGTGGAGATGAGGGTTCATCCCGTTTTTATTCCCCGTGATTCCCAGTTAGCTAAAGTAGATGGTGTTTATAATGCCGTCGAAGTGGAAACTGACTTAGCTGGCAAACTAGTCTTTTATGGGGAAGGGGCTGGAGCCCTCAGAGCTTCCAGCGCTGTTGTGGCTGATGTGTTGGCAATAGCCAGAAATATCTATCGCGGCGTAAACAATGTTCCTGAACTAAGATTAAACCAGCGAGTAACTGTTAAGCCCATATCGGAGGTAACGACACGGTATTATCTCAGGCTGAATGCGCCTGACCGCCCCGGTGTCTTAGCTCAAATCTCACAAGTTCTGGGCGACAATTCCATAAGCATTTCGTCCGTAATCCAGAAAGAAAGCGACCTGGCAGAACAAACCGCCATAATCGTCATTATGACCTACCCGGCAGAGGAAAAAGGGATACAAAAGGCTCTTAAGCAATTAAGGCAGCTACCGGTGGTTAACGAGGTTAGCAACTTTATCAGAGTTGAGGGATGAAGCAAGGCGTCTTAAATAGATATCGTGATTTCCTGCCAGTTACCCCGGCTACGCCTTTGATTACGCTGGGGGAAGGAGATACCCCATTAGTCAGGTCACGAATCCTAGAGAAGGAGCTTGGCTGTGGTGAACTTTATTTTAAGCTGGAAGGCTGTAACCCCACAGGCTCCTTCAAGGACCGGGGCATGGTGGTGGCAGTGGCTAAGGCCGTGGAAAGCGGTAGCCAGAGCATCATTTGCGCCTCCACAGGCAACACCAGCGCTTCGGCAGCCGCTTACGGCGCTAGATTCGGACTGAGAACCACTGTCATTATTCCCAAAGGTAAGATAGCACGGGGAAAGCTCGCTCAGGCCCTTGTTTACGACGCCCGGATTATAGGCATAAAAGGTAATTTCGACCAGGCGCTTCACATAGTACGTGCCCTGACCCAAAAACACCCCATTACCCTGGTAAACTCACTGAATCCCGATCGCATCGAAGGTCAGAAAACGGCAGCTTTTGAGATTATAGACGACCTGGGGGATGCTCCCGATTATCTCTTCATCCCTGTAGGCAATGCTGGCAATATCACCGCTTACTGGAAGGGATTTGTGGAATACCACCGGGCGGGCAAGGCCAGCCACACTCCCAAAATGATGGGCTTTCAGGCGGCAGGCGCTGCCCCCATAGTACTGGGTAAGGTTGTCAACCAACCCAAGACCATTGCCACAGCTATTCGCATTGGCAATCCCGCTAGCTGGCAGAAGGCAGTGACTGCCCGGGATGAATCGGGAGGCATCATTGACTGTGTTACTGATGAGGAAATTATGAATGCTTACAGATTGGCCGCAATCAAAGAAGGCATCTTCGGTGAGCCAGCTTCAGCAGCCTCTTTAGCCGGGCTTATTAAGCTGTCCAAGGAGAAAAACTTTTCGGGCAAGCGTGTGGTTTGCGTCGTCACCGGCACCGGGCTAAAGGACCCCGGTGTGCCAGAAAGATATGCCCGGGCACCGATGGAGCTCCCTGCCGAGCTGGAGGCTGTGGAGGGAGTTCTGTCATAGCGAAGTCTCAGGCTCCGGAGGAGGTTGTCTAAATTTTAGTTGCCCAATTTATTGGACTCCCCCTTTATCATTGCGAGGCTGGCGAGGTCAGGTGAAGCAATCTGGTGGGGGCTATAAGATTGCCGCGACCCGACAAGTCGGGGCTCGCAATGACAAAAAGAATCATAGGGCAGGGATTTATTCCCCGCCAAAAGGAGCGGCATATAAGATGCCGCCCTACAAAATGCCTGTAATTAAACGAAAAATTGAAATTAGCCAGCCTCAGGCTGGATTAGGGAGGTGAAAATTATGCCAAAAATTGTTACTGAAGCCATAGGGAAATTCAGCCAGCACTATCCCAAGGTAACAGCTATAGTTACCGCCAGTGCCCGGGGCAGGGATGCTGCCATGACTGCTGCCTGGCATAGCTCCATTTCTCTTAAGCCACCACTCTATGGCATCGCCATTGCGCCTAAGAGATTTACCTACCAGCTTATCACGGAAAGCCGGGAGTTTGGCATTAATTTCGTTCCCCTAGAAAAAGCCTCACTTGCCGCTGCCGTCGGCGGCACTTCCGGACAGCAAATAGACAAATTCGAAAGATTTAATATCGAGAAAGAGAAGCCTGTGAAGACCACGGCCCCTATCTTAAAAGATGCTTATGCTGCCTATGAATGCAAGCTGGTGGATAGCAAGCCCTATGGTGACCACCTCTGGATAGTCGGCGAGATTGTGGCTGTACACTTCCTCGAGGAAGCATTCACCCCACTGGAAGTTCTCGACCTTGATAAGATGAAGCCGCTCCTTTACCTCGGCTCAGATTTCTATGCCAGCACGGATGAAAACAGCGTAAGCTTTGTGAAGAGGGGGATTTAAGCGAACCCGGGAAAATCTTGCGATTTCCATGAAAACTCAGTTAATATTTAGAGTGAATTTATCGGTCCCTAGAAAGCCGTAGGGCTTTTGGAGTTAATTGACATGGTGAATCAGGATAAGATTAAGCTGGCAATAGCCTCCATAATAGAAGCTATTGGTGAAGATCCGTTCAGAGAGAGCATGAAGGACACGCCTCGAAGGGTCGCTGAAATGTACGTCGAGCTCTTTTCCGGTTTGGATGTCGACCCTAAAGCTGAACTGGCGGTGGACTTTGAGGAAGGATATGAAGAGATGGTGATTCTAAGGGACATTCCCTTCTATTCCATGTGCGAGCACCATCTCCTACCATTTTACGGCGTAGCTCATGTCGGTTATATTCCCAGCCGTGATGGTAGAGTAGTAGGGATAAGCAAACTGGCCAGGGTGGTAGAAATCTGCGCCCGGCGCCCTCAGCTTCAGGAAAGGATGACCAAGCAAATTGCTGACGCTATCTTTGAAGCACTACAACCCGATGGGGTGGCTGTAGTTATCCAGGCTGAGCACTTGTGCATGGTTATGCGTGGGATAAAAAAGCCGGGAACAACTGTGATAACCTCGTCGGTGAGGGGAATTTTCCGCAGCAAGGTAGCAACTCGCGGTGAATTT
>Ga0209121_10001872_pt1 | contig 21912 bp, 26 predicted proteins | sample Cruoilmetagenom3_FD_187292 | JGI IMG/M metagenome (GOLD analysis project Ga0209121, IMG submission 187292) | Oil polluted marine microbial communities from Coal Oil Point, Santa Barbara, California, USA - Sample 3 (SPAdes) (version 2) | ecosystem: Environmental > Aquatic > Marine > Oil seeps ...
CAAGAAACGTCCTTTCTACCGTGTTGTCGTTGCAGACAGCCGTATGCCGCGCGACGGCCGCTACATCGAGAAAATCGGCACATACAACCCGCTTTTGCCTAAAGATAGCGAAGAGCGTGTGAAAATCGACCTTGACCGCGTTAAGCATTGGTTGGGCGAAGGCGCTCAGGTTACTGATCGCGTTTCCCGTATACTCGAAGCTGCCGGTGTTCTTGAGAAGAAAGACCGCAACAACCCTAAAAAGGGTACACCGGGCAAAGCTGCCGTTGAACGCGCTGAAGAAAAAGCTGCTAAAGCCGCTGAAGCTGCCGAAGCTGCTGCTGCACCAGTTGAAGAAGCACCTGCGGAAGAAGCTGCAGCCGAGTAATCGGGCAGACAGTTTGAATATTTACGGCCTCCGAGTTCGCCTCGGAGGCCGTTTTTTGTTCACATCGAGAGCGAAGCCGCCTAACTATATTCCATGAACCAGTTTCCGGCAGAATTTTGCGAACAACTCCACGACCTGATGCGCTGGCGTCGCGACGTGCGGCATTTCCATGCAGATCAGCCTGTGGACGACGAGCTACTGGCCAAGGTGATGGATGCCATCCGGTTGGCCCCTTCGGTCGGGTTATCCGAGCCGTGGCGGATCGTGAACGTTAAATCCGACGCGGCGCGGGCTTTGGCACTTTCGAACTTCGAAGCCGCAAATGCGGAGGCCTTGGCCGGATATTCCGGCGACCGCGCCAAGATTTACGCGGGGTTGAAGCTTTCGGGTATGCGGGATGCCCCTGTGCAACTGGCGGTTTTTTGTGACGATGAAACCGACAAGGGTGCGGGGCTCGGTGCTGGAACTATGCCCGAAGCGCGGCGATATTCGGTGGTCTCGGCGATTATGAATTTCTGGCTGGCAGCGCGGGCGCACGGGCTGGGGGTGGGTTGGGTCTCGATCATTGATCCGGTGCAACTGGCAACAGACCTTGACGTCCCGAAGGATTGGGCGCTAGTGGCGTATCTGTGTGTCGGTTGGCCGGTGGAGGCCAGTCTGACACCGGAGTTGGAAAAAGTTGAATGGGAAAAACGTGACGCCTTGTTGGCCAGCGTTCAGGAGCGGTAATGACTGATAAATCCGAATTGATCTGCGTGGGCGCAATTTCCGGTGCCTTTGGCGTTAAGGGCGAAGTGCGTATCAAAAGTTTTTGCGCCGACCCCGCCGCAATTGGCGACTACAATCCACTGACGACCGAAGACGGTAAAGAATACACCGTGGGTATCACCCGCTCTGTCAAAGGCGGGTTCGCGGCCGTCATTTCCGGTGTCGACAACAAGGAAGACGCCGACGCCCTGAAAAGCACGCGGCTTTACACCGAACGCGCCAAGCTGCCGGTTCTGCCGGACGACGAATATTACCATTCCGACCTGATCGGACTGGCGGTGCTTGATACCGGTGGCGAGTTGTTGGGCAAAATCAAAGCCGTGCATGACCATGGTGCGGGTGACATCCTCGAAATTACCGGTTCCGGCCTGAAGTCCGAAGTGCTGCTGCCCTTCACCAAAGCCATCGTGCCGACCGTTGACCTGACTGCGGGCTGTATCGTTATTGACCCGCCCGAAGGTGCATTTATCCCGTCGGAAAAATGACCCGCGTCATAATCCACCCCGGATTTCACAAAACCGGCACGACCTCGCTGCAACGGTTCCTAGAGATCAACGCCGACGCGCTGTCCCCCTTCGTTCGAGTCGTCCTGAAACCCGAGATGGAGGACGTCGCCAAATCTGCGCGGGATTGCAGCAATGTTACCGGTGCAACTGGTCTGCTCAGACGCCGCCGCGTTCGCGCTGCTTTCAAAAGCCAATTCACCAACCTGTTAAACCGCCTGTCACTGGAAGAAGGGCAGATACTGCTGATTTCTTGCGAGGCTCTGGTCGGTCGCATGCCCGGACGCGATAAGGTTATGGCCTTCGACGCCGCCGCTGGTCTGGCCAAGGACATGCGCGACGTGACACTCAACCATTTCGGCCCCGAAGTTGACCTAACTTTCCTATACACAACCCGCCAGCGGCAATCATGGATGCGCAGCGCCTATTCGCACCTGTTGCAACAAAGCCGGTTCACCCTGACCGAAGAAGAATTCGCGCACAAATATGCCCGGACCGGAGACCTCGATACGATCATCACTCAAATCCGGAAGGCCATATCTCCTCGCCCGCTGGTTGAGTCCCGTCTTGAAGTGACGTCGCCGCAACACTTTGGCCCTGCCAGCGCGCTCCTGCAGTTATTGGATCTGCCCACCGACGTCATGGAAACGCTCGCACCCGCAAAGCAACTTAACACCGGACTGGACGAGATCGAGCAGGCGCAAATGCGTACCTTTAACGCGCAGGATATTGATGATAGCGATTTAAGCCTGAAAAAGAGACGGTACTTGCGTAAACGGCGCAAGAAGCAACGAAATATGTCACAGTAGTTTCAAAACCACCCCACTTCCCTTAGGTCAACCTTGACCCTTGTAATGACGCCTCCCTAGGTTCGGAAAAAATAATTAAATCCACTGGAGGAAACATGAAACTAATAGCCCTAACCGCCGGAGCCGCGCTCCTCGCCAGCACGGCAATGGTCCAAGCGGGCGGCATCGACCGCTCAGGCCAATCCGTTGGCATTATCTTCGAAGAAGGCACCTACGCCGAATTGTCGTTCGGGTATGTAGACCCGACGGTATCGGGTGACGCATTTGGGTCAGATACTGGCGATATGGCACCGTCATACCTTATGACAGCGGGCGGGTTCCGCATGGACGCTTCCGACAAAATCGGTGTCGCGGTAATCTTCGACCAACCATTCGGCTCTAATGCGGATTATCCGGTGAGCGGCTCTATCTACTCGGAAACCTTTGCCGACCTAACCAGCAGCGCGATCACAGCCGTTGCCAGCTATGACGTTACCGACAACATCGTGGTTTACGGCGGTGGAGTTATGCAAACGATGGCCGCCAACGCCTCGCTACCCTATGTTTTTGGGTATACAGTTGACGCAAGCGAGGATACCGGCTTTGGCTATGTCGTCGGTGCCGCATATCAAATCCCCGAGATGGCCCTTCGCGTTGCTTTGACCTACCATTCGGAAATCACGACGGAACATGCAACCGCAGAAACAGGAGTATTCTTTGATTTCGGAGACACCACGACCATAACGACGCCACAGTCGGTCAATCTGGAATTCCAAAGTGGCGTCAACCAGAAGACATTGGTGTTCGGATCGATCCGTTGGGTCGAATGGTCCAAGTTCCACCTGTCGCCCCCAGATCTGACTGACGCAACCGGAAATCCATTGGTCGACTACGAGAACGACACATTCACCTACTCGCTTGGTGTTGGCCGCAAACTCACTGACACTCTTTCAGGTGCAATTACCGTTGGCTACGAAGCCGCGCTTGGCACCGATCCTACGCCATTGGCACCTACCGATGGCAACATCAGCCTAGGGGCGGGGCTGACCTACAAAATGGGCAACGCCGAAATCACGGCTGGTGCGAAATACATCTGGCTTGGTGATTCAAGTGCACCGACCGTCGGATCGTTCACCGACAACAATGCCGTCGCATTTGGTTTGAAGATCGCTTTCGCAATCTAAATTGATCGTGAACAGTTATTGCAACGGCCGGAGCTTCTCCGGCCGTTTGCGTTTGCGGTCACCTGTTACAAATCCATCGACAGCTTGCCGGAAATATGACAATAGCACCGCATGACGGAACCCAGCAAATCACACGGACGCATAGCCATTAGTGCCACACGCAAGCCAACGGCCTTGGTCAAGGACCAACCGGACCTCGCGGGCGTGTGGAAGGCGAAAGTCCTGACGCTTTACCCCGACATGTTCCCCGGCATCCTCGGCCAGTCACTTACCGGGCGCGCGTTGCAAGAAGGCCTCTGGGCGCTGGAACCGATCGACATTCGCATGTTCGCCCGTGGCAAGCACCGCAACGTCGATGACACGCCTGCCGGTGGTGGTGCAGGCATGGTGTTGATGGCCGACGTCGTTGGTCGTGCAATCGACTTTGCCGATAAGGGCGAAAGCCGCGAAGATTGGCCGGTGGTTTACCTTTCCCCGCGTGGCAAACCCTTCAATCAGGCGATGGCACGGCGTTTTAGCGAGGCTAAAGGCATCACCCTTTTGTGCGGTCGCTTCGAGGGCGTAGATCAACGCGTACTCGATGCGCGGCAGGTTGAAGAGGTCAGTTTGGGCGATTTTATCCTGACCGGCGGAGAGATTGCAGCACAGGCCTTGATTGATGCCACGGTTAGGCTTATACCGCGCGTGCTTGGGAACGCTGAGTCGACCGAGGAGGAATCCTTCTCGCATGGTTTGCTTGAACACCCCCAGTATACAAGGCCCACGGAATGGGAAGGCCGCAAGATACCCGAGATTCTCCTTTCGGGCCATCACGCGAACATCGCCAAATGGCGATCCGACCAATCCAAAGCCTTAACAAAGGAACGTCGTCCCGACCTCTGGCGAGCGCATATTGCGGGCTCGGTGGAAGATCAAGAGCTCTCGGACGCGCAAACAATCGCCAAAAAGGCGAGCAAAAAAGGACGACTGAAATGAACATTATTGAACAGCTTGAAGCTGAACAAATCGCAGCGCTTGGCGCTGACATCCCTGATTTCGCAGCCGGCGACACAATTCGCGTAGGCTACAAAGTGACCGAGGGCACACGCTCCCGTGTACAAAACTACGAAGGCGTTTGCATTGCACGCAACGGCGGCAAAGGCATCGGCGCTGCTTTCACAGTTCGCAAAATTTCGTTTGGCGAAGGCGTAGAGCGCGTATTCCCGCTCCACTCGCCAAACATCGACAACATCACTGTTGTTCGTCGCGGTAAAGTACGTCGCGCGAAATTGTTCTATCTTCGTGACCGTCGCGGTAAATCTGCACGTATCGCCGAGAAAACGAACTACCGTCCGCTTAAAGAAAAGTAAGGCCGGTAAAGAAGTTACAAAAGGGCGTCCTTATGGGCGCCCTTTTTGTTTGCATTTTAAAAAATCAGAGGGTTTTCAGGCCGAACAAAATACGGCATGATTAACCCATGTGGTTTGGTTCATTCTTCTTACGCACCCTATGGTTGTCACTGGTCGTGGCCCTTTTCTGGCTGCCCGTCCTCGTAATCTTCGGTTATGGCGTGTTCTTTCTCTTCGAGATTTTCCAGAATGAACCCATTGCACTTGGCATGATTATCATCCTGACCTTGCAGCCCGTCATGGTCCTGCTCGCGATCTTTGCGATACGGGGCGGTATGATGGCCCTGAACGTTACGCGTGGCACGGAATTGCACAGTCTGGGCAAGATCGTGTTCCGTATCTCACGATTTAACTTGCCGCTGATGTGGACCGTGACCACCCTATTCGGTCTTGGAACCACGATTACGGGGCTGCGATTGATGAATTCGGAATTCATCACAGATTTCCAACGGGCAAAGGAAATCGATTCCATGCGCGACATCGCCCGCTTCTTCGACGTTCTGGGCGAGTTTCCGGTATCCATGCTGGGCGGTTGGCTGTTTGGCGCCTGTATAGCTTTCGCACTACTGGGCGTATCGGTTGCCAGCGCCTCGGCGATGGCGGCGGTGAAACCCCCGAACCACCACACGATCTGGGGAATCGCCTCGCAGTTTATCAATTTATTCCTGCTGTCGATGGTGCTGATTATGCTGCCGTTCGGTTGGTCGGTGATGACACTTGGAATGGACGCCACGATGTCAGACGTCATGGCGCTGGACCGGATGATATATTACGGCGGAGTCGGTTATTTCACATGGGCCACTTGTGGTCTCGCGGCTGGCGCGGCTTTGGCCTATTCTCTGACCCTTGCAAAAGAGAAAGTCGAGTATCAGGAAATGATGGATGCCATCGCCGGTTCGACCACTGAAGGTCCCGACCTGAAATCTTTGCGTGAATCCCGCATGAAAAAGTGAAGATTCGACCGACCGCCTGCAAATCCCGATTCATTCCTCTTGCCCATAGGCCCGACATTGGGTATAGCCCCGAAATCAGTTTTCGCGAGGCGACAGCTTACCGGACCCAAGAGGTTGCCGCAGGTTGATCAGTCCGCACATAAGGAGCAAGAGACATGAAAAAAGATATCCACCCGGATTATCACACCATCACGGTTCAAATGACCGATGGCACGACTTACGAAACCCGTTCGACATACGGTGCAGAGGGTGACACCCTTGTACTCGACATCGACCCATCCGTGCACCCGGCCTGGACCGGCGGTAGCACACGCTTGATGGACACTGGCGGTCGCGTATCGAAGTTCAAAGCGAAATACGAAGGTCTCGGCTTCTGATCTTTCCTGCATCTGCAGGATCATATACAGATTACAGCGCGTCCCCATCGGGGCGCGTTTTGTCGTTCTAAAGGATAGGTAATGGCGCATATCATCGTTTTGGGTAACGAAAAAGGCGGATCAGGCAAGTCCACAACCGCCATGCATCTGATGACAGCAATTTCCCGTTCCGGCCATCAGGTCGGCGCAATTGATCTTGACCTGCGCCAGCAAAGTTTGTTCCGCTATATCGACAACCGCGAAGCCTTCTGCGCCAACAATGATGTCGAACTGCCGATGCCTAAACGCATGAACTTGCGCCTATCGAACGAGGACAGCCAGCAGGCGGCGCAAGCAGAGGAAGAAAAACGCTTCGCCAAGGCGCTCGAGACCTTGGAGGCCGAGTGCTCCTTCATCCTGATCGATTGTCCGGGGGCGCACACTCGATACGCACAGATGGCACACGCGGTAGCGGACACGCTGATTACACCGATGAACGACTCGCTGGTGGATTTTGACTTGCTGGCACGACTCGATCCGGCGAGCGGCAAAGTCCTTGGACCGTCGATCTATTCCGAAATGGTCTGGAGCGCGCGGCAATTGCGCTCCCAGGCCGGGTTGGAACCGGTCGACTGGGTGGTACTGCGAAACCGCATGGCCACGCTCAACGCCCGCAACAAACGCAAGGTCGGAACGGCATTGCAGGAACTGTCAGAACGCATCGGTTTCCGGCTCATACCGGGATTTTCCGAACGCGTGGTTTTCCGCGAACTGTTTCTGAATGGCCTGACCCTGCTGGACTTGAAAGACACGGGCGAACACAAAATGACCCTGTCGAACATCGCCGCGCGACAGGAAGTCCGTGATCTGATCCGCGCGTTAAAACTGCCAGACGTCCAAATTAATTTCTGACTTTGCCTATTCGCTCGATCGCCGAGCGCAGCGAGGCCCGGCCCAACTGTGCAAACAGGCGGGAGCGCTCCCGCCCTTCGGTTGGGCCAAGCCTCGGCTTCGCCTCGGCAATTGCGCCCGTTACGGGTTTATCACTTCACAAGCAGAGTTCCGTGCAAGCAACCGGGAGCACGATTTGCGCGCATCTGCTTCGCTTAGACCCACAAAGCGGGCGCGATACATTGTAACGCCCTGCACCACAGTCACTTCGACCTTGCGCTCCGCCCCTTGCAAGGCGTCCAGATCCATCAGTGCGGTTTTCAACAGCAATTTTTCGGTGTTGGTCCGGTTGGAAAAATTCCCCAGCTCCACCGCCCAGTCTCCGAATTCCTGAAGCGGTGTCAGACTCGCGGAGGGAATCGGGCCGATACTAGCGACCTGCACCGGAACCCTGAAACCTTCGGGCCGGCGTGCCGGTGCTGGAGGGCCACCGCGCGGAACGGACAAGGACTCAACCAGCCCCTGCAACTCCGTACCTGCGCTGTTTTCGACCACCGCATTCACCAGATTGTCGATATTGCGCGCCATCAGAACCGCCGATGGCGAGGCGACCGAGCCACCGCGCATAAACGGACGCTCGGCCCGTCGAACCAGCCCCGAGGTCCGAACTACCGCCGCACCCGGCCTTGCGAGGTTCAATGCTGGCGGTCTGATCGTCGCCACCCGAGATGGAGCCCGCTCAAACCCCATATCCAACAACTTGGCCACCTGCCCGTTGCGCTGCGCCGTCGACGTGCCGCCGAACATCGCCGCAATAATCCGTTCGCTTCCACGTTCGGCAGAGGCTACCAGATTAAAGCCAGCCGCATTCGTATAGCCGGTCTTGATACCATCCGCGCCACGATAGGCACCCAGAAACCTGCGATTGGTGTTGTAAACCGTCTTGACCGTGGTTTCCGCGGTAATCCTGCTGAACAAATTGTAATAGTCGGGGTGATCGTAAAACAACCGCCGCCCTAGCGTCGCCATGTCCCGCGCCGTGGACATATGCCCGCTCGCCGTCAAGCCATGTGCATTTTTGAATGTGGTACTATTCATCCCCATCGCCCGCGCAGTGGAGGTCATATACTTTGCAAACTCCGCCTCCGAGCCGGAAACCGCCTCGCCCAGCGCCGTCGCCGCATCGTTGGCGGATTTGATCGCCGCCGCCCGAATGAGATACCGAAGGGCGATTTTCTGACCGGACCGCAACCCCAGCTTGGAGGGTGGCTCGCTTGCCGCATTACGCGAGATGGTCACCATCTGATCAAGGTTCATCCGCCCCGATTCAATCTCGTGGAACACAATGTAGAGCGTCATCATTTTGGTCAGGGACGCCGGATGCAACCGCGTGTCTGCATTGCGCGAATGCAAGACCTCGCCCGTGCGCGCGTCCATAACCAGCGCCGCATAGGGCGCTGCGCCAGCTACACTGGCCCACAAAACAAGAGAAACCGCGAGGAAAAACCCCCGCATCACCTTATTAAACATCGGATATCTGCCGATCGCTGTATTTACTGCCTCGCGACCCGTTTGCCGGTGCCGCATTTATTTTCGAAAACCATAACACGCGATTACCCGACAGGAAAACACATATTTTTCAATTACTCGCAAGGTGTTGCCAAAGTGAATCAGTTTGGCGGCTTTGGCTGCGATGCTGCATCGCACCAAAGTGCTTGACGCAGTGCAGCATAATCCCTATATTGAGGTTAGAAATTCCCCCCGACGCACAGTCGGCCATTTAATGGAGATCATTATGACTGCTAAAGCATCCACAGCTAAAAAAGCTGCAAAAACCGTAACAGCCACCAAAGGCTTCGAAGACGTAACATCTTTTGGCCAACAGAACGTTGACGCATTTGTAAAAGCCTCCGAACTGGCAACGAAAGCTGCCGAAGGCATCAACGAAGAAATCGCATCGTTCTCGAAAAAATCCTTCGAAGAAGCTGTTGCTGTCGCAACTGACCTGGCTTCCGCGAAAACAGCGACTGAATTGTTCGAAAAGCAATCCGCATTCGCTCAGTCCGCATTTGAAGGCTTCGTAGCTCAGGCTGCCAAAATGAACGAAATCTTCACATCGGCGGCAAAAGACGTCACTGCACCACTCGGCGAGCGCTATGAAGCTGCTTCCGAAACAATGAAGTCTTACACTGCATAAATCGCTTTTAGCGACATCGAGACCGGTTAAGGGGGCGTTTGCCCCCTTTTCTATTTGTGCGGGTAGCTTATATAGTTGAACACCAAATATCCGCGGGAATAGAGATGAGCCAGTTATCCAAAACAACGTTGATGGCATCGGATGATGATTTCGATGACGACAGCGACACCGGCACGATCGCCAAAGTCAAGCCGAAGACCGCGAAGCCTCCGCTTTACAAGGTGATGTTGTTGAACGACGACTACACCCCGATGGAGTTCGTCGTGCATGTTCTGGAACGTTTCTTTGGCCTGAACTCCACCGCCGCCGAAGGCATCATGTTGACGGTGCACACCAAAGGTCTGGCCGTCGTCGGCGTTTACGCCCACGAAATCGCGGAGACCAAGGTGACGCAAGTCATGGATTACGCCCAGCGCAATCAGCATCCGCTGCAATGCACGATGGAAAAAGAATGAATCACCACATTTCGGAGGGCTTTTAATGGCTGACCCAGCGCGCATCCTGCTGCCGTTCGACGACGAATTTCTGAACATCCCCGAAACCGGCGAGGTTCTCTACATCCGCCCTCCGGCTTTCCTGCCGTCCGAATTCAGCGACTTCCCGCACATCGTCTGCGAGCAAGGCTTCAAACCCTTTGCCGACCGCCTGACACTGGACAACATCACCGTCGTCCCGCAAGCCTCCGGTGAATTTGCCATGGTTCTGCTGGCACTAACCCGTAGCCGTGCCGAAAACATGGCTAACTTCGCCCGCGCCTGCCGCATGGTTGCCAAGGACGGGCACGTCGTCGTTAGCGGCGACAAAACCGACGGCATCGACAGCATGTTGAAGAAGGTAAAGAAGATATTCGAGATCGACGGCGTTCTCTCCAAATCTCACGGCAAGGTTTTCTGGCTAAAGCCCACCGGCCCGGCGCCTGAAGAATGGGAGGCCGCGCTGGCTTCCAGCCTCAACGCTTTTGGATACGTCACTGCGCCCGGCATGTTCAGTCCTGAGAAAATCGACGTCGGTTCCGAAATGCTAACGCGGTATTTCGACAAGTCGATCAAAGGTGCTGCCGCGGATCTGGGTGCCGGTTGGGGGTATCTATCCCGCAACGTGCTGGAAAAATGCGAACGTATCACCTCGCTCGATCTATACGAGGCCGAATACGCCGCGTTGGAGGCTGCGAAACTCAACGTCACAGACGAGCGCGCCCACTTCCATTGGGTCGACGCAACCACGCTCGACAAACCGGCAGAGCCTTATCACACCGTCATCTGCAACCCGCCGTTTCATCAAGGCCGTGCCGCCGAACCCGCGATTGGCGTCAGTTTCATCGCCACCGCCGCGCGGATCATGAAGCCTTCCGGGCAATTCCTTATGGTCGCGAACCGCCAGCTTCCCTACGAATCCGCGATGGAAACCTACTTCAAAAACTGGGAAATTCTCGAGCAGGACAAAGCCTTCAAAATCATCCGCGCCCGCCGCCCGTTAAAACGGCAGGGCTGACGGTCACAAAACGCTCGAAATTTTTCCGGCTTTCCCATAGTCTGCAACACCTGTTTGCAGGGAATCACGAGGCATAAATGGACACTTCCGTATCTGGTAAAACGGTCATCGTTACCGGTGCCGCCAATGGCATCGGCCTCGCGATTGCCCGTCGATTTGTCGAACTAGGCGCCAATGTGGTTCTGGCTGACAAGGACGAAAAGCGCCTGCGCACCGAAGTAGAGGCGCTTCAGAACAGTGCCGGCAATGCGATAGCCTACGTCGGAAACCTGAGGGAAAAGCTGACCGTCAATAATCTGATGGCCGCCACCATCGATGCCTTTGAACATATCGATATTCTGGTAAACGCTAGCCGCCAAATCCTGACCTCCGATCCGTTGACCGACAAGGATGGTGTTTTCGAACAGCTGATGCACCAGAATGTCACCGTAAACCTGCGCCTCGCGCAAGCGGTTGCCAAACGGATGGTCGAACAGTCGGCGCCACACAAGAAGGGCGAAATCATTGGTGCAATCGTCAATCTCTCTTCCATTGCGGCCACCCGTACGATGCCGGAACTCACGGCCTATTCTGTGTCCTCCGCTGCTCTCGACCAACTGACCCGCTCGCTGGCGGTGGCTTTTGCAGCGCACGGCATACGCGTGAACGGCATCGCGATTGGCAGCCTGATGAGCGCCAGCCTTCGTGAATCCCTAAAGGAATACGCCGACCTGCACGATGCAATCGCGGACGCCACGCCGCTCGGTCAGATCGGCGAGGCAACCGAAGCCGCAGACGCAGCCGTATTCCTCGCGTCCAGCAAAGCGGATTTCATTACAGGTCAGATTTTGGCAGTTGATGGTGGCCGCAGTCTTGTCGACACCGTGACCATTCCCGCACATTAACCGGCGGGCGGAGGCGCCCCGACCTTGGTCGGGGCTACCGTCAATTATTCTTCTTCGTCAGCACCAGGTGCCGGTGTTTTGAACAAGCTGTCCGCATCGATTGCCGGCTCTTCTTCCGGCGTCGACAGGCTGAAGTTCTCCAGACCGGTAATGCTCGAAGGCACACGTGGTTCGTCCGGCATATGCAATGACTGCTCCGTCGAGACCAGCTTCATGCGCTCGTCGTCGGACATCACTTCGTCGCCGCCCATTTTCTTCACAGCCTTGGCAACCGCAGTATCAAGTTCGATCTGTTTACACATGCCCAGCGCCACAGGATCAACCGGATTGATGTTGCCGATGTTCCAGTGTGTGCGGTCACGGATCGCCATGATAGTTGGTTTCGTCGTACCAACCAGTTTGCTGATCTGGCCGTCTGTAAGCTCCGGATGGAACTTGACCAGCCACGCGATAGCGGACGGACGATCCTGACGCTTGGACAGCGGAGTATAGCGCGGTCCCTTGCGTTTCAGCTCACCCTCGGCAGCCGGATTATACATCAACTGCAACTTGGCTTTCGGGTTTTCCTCACAGCGCTTGATCTCTTCGGCAGTCAGTTGGTTGTTCGCGATCGGGTCAAAACCCTTCACGCCAACCGCAACTTCGCCATCCGCGATGCCGTTTACTTCCAGCTCGTGCAGGCCGCAAAACTCGGCAATCTGCGTGAACGCAAGCGTCGTATTATCTACCAGCCAAACGGCGGTCGCCTTGGTCATCAATGGAAGCGTCATATCAGTCTCCTTTAAACAAACTTGTGCCCTTGCCGAAAACTTGGCTGCGCAGCGCGCTATTTAGGTTTTCGTGGGGAATTCTCAGGTGTATATAGGCCAGATGATCAGATTGTTAAAGTCCTTTTGTTTGGCCCTCGTATTTGCCACCCCCGCCCTTGCTGATGGCGAGCGTGCAGGCGATTTCGACTATTATGTAATGTCTCTCAGTTGGACGCCTAGCTGGTGCGAACTCGAAGGCGATGATCGCAACTCGCCGCAGTGTGACGCAGGACAGGGCTTTGGCTTCACGCTCCACGGCTTGTGGCCGCAATATGAATACGGTTGGCCATCCTTCTGCCGGACATCCGAACGCAACCCCTCGCGGATCCAGACCGAGGCGATGGTCGACATCATGGGCACAAGCGGCCTTGCGTGGTATCAGTGGAAGAAACACGGCCGCTGTGCGGGTCTATCCGCCGAAGAATATTTCGTCGCCGCGCGCGATGCATACGAGGCCGTAAACCGCCCCGAAATCCTGCGGAGCCTGCCGAACGAAATGACCTTGCCACCAAAAGTCATCGAATCCGCGTTTCTGGAAGTTAACGAGGCGTTGTCCGCCGACAGCCTTACCGTAACCTGCAAAGGCGGCCTCATCCAAGAAGTCCGCATTTGCCTGACCAAAGACCTCGAACCGCGCATCTGCGGGGCCGATGTGGTTAGGGATTGCGGCTACAACGCGTCATTCGCGCCGATACGATAGCGCACAGGCTGTTGACCCATATAGAATACCCGCATCCCTGAACCGACACCACATTTAGGCGGTAACCGGACGGCTACTCCTGAATCGATTCGAGATAATACACCAGCGAAAGAATCCGCCCGCGAACTACGACTTCGCCACCGTAGGGTCCATAATTTTCAGCGGCTGAAGTCGTGAATCTTTCACCCCAAATAGGCATCGCCGTTCCGTGCGCCCCGATCTGTGTTCGCCCGTCAATCATCATGAAGGTATCAAGAAACGGAAATACACCATCGTTACCGGCAGAAAGACCGGTGAGGCCAGGAACCTCGATATTAAGCAGGGGCGCGAATGCTCCGTTACCTTTGCCACTCTCTCCGTGACATATAGCGCAGGCTACCTCATATTCTTCCTGCCCGGCAGTCTCTTCGGCATTTGCGTTCACGGACAAAGCGGCCAGCATCAGGCCCGCAGTGATTACTGTACGTTTCATATCATTACTCCTTTTTATCGGTTGAATAGATATTCGTCTTGCTTTTCACTTTGGAGGAATGATCCTCCACCTTACCGCAATTCATCACAGAACCGCTCCTTTGACGGTAGGCTCGGCATTGACACAGGTCATTGATTCAGATCAATGCGAAGGGTTCGTGGATACCGTTGAAGCCGAGCCTTACAGCAAATCACCAACCAAGCACGAAGCCACCCCGGGGGGCATCTCGATTACACGGTTTTTGGAACGGTCGATTTAGCCAAGGCAAAGCATGTACTGAAAAGTTTTGCTTAGCTGCCTGAAATTAACTTTTTGCGCGCTAAAGGTTAACGCCCCACCGCGCAAAATCGTATGTACGGGTTGTGTACGCATTGTGTACGGGTTGTGCATCCGGAAATCTGACAGAAAACGATCTGTGTTAACCTTGGTTAACCGTCAAAACGATCTTTCCGATATGCCCCGAACTCTCGATCCGCCGGTGCGCATCAGCCGCCTGTTCCAGCGGAAAAGTCGAGTCCATCACCGGCGCAATTCGCCCCGCTTCAATCAGCGGCCAGACCACTTCGGACAGCGCCTCGGCAATCACCGCCTTATCCTGAACCGAGCGCGGCCGCAGTGTCGACCCGGTCACCGTAATCCGTTTTGCCATGATCTGCGCGAAGTTGATCTCGGCCTTGGGGCCACCCAAAAAGGCGATCATCGCCAACCTGCCATCCATCGCGAGTGCGCGGATATTGCGTGCAATATACGCGCCCCCGACCATGTCCAAAATCAGGTCAACACCACGCCCGTCCGTAGCTTGTTTGGCAACTTCAACAAAGTCTTCCTCGTTGTAATTGATCGCCCGCTCCGCCCCCAATTCCAGACACTTGGCGCATTTTTCAGCATTGCCAGCCGTCGCAAAAACCCGCGCGCCCATGGCGTTTGCCAGTTGAATTGCCGTCGTTCCGATACCGGACGATCCACCGTGTACCAAGAACACCTCGCCTGCCTCCAGACAGCCGCGTTCGAACACGTTCGTCCAGACGGTGAAGAAGGTTTCGCACAGGGCGGCCGCCTCGATCATCGTCAATCCGGCCGGCACCCGCAAAGCATGGTCCTGATGCGTCGTCACATATTCCGCATAGCCGCCCCCCGGCAGCAATGCGCAAACCTTGTCGCCAACGGTCCAGCGGCTGACCCCAGAGCCCACCGCCACAACTTCGCCCGAACATTCCAATCCCGGTAAATCCGAGGCCCCCGGCGGCGGCGCATAGGCCCCTGCTCGCTGCAAAGCATCGGGTCTGTTAACTCCTGCCGCTTCAACTTTTATCAATATATTTTCAGCACTTAGCGATGGAACAGGCCGTGTCACCGACACCAAAACTTCCGGTCCACCCGGTTGGCTAATCTCGATCGCGCGCATGGTTTCTGGAAGGGTCATATTCGATATCCTTAACGAGAGTGTGCATAGTCCCAGTACAGTGAACGGGCCTTGGTCCCGATCTGCGTCGACGGCATCTGCCGATCTTCAAAGCGCGTGACCGGCGTTATTTTGGAGGCATTTCCGGTCAGGAAAATCTCGCTCGCATCGGTAAAATCTGCAACCGTCAGGCTGGTTTCTGTTACCTTAAAACCGTCGTCTTTCAGCAACGCCATCATCCGCTGGCGCGTAATTCCGTTCAGGAATGTGCCGTTTGGCGCAGGGGTAAACACTTCGCCGTCACGCACCATAAACACGTTGGTCGAAGATGTTTCGGCGACGTTATCGTCGATATCCATCGAAAGGGCGGTATGGAAACCTCGACTACGTGCCTCCTGTGCGATACGGCCATTGTTTGGATAAAGGCAAGCTGCCTTCGCCTCGGTCAGCGCCATGTCCTGACGTGGTCGGCGGTAAGGAGAAACCGTCAACGAAAACTCGCCAGCTTTCGGCATGGGCAATTCTTCGATGCAAATTGCGAACGCGCCGGACGTGGGGTCCGGTCCAAGCAGCGTTTCATCGCCCTCAACCGACCACATCATCGGCCGCAAATATAGTTCTGCATCGGCGGGAAATTTGGCGACACCCTCGCGGATCAAAGCCTCGATCGTATCGCCATCTACTGGTGCATCGTAGCCCATAGATTTCGCCGAACGCACAATCCGTTGGGAATGTAGGTCAAGGTCAGGCATGACGCCCTCAAAGGCACGCGCACCATCGAACACCGCCGAACCCAACCATGAAGCGTGATCCGCCGCGCCCATTATCATCGTGTTACCTTCGGCCCATTCGCCGTTGAACCACGTCAAAATTCTTCCACCAAGTGCCATCGTCTATTTCCTTATCGAGCCCGGAAGGTCCTGAGGAGCCTCGCCCGGTGCTGTAACTTTATCCAAAACCTTGCCGGGTCCCGCCATGAAGGCCTTCACCAGCGCATTCCCGCGCATTGTCGCCTTGAACTTTTCGAATTGCATAACATTGGCAATCCGGCGATCAATAAACTCATCCGTCGCTTCTCCACCACTTTCGTCGCCCAGCCAGAACAGAACCGCCGAAGAATACACCGCCGACAAACTCGTGCGTTTCGTATACCAGTTCACATCGCAGCTGGTATCACCAAGCGCGTTCCAGATCGTATCCGCTGTATTCCAGATCGCTTTAGCCCCATCCGCCGCATGGGTTGGCAAAGCAAACAGCGCACTGCCACGCCGGACGGCCTCGCGATGTTCCTCGGCCAGTTGCAGCCTCATCCGCACGCCCTGCGCTATTTTCTCGCTATATCGCAGGCTGCTCATGTCAGCCGCTACCATCGCCTCCGTCAAACGGCGGTCACCGTCGTAGTGAAAGGCCAGCGCCAAATCGACGGCTCCACGCGGGAAGGCAAGTGCTGCCAAACCCTCGTCGACTCCTGAATCGGCAATCGCTGCTGCCAGTGTTTCTGCACTCCAGCCGTCAAAAACAACATGAGGCATGGCGGATTCCAGCACCTTGGAGCGGGTTAACGCGATATGGTCTGCTTCGGTTTTCTCTGATTTGGTCATCTGGGCCTCGCTATTCGTGCACACTGTAGACAGATTGTTCGCGGGTTGCTATAGAGCGCGTTCCTGCAATTCTGCAAATCTAACCTAGAAAGGTGGTGTAACCACATGCAGGTATCAGTTCGTGATAATAACGTCGAACAGGCGCTCCGTGCCCTGAAGAAAAAACTTCAGCGCGAAGGTGTTTTCCGTGAAATGAAGCTTAAGCAACATTTCGAAAAACCGTCCGTCCGTAAAGCACGCGAGAAAGCTGAAGCGATCCGTCGTCAACGCAAGTTGGCGCGCAAGAAATTGCAACGCGAAGGCATGCTGTAAGGCTGAACTGAGTTGGGCCCAGGCCCGAATTTGACGACCCCCGCATGCAAGTGTGGGGGTTTGTCGTTTCTAGCGCATCCAAAACCCGCGGTTCTTGATTTTCTTGCGCAGCTTTTCCTCGGGCTTCGCCAAATCGTCAGGCGTAATTATCGCCCGCAATTTATGCCCGCGCCCTTGGTAGACGATACGTTTGAACGCATCCGATCCCTTCAGCAGCTTCTTCAATTTGTTCGGCGCGCAAACCTCTTCCAACACATCAATCACCGACTGCGGCTCCCGCGCGTAAAGCAGCGACAGCACCCTGTAGTGACAGGTCACCCCGCCATCGAGTGCACGCGCCGCCTCCGTCCCCTTCTTCCCTCCCAGCGCATGAACCACCAAAGGTAACGCAATCTGGTCAAGCCAAGGATACATCTCCTGCCCATCCAGTTTGGCTGGCGGATTATCCCGAATTTCTTTGGCAAAGCTCATAAACATCTCGCCAAACGCTTTGGGACATCTGTAATAGAAAAACCCGGCATTGAAATAGAGGTACCGTTGCCAGTATTCGTCAGGCTGATCCAAGTCCAAAGACGACTCAAAATCCAACCCGAACTTGTCGTAAAGTGACTGCCAAATATCCGCATATCCCGGTCCGTAAAGATCAGGTACTGGCCAAGTGCCGCTACACCGCGAAGACGCACTCGGCACGTCGAAATCGAATGGCACAGCATCCAGCGCCCCCGTAAATAGCGTGTCTGTGTCAAAGAATATGAACGGCTCGCCCTCGGGCAATAATGCCAAGGCTTCGATTTTGTTACCCTGCGGATAGTTCGATCCAAATACCTTAGAATGCAGCGGCACAATTTCGGCCCCTAAATCCACCAGCATCGCCCGCGTCGCTTCATCCTGCACCCGAGGGTCAAAATCCCAGAGGCCGCCCGGCTGCGGTTCCGCCAGATAAACCTTGAATTTTTCTTCACCGTGATACTTCCGAAACGAGGCCATAAACAGCAATGCCTCGTATTGAAGCCGCCCGCCTTGAACGATGCCTAAAACGTTAACCACGCTACCCTCGCCTGAAATCTTAATCCGGCGGCAAAAGACCAGAGTTTGCCATCAACTACAACACAATATCCCGATTGCACTCGGCTTTTCACTGACGTATACCCCGCCTCTAGGCACCCGTAGCTCAGCTGGATAGAGCGCTGCCCTCCGAAGGCAGAGGCCACAGGTTCGAATCCTGTCGGGTGCACCAATAAAATCAATGACTTAACAGATTTAGTATTCCTTCCTCCTTCATTTCCGCAACGATACCCGCAACGTTTCATGGTGTTTTTCACCCTTTTAAGTGGGATTTTGAAGCCAGTTTTGTCCAAAATCATACCTTCAAATACCACGTAGCCCGTGCTTTTCCGTGATTCAATCTACTCACAAATATCAGTGACCAGTTTTAATATGCTTTGGGGCAAGGTTGTGCTCGGCTCGCTAACTCGAATTCAGTTCCAAATATCCGTTTTCATATCTGATTATACCCGATTTACAGAAATGCAATTGACTGTTGAGAGCAACATTTACTTTGAATAGTCCAGTTTCACCTTTATTCAGAGACGTTGATGCAATTGTAGAACTGGTGGTATTGCGCACAAAAGGATATGACCTTTATTAGCTGCACATAATGTGTGATGATTTTTTAAAATTCTACAATCGATTGCAAGCCATGACCGCACAACGTGATATTGACCTAGTTGACCATATTAGAAATCTTCCAGCAGAGACGTCATGCGTAGAGTTCAAACGTAATAATGACGCGCACGAAATGATCGGGAAGCTATGTTCGGCTATTTCGAATGCTGCGCGTGTGGATGGTGAAAACCAAGGATATGTCATTTGGGGCGTGGAAGACGGCACACATGATGTTGTAGGGACAACTTTTGACCCAAATGCAAAAACAGTGGGAGCACAGGTGTTTGACCTTTGGCTGGCAAACCAATTGCAGCCAAGTGTTCCATTCAATTTTCGAACGGTAAATCACCCAGATGGTCGAGTGGTATTGCTAGAAATCCCAGCAGCGACATCTGCCCCAGTAACATTTTCTGGAACTGCTTACATCCGAATTGGTAGTGCGACTCCGAAATTGTCTGATTACCCTGAAAGGTATCAACAACTTATAGAGCAAATGCGCCCATATACATGGGAGAACGGGGTTGCGGATCAGTATGTTACAAGTGACCATGTTCTAGAGGTTCTCGATTATGCAGCGTATTTTCGCCTGATCAATCATCCTTTGCCCGACAATCGTGACGGCATTTTAGAATTTATGTCTGCCGATCAACTCATCACTAAAGATGTTGGTGGAAAGTGGAATATTACCAATTTGGGAGCAATTCTATTTGCTCAAAAATTATCGCAATTTGGACCCGCAATTGAACGCAAAGCAGTAAGATTCATTGCCTATGATGGAAGAGATAAAACCGCTACGGTAACCAAGCGGCATGACGGAGTTAAAGGGTATGCTGCAGGTTTCGAGGGACTGATTGATTTCATAAATGGTCTACTTCCTGAGAATGAACATATTGGGCAGGCACTAAGACAATCACAACCTCTATTCCCTGAACTGGCAATCAGGGAGTTAGTTGCAAATGCTTTGATCCATCAAGACATGACGATTACTGGCATGGGGCCACAAATCGAATTATTTTCCGACCGAATTGAAATTACTAATCCCGGTATTCCTCTAATGCAACTGGACCGTATGATTGACTTGCCGCCACGTTCTCGGAATGAGGCGTTAGCTTCACTTATGCGGAGAATGGGAATTTGCGAAGAACAAGGTAGCGGCTTAGATAAAGTGATTTCACAGGTCGAGTTATTTCAGCTACCCCCACCATTATTTAAAGCTGGTGAACAATCCATGCAGGCAATTCTTTACGGCCCTAGAACGTTTGCAAATATGACAGTAGATGAGCGTATTCGCGCTTGCTATTTCCATGCAGTATTGAAATTCCTTGCAGGTGATCGGATGAAAAACGCGACTCTTTGTGAACGTTTTGGCATAAAGCCAAGTAATGCGGCCCAAGCTTCCGCCGTTATTAAACAGACACTAAACGCAAATTTCATCAAGGTTGCAGACCCAGATCATCCGAGGGCTGGATATATTCCTTCATGGGCATGATTTCTTAATTGGGTTTTGATTTTGCAGTGCGAATAGCCAAAGGACGGTTATATTATTTTAGCAATATCAATTGGTTGCAAGATAATTATTAGACAGTTATTTCTTGATCGTGTTTTGATTATACGCAAAAATTGTTGGTGCAAATTGGACTTATTAGAAATGAGAGACGCATCTTTCATGCAGATAATAACGCCCGCGTAGGTAGTTTTCCATCAAACGATAAGGCGGCGAAATTACTTACCCAACCGCTGCATTGGCCCCATGGCGGCTTTATTGTGCAACGGTGAATGCTGCTTATAAACGCGCTCAAGTGTTTCCTGCGTGGTCGCAAAATAATCTGTGGCATCTGCCATTGTCAGTCCAGATTGGAAACCAAGAGTAACCGCCGTATGTTTAAGAGTATGCGGTGTCGCCCCCTCGATGCCTGCATTATCACAAGCAATTGCAAACGCCTTTTTCACATCTTTGATTGAACGGCCATTATACGTGATGACACTCGGCTGCTTTGGGTCACACCAAATCTTCAGGTGCAATAATAGCTTTGGGGGAATGAGTATCGATCCTTTACGCTTATAATTCTCAATCTCTTCAGTCCCCAAAAAATGAATCATGCCCCGATTCAGATCGATCCAACCAGCATTGGCACTGGGTTTCCATTTTAAATCCAGAACAGCCCTTTTGCGGCGTCCCGTATAGATCGAAATAAGAACAAACCTCCGCAAATGTTTAGGTGAATGCCACAACAATGAGGCAAGCTCCGAACGTGTCAGATAACGTTCTTTTGGTTTGCCGTGTGATGGCAGCGTTACGTTTATTTGCTGAGATAAAACACCGCGTTTAATTGAATAGTTGATTGCAGTTTGCAGCACACCAAGCTCTCTGCGGACAGTGCTACTCGCAACGCCCCGCGCCATCTCGTAATCTCTGCATGTTATATCAGAAACTTTGTCTGCCGTTAAGTTGCCCCAGAAAGGAGCCAAGGCAGCAATCGCATATTTCAAGCGCTCTGGGTCGCTGACTTTCCCAGACTTCCCCTCAACATACTGGGCCAAAATCAAACCCATAGAAATCTGGCTTGGCGATGTCGGCTCTGAGTATGATATGGCCTTCCGAACCAAATACTCGCTTAGCGCTTGTTCAGCTTGTTCACGGCAGCCATCGCCATATCCAGTCCGGTGATGCTTTCCTCCATCGAGGATGACCCAAGCTTTGTCATCTTTTCGTTGGTATAGTCTGGCTGGCTTGCGTTCTCTTGGCATTCTAAAAACCTCGTAATTTCATTTATATTTATGAAGTAGCGCCGACCTAGCTTCACAGCCTTCAAGCCTCGATTATGAATCGCATCACGGATGGTATTTGGGCTGACCAAAGGATGGATGAACGCAGCCGCTTCTTTCACGGTAAGCATGGTGCCAATATTTTTAGGGTCAAAATGCTTCATGGGTTTTCAACTCCCGCAATTACAACCTCGCCGAGGAAATTGATCATGTCAGCGATGCGTTCAACAAGACGAGGAAAGTCACCAACAAGTCGCTTAAGGTTCAGTTCAACTGTCCCAATATTGTCGATAGACATGCTTGCTGTGGAATACCGGACTGTCCGTCATCAGAGTTTTTGGGTCCAGAGGCTATTTAAACTAAGAGAGTATCTGGCTCATCTGGTTGGTTTCATTATGCGGCGAACTTGCGGTGT
>Ga0209121_10001873_pt1 | contig 21900 bp, 17 predicted proteins | sample Cruoilmetagenom3_FD_187292 | JGI IMG/M metagenome (GOLD analysis project Ga0209121, IMG submission 187292) | Oil polluted marine microbial communities from Coal Oil Point, Santa Barbara, California, USA - Sample 3 (SPAdes) (version 2) | ecosystem: Environmental > Aquatic > Marine > Oil seeps ...
TGTGCCCGTCAATGAGTACGGGCTCATGATGAACGACCAGCCGGTGCTGTGTGGGCCAGGCAGCGACAAGCCCGGCGCCGATGTGGTACGCTTCGTCGGCGACCAGGTGGCGCTGGTGGTAGCAGAAACGGAGAAGGCAGCCGCGGCGGCCCGTGATCTCATTGGCGTGGAGTACGAAGACCTGCCGGTCATCACCGACCCGCGGGAGGCGATGAAGCCCGATGCTGTCCAGATTCACCCCGACAGACCCGGCAACATCGTCGCCCAGTGGCTCATTCGCAAGGGAGACGTGGAGGCGGCGTTTGCCGAGGCGGACGTCATCGTCGAGGGAGAGTACTTCACGCCGATGCAGGAACACGCCTACTTGCAGCCGGAGGCGGGACAGGCCTACATTGATGAAGAGGGCCGGGTCACGGTGCAGGTGGCCGGCCAACATGCGCACAGAGATGGGCAACAGATCGCCCACGCGCTGGGGCTGCCGGATGAGCAGGTGCGGGTCATCTATCCGGCCATCGGCGGAGCCTTCGGCGGGCGGGAGGACATGTCAGTGCAAATCATCCTGGCGCTAGCCGCCTGGAAGCTCCGCCGCCCGGTGAAGATCATCTGGAGCCGCGAGGAATCCGTCATCGGCCACTGCAAGCGACACCAGTATTTCATGCGACACAAGTGGGGAGCCAAGAGCGGTGGCCGGATCGTCGCTGCACAGGCAGAGCTGGTATCCGACGCTGGCGCCTACTGCTACACCAGCAACAAGGTACTGGCTAACGCCAACCTGATGGCCATCGGCGTGTACGACATTCCCAACGTCCATGTAGACAGCTACGCCGTGTACACCAACAACGTCCCCGCCGGAGCCTTCCGCGGCTTTGGTGCACCCCAGGCCATCTTCGCCGCCGAACAGCAGATGGATCGCCTGGCTGAGAAACTGGGGCTCGATCCCATCACTATCCGGCTGCGCAATTGCCTGCGCGAGGGGTCGCTGTTGGCCACGCAGACGGTGGTGCCGGAGGGTGTAAGCATTGCGCCAGTGATCGAGCGGTGCGCGGAAGCGGCAGGCTACACGCGCGCGGGAGAAAGCTGGCAGAAACCTGGCCTTGCCGATGGTCGGGGCATCGGATTCGCCTGCGGCTTGAAGAACGTCGCCTTCAGCTTTGGCTTCCCAGAGCGGTGCTCGGCAACCATCGAGTTGCACGGCGAGGCAGAGATCGAGGAGGTGGTGCTGCACCACGCGGCGGCGGAGGTCGGGCAAGGCACCCACACGGTTCTGGCGCAGATGGCCGCCGAAGCGCTGGACGTGTCTCCGGAGAAGGTACGGCTGGACATGTCCGATACAGCCACCTCGGACGACTCCGGTAGTGCGTCTGCCAGCCGCATGACCTTCATGGCCGGTCATTCCATCCGCGGCGCGGCCAATCTGGCGCTCCAGCGCTGGCGGGACGAGCAGCGCCCGGCTATCGCCTCCTACACCTGGCATGCTCCCGCCACTACACCCTATGATCCGGAGACTGGCGAATGCGTGCCCAACATCACCTACGGCTACCTGGCCCAGGCGATCGAACTGGAGGTGGACGCTGAAACAGGTCAGATTCGGGTGCTCAAGGTCACTACGGCCAATGACGTGGGCCGCGCAGTCAACCCGCAACTCATCGAGGGACAGATCGAGGGAGCAGTGATGCAGGCGCTCGGCTGGGCGCTGCTGGAGGATTTTCAGGTGGAGGACGGCCAGGTGCTCACGCCGCAGCTAAGCACCTACCTCATCCCCACCTCGCTGGACGTGCCTGAGGAGGTGAAGTCGCTGGTGTTGGAGTATCCCGACCCCATTGGCCCCTGGGGCGTGCGCGGCATGGGGGAGATGCCCTTCATCTGCGTGGCGCCGGCTGTGGTCAGCAGTGTGCACGATGCTACCGGCGTGCGCTTCAGCTCTCTACCGCTGACCCCCGAGCGAGTCTGGCGGGGGTTGCAGACGGCAGTTCGGGCCAGCTAGTCGCCCTTGTTGGTGAGAAGATCGAGTGTTTCTCGAAGCGTAGCAACTAGCACAATCAGAACTCCTCACGCATCTGAATGACGAGCTCGGATAGGGATGGCACCTCCGGGTGTTCAGCTTGATAGCGGGCGATGATGTCTCGTATCTCCTCGACGCTGGGTGGCGGCCCTGCAGGAGGTTCCACACCCAACTGCTGCCAGATGCGGGCGAACGTGGCGTCCAGGATCTCCTCCAAGCGCTCGCCTCGAATAACGAAGCCTTGTGCCTCCATCGCTGCCAGAGGGTCATCGGAGGCCAGAGGGGGAGTAGCTTCCACGAGAACCGGCCTCTCGACCTCATAGGTGATAGCCCGTTCATGTATCACCTGGCGGGCTGCCGCTGGCTTCGCCTGGAGGCCGCTCTTCACATTCTCTTCTACGAACTCCCGCAGTGTCCTGCCTTCCCCGGCGGCTCGGATTTTCGCTTGCCGATGCAGTTCATCGCTGATGTATACAGATTTCATGTTCCCATCCCCTGTCTGGCCCTCGTATCTTCGTAAACAAGATTATACGCGAGTCCGGCTAGTTGTCAAGTGAGTGTGACGATGTCTTTTCAGCATGTTGTGGTGCTCATCAAAGGCGCGGGGGACCTGGCTTCGGGCGTGGCCTATCGGCTGCACCGCTGCGGCTTCCCCGTGGTGATGACCGAAATCGCCCGGCCTCTGGCCGTGCGACGGGGTGTGGCCTTTGCCCAGGCAGTCTATGCGGGTGAGATGACAGTGCAGGGCCTCACCGCCCGACGAGTGGATGATGTCGCAGCCGCCCGCGCCGCGCCGGACGAGGGCATTATCCCCGTGCTGGTGGACCCACAGGCAGCTTGCCGTGCTGCGCTGCGTCCGGCCGTGCTCGTGGATGGTATTATGGCCAAAGCCAACACCGGCACACGCCTGGAGGACGCACCGCTGGTGGTCGCCCTGGGGCCTGGCTTTGCTGCTGGCGTGGACTGCCACGTTGTGGTGGAAACGAACCGCGGCCACGATCTGGGGCGGGTGCTTTGGACCGGTTCCGCCATGGCTGACACGGGAGTGCCGGGACAAGTCGGTGGTCAGACGGCCAGGCGGGTGCTGCGCTCACCCTGCGCCGGGCGGCTGCATCCTCGCCACGTCATCGGCGACCGCGTGGAGGCGGGCGAAATCATCGCCACGGTGAATGGCGAACAGGTACGGGCTCCCTTCGCTGGTGTGCTGCGGGGGCTGATCCACGAGAGCGTGCCGCTCACACCGGGGATGAAGATGGGCGACGTAGATCCACGCGCCATAAGCCAGCATTGCTTCTCCATCTCCGACAAGTCGCTGGCCATCGCTGGCGGCGTGCTTGAGGCCATCCTCTCCGCACCGCAGATGCGATCCTTGTTCGTTTCTCGACCGTGATATGCCAGGCGCGCTTAGAACCTGCGCGGACGTACTGCGTGCTGCGTGTTCGGTCACTCAGCACGCAACACGTTTGGTTTTTGTGTAGCCTCGGGGCTGTGCTATAATCACAGCATGTTGCGCAAGATGGGCGGAAACACTCACCGACCTCAGTTTGATCCCCACTGGCTGCTCCTGTTGCTTCTCAGCTTGGTAGTCTGCGCGCCGCTGACTTATCCAGGCTACTTCCAGGTGCACAGCGGCTTCCTGCCCGTGTTCAATCTGTACAACCTGGAAGCGCAGCGCGGCGGCCTGTCCTGGGCCCCCGTCGTGGGTCGGGAGTTCGACCTGCTGTGCGGCGAGGGGCCGCTGCCGTACTTCCTGGCTGAAGCGACACGCTGGCTCGGGGCAGGCGGCGTCGCGGCAGTGAAGATCATCTTTGGCTTAGGGGTGGTGCTGGGCGCGCTGGGGATGTACGGCTGGACGCGGCGGGTGCTGGGTGATCGTGGCGCTCTGCTGGCCGCGCTGGTGTATGCTTGCTGGCCCTACGTGCTGGCAACGATCTACGTGCGCGGCGCGCTGGCCGAGGTACTCTTCCTCGGCCTCCTCCCGTGGACGCTATGGGCGTTGCAGCGGCTGCTGGATGGTCACCACTGGAGCGCGGCACTGGTGGTCGTCGGCGTGGCATTGCTGGCGTGGACGCAGCCAGGGCTGGCGCTTTGGGCAGCGCTGGCGCTGCTGGCCTACGGACTGGCGCTGCGCAGGCACCGTTGGGCCTTGATCGTCGCTGGCGTGCTGGGCGGCTTGCTTCTCGGTGCAGTCGGGCTGTGGCCGCTGGCTGCGGCCCACGGATTGGGCAGAAGACCCATCGTCTTCAGCGAACACTTCATCTACCCTTTCCAACTGCTTTCGGCTGCCTGGGGGCATGGGGTCAGCATTCCCGGCTGGCAAGATGATTTCCCCATGCAGATCGGCCTGATCGCCGTGGGCCTGGCGGCGGTGGCGGTTTTCTTGCTGGTCACCAACTCGACGCTGAACCGTGGGACTGACACGCAGAGGCAGGTCTCAGACCTGCCCCTACAGGCTCCTCCGTGGACCAGCCTCGGGATTGCCCTTGTAGTGACTTTCCTTACGCTGACCTGGGCCGCGCCGTTGTGGCGACTGCCAGGACTCGCACAAGCCAGCCGCACGCTCACCTATCCCTGGCAACTGCTGACGCTGGTGGGGCCGTTCCTGGGACTGTTGGGCGGTTCGGTGGTGACCTTGGGCCTTGGGCAGATGGACTGGAGAGAGAGCCTGCCGCTGTGGGCGGCAGCGATCGCCCTCACGCTGCTGGCCAGCTACGGCTATCTGCAGCCGCTCACCACTCGCTACGAGCCGGAGGCCGCGCCGCTGGCCGTGCTGGGCGAGAATGAACTCCTGCTGCTAGACACACAGGTGGAGGGCGCATTGCAGCCAGGGCGGACAGTGCAGCTCACCGCGCGCTGGCAACCGCTGCGGCCGCTAACGAAAGACTACACTGTGTTCGTGCATGCCCTGGATGAAACGGAGCAGCGCTGGGGCCAGCAGGACACGCAGCCGCAGTCTGGGGAGTACCCCACGTCGCAGTGGCGAGTGGGAGAGATCATCGAGGATCGCTACGAACTTCGTATAGGAGCCGATGGCCCGTCTGGGGACTATCACCTCAACCTGGGCCTGTACGACTGGCAAACGGGCGACCGAATGCGGGTCGGAGACGACAACAAGGTGGTCATCGGGAACAGACCATGAGCTCCAATCCCCAATCCCCAATCTCCAGTCTCAAGTCCCTGAAGCCACTGGGTTCCGCTCATGTGGTGTTGGTGATCCTGCTCTGCGCCTTCGCCATCGGCCCTTACCTGGCTCCTGGCTACTTCTGGGGCGCACACGACGCGCGGCACAACGTGTACTTCCTGTTTGAATACGACCGCTCGGTGCAGGATGGCATCTGGTTCTCACGCTGGTCGCCCGACTTTGCCTTCGGTTACGGCTATCCTTTCTTCATAATATACGGCCCGCTGGCCTCGTTTGGCGGCGAGTTGATACACCATTTCCTGGGCGTGGGCTGGACGGCGACGGTAGAGGTGCTCTTTGCCCTCTCCATCATCGGTTCGGCGCTGGCGATGTACGGCTTCGTGCGCAGTTGGCTGGGCCGGGCGGCGGGGCTGGTGGCCGCTGTAGCCTATGTCTACGTGCCGTACCACCTGGTCAACCTGTATGTGCGGGCGGCGCTGGCCGAATCGGTGGCCATGGTGTTCTTGCCCCTGATCCTCTGGGGAGCACGTTCCACGGTGCAGCGACCGCGGCTGGCGTCGGTGGTTGGTCTGGCGCTGGCTTACGCCGGCCTGATGGTCACCAGCAACCTGGTGACGCTGATCTTCACACCACTTCTGGCAGCGTACCTGTTGGTGATTCTCCTGGCCGAGTTGAACGCCGACCAGCCACTGCGAGAGCTTTCCCACCAGTCGATCCTGCCGCTGCTGGCTAATGCGACGCGCATCGCGCTGCCGGTGGTTCTGGCGCTGTTGCTTGGCCTGGGACTCAGCGCGGCCTTCGCACTGCCTGCGCTGGCCGAGCGGAAATTCGTCAACCAGGAGCAGTGGTTCGGCGGCTACTACGACCCCTTCGCGCACTTCGTCTATCCGCACCAACTCTTCAGCTCCGCCTGGGGCTTCGGCATCAGTCAGCCGGGGCCTGATGACATCGCTAAAGGCGCGCTGAGTTACCAACTGGGCATCGTACCGGTAGCGTTAGCCATCCTCTCGCTGCTAGTGGCAGCGCGGGCACGTTGGGCCAATGTGCGCCGCGAGCTGCGCTTCTTCCAGTTGTTGGCCGTGATCCTCATCATGCTCACACTGCCCGCCTCGGCCTGGGCCTGGCGTCACCTGCCGGTTGTTGGCTATGCCCAGTTCCCCTGGCGCTACCTGATGCTGGCTACCGTGCCGCTGGCCGTGCTCGCTGGTTCGGTCACCGCTCTCAGGCCCGAACCGGAGACGCAACACCCGAAACTCCGTCTGTCCACGCTTATCCTGGTCTCCCTGCTCATCCTCGGCAGCGCCCCCTACCTGCGGGTCGAGGTGCGCGAGCCGACGCCGGAGCAGGGCCCCGTCTCCTATGCCGCGCTGATGCGCTTCCAGCGCAGCAGCGACGAGATGACCGGCATCACCGCCTGGGTGGATCCCGAGCGCCTCCCCCACTGGTCTTCGATGGCCGAAGCCTACGTGCAGGGCCGGCCCGTGACCACGAAGGTCGACTACAGCAAGGTGCCGCAGAATGAAACGTTGGCCGTGCACTCGCTGGAACTGGGCAGCGCCCACGAGGAAGTGTGGTTCCACGCTGGTGATGGACAACAGCGCGTTCTCTTCAACCGCTTCTGGTTCCCAGGCTGGCGTGCCTGGCTTCTCGACGGGGAAAACGGCCAGCCGGTGCAGGAATTGCCGGTGGAGCGAGAAGAGGGGCCGCTGGCTCGCATCGTCGTGCCCCTGCCGCAAGGAGAGGGATATCTGTTATTGCGGTTCGAGGATACGCCCGTGCGCCAGTTGGGGAAGGCGATCACCACGGCCTCGTTGGTATTGCTGTTAGCAGTCGTCCTTTGGCAACTGCTGCGCGTCAGCGCCGCAAGGCGACAAACCCCCGCTGGTAGATGATAAGGCCCCGTCCTTCAGGGTGTGGCGCTCGCCAACACGCTCAGAAGTTCCTGCCCATAGGTTTCTCGCCGCCAGGGCCCCAAGGCCTCGATCTCTGGCAGTTCTTCCAGCGTCTTCGGAGCCCGTTGGGCGATGGACCTGAGCTCCGCGTTGCTCAACACCACGTCGGGGTCTACGCCTCGTTCGGCAGCCCTGGTATTACGCCAGGCTCGCAGCGCTTCATAACAAGCCAGTGCCGCTTTGTCAAGATACTTGGCCCTGTTGTTCCGACGCCGGACTTGCGGTTGCGGAACCGAGGCCCGCTGTCCTTGGGCGATGGCCGTGAGGATGCCGCGCCCATGCCACTTCACCTGGTTGCGGCTCATCCCTGGAATCTGTCGCAGTGCCTGGGGGTCGCCTGGGCGCTCCTCGGCCAGTTGCAGCAGCGTCCTGTCCCCCACCACCTTGAAGAGGGGGCGGTCTAGCCGCCGTGCTCGCTCCTCCCGCCAGAGGTACAGTTCCCGCAGCACCGCCAGCGCCCGCGGCGACAGTTCCCGCGCCCCGTTCAGCCGCCAGAAGCCATCGGGGTCAAAGGGCTTCTCTTCCCATTCTATGCCTGGCAGACGACCGAAGGCCTCGGCTGCTTCCTCCATCCGCGCTCTGGCGGTGAGCTCAGCGATCTGCATCTCCCGCAGTGGTAGCAGGTAGTGGCTGTCCAATCGAGCGTAGGCCAGTTGCTCAGGGGAGAGAGGCCTTCGTCCCCAGTTAGTGCGCTGAGAGCGCTTGTCCAACCTGATCCCGAACCGTTCCTTGAGGATGGCGGCCAGGTTTCGATTCGCCCAGCCCAGGATACGAGCCGACCACAGCGTGTCGAAGATGTTGGCGAACGTGAAGCCGTAGTCCCGCTTGAACGCCACAATGTCGCTGTCAGCAGCGTGGAACACTTTCTGCACGGTCGGGTTGGCGAAGAGCGAGCCCAGGGGCGTAACGTCTTGCAGCGCCAGAGGATCCACCAGGTAGTCGGCCTCGGGCACGGAGAGCTGGATCAGGCAGACCTTGTAGTAGTAGGCGAAGAGACTGTCTGATTCGGTATCCACAGCCACGACCGGCTGACGCCGAAGTTCCCGCAGCAACTGCTGCAACTGAGTGGCTTCGGTGACCAGGATCGGCGGCGGAAGCTGCGGCGCAGCTACAGGCGAAGACGTGTGCGATTGGCGGTTGGCCGAGTGTGGCTTGTGCATGGTCAAAGATGATGGCGACGCGGCAGCTCTTTCGATGATAGATGTCCACCGCCCCAGCCATTATGCATCTTTTTCGACGCTATGTCAAACGGCCAGTGGTTCGGTGTTGACACGTGGGCGGTATTGTGGTTTAATACCCGCATCATTGACCTGGCCGCCTCCTACGCCTACGCCGACAGCATCTATGATCTGCCACTGCTGGAGGCCGTGGGCCATCCGGTGGCCGTTTCCCCTGAGGAGCGGCTGGCGAGCATCGCCCGGCAGCGGGGTTGGCCCATCCTCGGCCAGGTGCGCGAGAAACCCTAGGGAGCACGAAGTGGGGCACACATGAAAGCAGACAGCACACCATCCAACAAGTCCCCCGTCGTCATCTACACCGACGGCGCGTGTGAAGGCAATCCGGGGCCGGGAGGCTGGGCGGCCATCCTGCACCATGATCGGAGCGCGAAAGTGCTGCGTGGCGGCGCCTCGGACACCACCAACAACCGTATGGAACTGCGCGCCGCCATCGAAGCGCTGCGCGCACTGGAGCGGGCTTGCGTCGTTCACCTGCACACCGATTCCGAGTACCTTCGACGGGGAATCACCGAGTGGTTGCCCCGCTGGCGGCAAAATGGTTGGCGCACAGCGGGCAGGAAGCGCGTGAAGAACCAAGACCTCTGGTTGGCGCTGTTGGAGGCGCAGGAGCCACACGACGTGCATTGGCATTGGGTGAAGGGGCACGCTGGCGATCCGGGCAACATGCGCGCCGACCGCCTGGCTTGCTCGGCCATAAACGACATCGGCCGCAAAGCAATGCCCGACCACGAACCGTTGGGCGAACAACTCAGCCTGCCGGGCACTTCTCCGTGAGCTCCATAGCATGACACAACAGCTCGCCGCCCGCCAGGACTACACTGCCGGCAGCATTCATCGCAACATCTGGATCCTGGGTCTGCCCATGACCATCGAGATGGCTATGGCCAGCCTGACTTTCACAGTGGACACCTTCTGGGTGGGCCGGCTGGGGTCGGCGGCGCTGGCCGCGCTGACCATCAGCGTCACCATTCGCTGGGTGATCAGCAGCCTCTCCAGCGGCCTGGGCGTGGGCGGACTGGCGCTGGTGGCCCGGCGCATCGGCGAGCGAGATCGGGAAGCGGCCGACCACGCTACGGCGCAGGTCGTCTTACTGGGCATCGGCATCTCGCTGCTCCTGGGCGCGGCGGGCATTCTCATGGCCGAGCCACTGCTCCGCCTGATGGGAGCCGACGCCGAAGTCCTACCCCTGGGCCTCTCTTTTCTGCGCATCACCTTCGGCGGCCTGTTCACCCTGGTGATGATCTACATGATCAATGCCCTCCTGCGCGGGGCCGGCGAGGCCAGGCGAGCCATGCAGGTTCTGATCCTGAGCAACACACTGACGATCTTGCTAGAACCTCTCCTCATCTTTGGATTGGGCACCCTCCCTGGCCTGGGGGTAAGCGGTTCAGCCTGGGCCACCGTGCTGGGGGCGGGTTCCGGGGTCGTCTTCCAGATGATCATCCTGCTGCGCCACCGCGCTCACATCGGCATAAGCCTGCGCGACCTGAAACCTGATTTCCCCCTCATGTGGCGGATCATCCGGATTGCCCTGCCCAGCACGGTGCAGATGGTTCTGCGCTCCTCTTCGCGGCTGGTGATCCTGGGGATCGTCGGACTGTACGGCACCTTCGCCACTGCGGGCTACGGCGTCGCCAACCGCATCCTGATCATCGCCCTCATCCCTGGTTTCGGCCTGGGCAACGCGGCCAGCACCCTGGTGGGCCAGAACCTGGGCGCGGGGCAACCTGGCCGCGCTGAGCGGAGCGCCTGGTGGGTGACAGCCTACAACGCGGCACTGATGGCCGTCATGACCGCGCTGTTCCTCGCCTTCGCCCGCCCACTGGTGGCTTTCTTCGACCCCACGCCCCAGGTGGTGGACATCGGAGCAAATGCCCTGCGCATTATCGCCCCGTCGCTGATTGCCAGCGCGGTGGGGATCGTGCTGGGCCGCAGTTTCGCCGGGGCTGGCGATACCGTGCCACCCATGGCCGTCAACCTGTTGACTCTGTGGGGCCTGGAAGCACCGCTGGCCTACGGCCTCGCTCGCTGGACGAAACTGGGCATCAGCGGCGTGTGGGCCGGCCGGGCCATTGCCAACCTGGCGAACGGACTGCTGTTCGTCGCCTGGTTCCGCTTGGGCCGCTGGAAGCGGAAGAAGGTGTAGACCCAGCGATGACGTACATCTTGGGTATCGAAACCTCATGCGATGAGACCGCAGCCGCGGTGGTGGCCGATGGCCGGCACATTATGTCTAACGTCGTTGCCTCGCAGGTGGAACTGCACCGGCCCTACGGCGGCGTCTACCCAGAGGTAGCCTCCCGCCAGCACATAGTCACGATCTACCCCGTGATCAGGCAGGCACTGGAGCAAGCGGGAACGGACTGGGAGGCACTGGACGCAGTGGCGGTAACCTACGGGCCGGGGCTGGCGGGCTCGCTGCTGGTGGGAGTGAACGCGGCCAAGGGGCTGACCTGGGTGCGGGGATTGCCGCTCGTCGGCATCAATCATCTGGAAGGACACGTCTACGCCAACTGGCTGGAGGTGGAGAGCGAGGAGACCGTCAGTTTGCCCAAGTTGGACGCAGCAGGGCAGGCCTTTCCGCTGCTGGTGCTCGTTGTGTCCGGCGGACACACGGAGCTGCTACTGATGCAAGGGCACGGCCAATACGAACGGCTGGGCGGCACGCTGGACGATGCGGCGGGTGAAGCGTTCGACAAGGTGGCGCGATTGCTGGGCCTGTCCTACCCCGGAGGGCCTGCTATTCAGGCTGCGACTGCCGGCGGCGACCGTACAGCCTTCGACTTCCCCCGCGCGCTGATGAGACGACCGGAGCACGCCTACAACTTCAGCTTCAGCGGACTGAAGACCGCCGTTCTGCGGGTGGTGCGAGGGCTGGATCCGGCAACGCTGCCTGTCAGTGATCTGGCGGCCAGCTTCCAGGAAGCGGCGGTGGATGTGCTGGTGGAGAAGACCCGCCGCGCGGCGGAATCGTTCGGAGTGGCCCAGGTGTGCGTATGCGGCGGCGTGGCGGCAAACGCCCGCCTGCGGGAGGTAATGCGGGAACGGCTGGCTGTGCCCGTGCGGGTGCCGCCCCTCTTACTCTGCACAGACAACGCGGCCATGATCGCCGCTGCCGGACATTACCGCTTCCTGGCCGGGGAGCGGGCCAATTGGGACCTGGACGTGGTAGCGAACCTGCGACTGGCGTAGCTGCTCACGGCCAGAGGCCCGCCTGTCGGCGGGCCTCTGTGTTTCTCGAAAGCGAGTCTACCGTAGCCCCACGTCGGGGGCTGGCACGGAACCGGGACCCTCTGGCCGGGGGCCGAATCGCTCCCTCAGACCCTGCAGCCGCTCCGGGATCACGGGTCGCCGCGGGCGGCGAGGGATGTGCACGCGCTGCCAGCTCCAGCGTCCTTCGTGGTCACCCACCTGGAAGGTGCCGTAGCCCTGAAGGAAGGCGCGCCCCTTGCCGGTAGCGGTGAAGTCGAGCTTGCCGCCGACCATACGCACGACGAACCGCTCCCCTTCAGCGTGGATCTCCCCCTCCCAGTCGGTGAGCTTGACGACTCCGTCATCCGTATCCTCGCGCTCGCCATCCCCAGTGATCTCCAGCATGTCAGCGCCCCTGATCCAGATGACGCTCGCACCGTGAGCGTGGATGTCCATGCTGCCCTCGCCGCCGAAGGTAGCCAGCCCATAGCCATTGGCCGTAAGGGTGTGTTCCTCAGGCGGGGGAGTTTCCTCCTGAGCCAGCGCAACGCTGAGCGGGAAGGCGACCAGCAGGACCAGCAGCGCCAGTCCAAGAAACAGCTTGCTTCTCTTCGACATCTTTCTCAACCTCCATTGTTGTATTACCTTCCGACGTTCATCCTGTCGAAAGCTGCTCTCATTCTCGCACATCTCTGTAAAGGCAATGTCAGCGGATTGTAAAATCACTGTAAACGTTCGCCAGGCTTGTCCTGGGCCAGCGTGGCGGGTTGAGCTAGGCAGCCCGACTACCATTTGCGGTACCTGAGAGCCAGCGGCAGGTACGCTCTATGCATCTGAGGCGTCGGCAACCCGGTTGGCGTGTGGGTGAGAGTCGGCTTCGCAGTGCGGGTAGCCGTGGAGGTCGGCGTGGAAGTAGGAGTTGACGTCGGAGTCGATGTCAGCGTGCGAGTGCCCGTGGGCGTTGGAGTATGAGTTGGAGTCGACGTCGCCGACGGTGTGTGGGTTGAGGTCAGCGTTGATGTCGGCGTGCGAGTAGGTGTCAGCGTCAGCGTGTCGGTTACCGTTGGCGTCGGCGTACGAGTAGATGTTGGCGTTGATGTGTCAGTCGCCGTTGGCGTCGGCGTGTCGGTCGCCGTTGGCATCGGCGTACAAGTAGGCGTTGGCGTCACCGTGTCCGTTGCCGTCGGTGTCGGCGTGTGAGTAGGCGTTGGCGTACGAGTAGCTGTTGGCGTCAGCGTGTCGGTTGGCGTCGGCGTACGAGTAGATGTTGGCGTTGGCGTGTCGGTCGCCGTTGGCGTCGGCGTACAAGTAAGCGTTGGCGTCACCGTGTCCGTTGGCGTCGGCGTCGGCGTGTGAGTAGGCGTTGGCGTACAAGTAGCTGTTGGCGTCAGCGTGTCGGTTGGCGTCGGCGTGCGAGTAGGCGTTGACGTCAGCGTGTCCGTTGCCGTTGCCGTTGGCGTATCGGTCGGTTCCACAGGAAAGTCCAGCTCAACTTCCATCGCTGGGTCGCCAAGGAGAACGTAGGTGTCAATCAGGTCGTGAAAGCGATCATCACCCTCAAACAGGTTGAGCTTGCCCTTCGCCGTGGCCGGGCCAAGACGCGGATTCCAATCCTCGAACAGCGATTGGTAGAAGCCCTGATGCAGATAGTCATACCCGGGCGCGACGCCCAAGCCGGTGGGTGACCAACTGGCTACAGCGCCGTGCCCAGGCAGGCGAACGATCCGCTCTGCCAGCGACGAGAGCTGCGGCTGGTGGAAGGAGCCTTCCAGACTGGTCATCGGCACCATCACCGGCAGCCGATCTCCGTTTGTCAGGAAGCCTAGGCTGGAGGTACTGAAGAGGAATTCTGTGGCCCACATCGTGATTCCGGCATGACCCATGTAGCTGACTATCAACGCGCCGTCGTTGATGGTGTCCAAGATCGCCTGCTGCGTTTCGACCACAGTGGTATGCGTTTGCATGTAGTAGATCTTCTGTGGCTGATAAGGATCCGATATCAGGTGATCAGCAACGTTATTGGAAAGTGCCGGGAAGTCACCCGCGAAGTCCGCATTGTCGGCGACGAAGAGGATGCGATGACGCCAGTCGCCCGAGGGCAAACCCTGATCGTAGGTGAGCAATTTCTGCACTACGGCCTGCGCTTCTGCTGCCGAATTCACCGGCAGCCGGCCGATGTGCAGGTCCGCCAAGATGTCCTCCCCCTCGACGGTCACGTACCGGTTGTCCGCCGCTGTCTCACCGATGATGGGATCAACGTAGCGCAGATAGGCGGGGATGAAGGTCCGCACTCCCGTGCCCAGGACGTCCCGTGGGTCATAGGTGCCATCGCCCACCAGCAGCACATAGGCTGGGCCAGGAGGCTGCCAGTGATGATAGGCATAGTCGAGGAAATCGCGGATGGCATCAGGGTGCACGATCCCATCGTTGAATTCATCGTACACGTCGGTCACGTCCACAACGGTCACTCGCAATCCCTGCGAGGCCCGCAACGTTGCCAACGGCCCCACGCTGCTCAGGAAGTCGGGGTGGCTGATGATGATGTAGTCGGCACCGTTCGTCGGACTGCTCAGAGCAGAGGGAAGGTCGAGGTAGATGTCCTCCGGCTGACGCAGCCCGGCTTCCGTCGCCGCCCAGTAGTGGACCTCGCTCGACACATCGTCGCTGAAGCGCAGCGTCCTGCTCGCCCCTGCCGCGACGGCCTGAGCGCCCGTCAGCCGTACAGGAGCGTAAGGGTTGGTTACGTCAAGCAGCATCGCAGGTTCCGATGCCCAACCGGTGACCTCAAAGAGCTGAAGTCCGCTTCCCTCACCACCGAATGACAACCACTCCCCTGCCGTCTCGTATGTCCGCCGATAGTCTATCTCGAACCAATCGGCATACCCCTCGTCCTGTCCGGCACCGGTATCGCCTGGCGCTTCGATGGTGATGGTATTATCGCCGTCTACCAACAACTCCTGGTCGAAGGGCAACTCTTCACTGTAGGCAGTGCAGTCATCCCAGTAACCGTCGCCAATGAAGGTGCCGTTGATGTAGAACTTCAGATGGTGATCGGGATTGACGACGTCAAAGGAATGCCCCCAGATCAGTGGGCGCAGGGTAGCAGTATGCGCACCCGGGGCTACACCTTCCAGCGCAATGGTGAACGTCCGCGTCGGCACGCTGCCAGATTGATAGCCCTGCCAGTACCAGTGATCCCCCTCATGAGGCAAGCTACTGATGTAGATCAGGTTCTCCTCAGAATGGGCCGAGGCCTCGAAAGACACAGGCATGCTGCCTGTGTCCGGAGAGACGTACCGCTGGACCATGCGCTGGCCATTGGTGGCGCTGTAGCTCAGCCAATACACGTTGGCATCGGTGTACTTACCATCCAGCGCCTGGCCGTAGGAATAGATAGTATCCGTGCTATCGAAGCGGCCATCCGCCTCACCGCTCACGTAGATGGGCAACTCCTGTCCCAAGTGGTGGATGCGGAAGGTACCCGGATCCAGTGTGTCCACGGGTATGCCAGCGCTCTGCAGGTCTCCATAGGAAAGCCTGTAGATGCCATCGTCCTTCACGACAAGCTTGTACTGTGAAGATGCTACAGTGGCCTCTGCCCCCTGCAGCGTCGCCGCCTGAGATGTGGGCTGTCGCCGCCAAGCTCTGGCACTTTCGTAGTTGAGCAACGTGCCACGGTACAGGTTCTCGAAGGCAGGATCGGAAAGCGGTTCGCGCGTTGCTGGCAGCGGCTCGACGTCATAGCTGAAGCGCAACGTCACCCGCAACCGACGATAGTGATACAAATCGCCGCGGCGGGCATTCACTTGGAAGGGGTGGATTTCCGAACGCACAATGCGCTGATGTCGCATGTAGGCGTCATCGGTGATGATGGCAATTCGCGGAGGATAGAGGGCATCACTGGCATACGTCGCCTCATCCTCCACGATCACATGCACCATGTCACCGCCCAGCAACGCCCCTGACTCTTTGGCTTTCTCTGGCAGAGGCCCGAGAGAGGGCACTGGTTGGACATGCACCCTCTTCGTTGGCGGCCCTTCCTCCAGCACGGCCACTTCGAGGGAGAGATGCACATCGGGGGCACGCCCAGCAGAAGGCTGCGGACGGGGAGCTGAGGCTTGCCCGCCTCGCCGGTGGTGCCATAGCCGGGCACACTGATCACATGGTAGAGCCGTCTATCCACCTGCAGCGGCTGCACGCCATAGGCGGATGTCAGCAGTTCCAGTGAGACGCCCGAGACATCGGACGACAGCAACCGCAACCCTCGCGGATGAATCGCCTGATGACCCCTCGTTGTCGCGGGCGCGGCAATGGCCGCGATGAGCACAAGCAAGGTCAGAACTACTCGCCTCTTCATAGACACACACCACCCAGACACACACCACTCACCCGTAAGAAGCCCCGGTCGCCCAAGTGAGCATCTCGTACATAGCCTGGCGCGAAAGAACAGCACGCCCGCCTGAGCAAGCGAAAGGCCAGGCCAGAGCGTAGCCAGAGGCCCTGGATGACCTGTCGGCCATGCGCGAAAGCATCCTGCTGGTTTTGCCGATTTATTGTAAGACGAGTATAATGTATTTTTGGTGAAGAGCGAACCGAGGAGAAGCCTATATGCCCATCTATGAGTATGAATGCGAGAACTGCGGTGTGCGTTTCGAGCATACGCAACATATGACAGATGAACCTTTGACCATATGCCCTGAGTGCAACGGGCACGTGCATCGGGTGTTTCAGCCAGTGGGCATCATCTTCAAAGGCTCCGGCTTCTACGTTACCGATAACAGGGCCAAATCCTCGACCAGCGTACCGAGGAGCAAGAAGCCCGACGAGTCCGATAAGCCCGATGAACCCGACACCAATGGAGAAACGTCGGATGACTGAGCGCCACATCTGTCAGTGATGCACGAGCCCCAGGGGGACACACCATGGGGCTTTTCTATTCGGTGACTGATGTTGCGACTACAACTGGAAGCGTCCGCTGGCGCGGATGACTTTGCACTGGAAGTTGGTAACCAGGCCAGTCAGCTTGGCCACCAGTTCCTGCCATTCCTCGCTGCCCAGGATCTCCTCCATGGAATCGAGATCCTCAGTCACGCCGCCGGTGAGAACCTGCGGGCCTTCGCCGAAGACAGTGTACCATACCTCGGTGGGTTGTATTCCTAAGCGCATCAACCCTGGTACAAATTCCCGCATCACAAACTTAAGATAGGAATGTTCCAGTTCGTTCCGGAGATCCCAGGTCATGAGCAGTTTGATCATGGGGCGCTTGACTTCCTGTTGGCTGTTGACGGGATGCTGGTTCTCCCCTTTCCCTATCATTGGGAGGTATCAAGGATAGCAGATTAGGCAGAATCGCGCAAGTCCTGCCCGATGACGGTCTCCTGCGCCGCGCCCAAGTTGTTTTGGCCACCCCCTAGTGATCTGGGTGGAAACATGACCTGAAGAGTGAACCTTCTCCGCCACTTTCGGGTGTACATCGTATGCAACGTCTCTGCGCTGCCCCGGGCAATTGAAGAGGGGTAGCAAGCAAAAACGTGCAGAGGCACAAGTCCTGCCATCAATTCGAGGCATAACAAATGGGCGCTGTGACAACACAAAGAGTCCGACTTGGAACACAGCAACGCACAGCAGAGGCACGAACCAGCGATGAGCACCGCTCCGGACTGAAGCGTGCCGGCGGTTGGCTGAGCTTGCTCCTGCTCACTCTGATGCTACTATCCGTGGCCTGGTCCGTTAGCGCGGCCGAGTGGACAGATGGCCTGCATCTGATGCAGTGGATGGTGTTGGGCGGTGCCCTCCTGGGATTCGCTCTGAGCCACACGCGCTGGAGAGGGTTCTTCCCCATCTTCCATGCCTTCCTGTGCAGTCTCGCCTGGATCACTTTCTGGGTGAGCATGCTGCTGCCGCAGGAGTTCGGGCCTCGCGGGCGTGTTTTACAGCTCTTCGCTGGCATCTCGCTTTGGCTCGAGAGGGCCGCTGCCGGCACAGCCAGCGCGGGCAGCCTCATCTTCGTGCTGTTGTTGGCGATCGTGAGTTGGTGGCTGGCCTACTCCGCAACCTGGGCTGTCTTCCGCCATCAGCGAGTGTGGCACGCTGTCGTTCCCGCGGGAATGCTCATGCTAGCCAACCTCTACTACGCCCCCTCTCGTCTCAACATGTACTTCTTGCTTTTCACTTTCTGCGCGCTGATGTTGGCGGTACGCAGTAACCTGGCGCAGCGAGAAGCAAGTTGGCGGGCAGCAAGGGTGCGCTACGCGATGGACATCAGCCTTGACTTCTTGCGCGACGGCGTGATCTTTGCAGCACTCGTACTGGCCCTAGCCTTCCTCTTGCCCAGTGTAGCCAGCCAAGGACATCTTGACCCGCTGGTCAAACCGTTCGAGAGACCGTGGGGGCGGGTCAAGCACGAGTGGAACCGCCTGTTCAACTCCCTGCAATATCCGTCGCAACAGAGCTACGCCGCCTTCGGCAAGAGCCTGGCCCTGTCGGGGCCGGTGAGCCTGGGGGACTCGGTGATTATGGACATCCGTGCCCCCGCTGGACGCTATTGGCGAGCTGTCGTCTACCACACCTACACCGGCCGGGGCTGGCTGAACGCTGATCAGGAAAGCACTCCACTAGGAGCGGGGGCCAGCCCGCGACTGCCGACGTACGAACTCTGCCGGGAGATCACGCAGACGGTCACCACCTACTATCCCGGGAGCGGTGTGCTGTTCGCTGCGGGGCAACCGCTACGTGCGGCATTGCCAGCGATGGCTGAAGTAAGCTACCTTCCAGAGGAGGTCGTACCCACGCCGACTCCTCTGCCAGGCGGTGGACGGAGGGTCAATGTTTCCCCTCCACTGGACATCTCCATGCTGTTCAGCCGCTCGCGCTTGAAGGAAGGGCAATCCTACACCATCGTCTCCGCCGTCACCAAGGCAGACATTGAGAGTCTCCGTGCTGCCGGCGATGCTTATCCCGACTGGGTGCGGGATCGCTACCTGCAATTGCCCGAAGAACTGCCGCAGAGGATACGAGATCTGGCCCTGGAGATCACCGCGCCTTATGACAATGCGCACGACAAGGTAGCGGCATTGGAGCGTTACCTGCGGGAGGGGCTACCCTACAACGACAAGATCGCACCGCCACCACCTGACCAGGACGGGGTGGACTACTTCCTCTTCGGCGTGCGGGAAGGGTACTGCGACTACTACGCCTCGGCGATGACGACGATGGCACGGTCGGTGGGCATTCCCTCCCGTCTGGCGGCAGGCTACAGCCAGGGGGAGTACGACGAGGAAAGGGGCATGTACCGGGTCAAGGAACTGAACGCACACGCTTGGGTTGAGGTGTTCTTCCCCAACTACGGCTGGGTGGAGTTTGAACCCACGGCCAACGAACCGCTCATTGTGCGGCCCCTGCGTCCCTCGGAGAAAGAGACCCGTGAGCCTTCGAAGCGTCCATCGGGGCCGCAGGAAGAAGAAGATAAGTTCGGGGAGGACATTTACATACCTCCAGGGCCAGCGGGGGGAATAATGCTCCGTCTCAGGCAATGGTGGCCTCTCGGCATGACGTGGACCATCCTGGTGGCAGTCGTGGTGCTGCTGGTGGCCACAGTCGCCGTTGTGTGGTGGATGCTGCGCCGTCCCCCCTCGGCAGTGCCGCACCTGCTCACTCAACTGTACGAACGGCTGATCCAGTGGGGAGAGCGGTTGAAGCTGCGCTGGCAAGTGCATCAGACGCCCCACGAGCAGGCCCGTCTGATGGCACAGGCAGTGCCCGAGGGCCAGGTGCAGATTGACAGTATCACCAGCCTCTACGTGCGGGAGCGTTTCGGTCCTGCCCCTGCCAGTGATGACGAGCTGGACGCCGCAGCGCAGGCCTGGTTGACCTTGCAGCCTCTGCTCTGGCGGCGTTGGTTGCACCGCCTCACTCGACCGCCGGAACGGTTGCTCCGCTGGAGGGACCGCTGGTCGCGCCGTCTGGCCTCCCAGTTTCCAGGCTAGCTCCAGTACAGTTTAGTTGGGAGGGAGTTGAACTCCCGACCTCGGCAGTGCGACTGCCTCAGAACGGCCTATCTGAACCGTATTGAGCCCAGATCTCGGTGCCGAATTGCAGGTGAGCCAGGCCTGGGAGTCTGCCCACCTTCGCACGAGGAGCTAGGCTGATAGATTCTCCTGAGCTTCGTCCAGAAGGGCGCGAAGGAGTGTTTCGTCTTTCAACGGCCCCACGACCGCCATGCTGAGCCGCCGGCCGCAGAAGCAGTGACGCGCCAGCCGCTGGATGTCGACGGCTGTCACTGCATCCACCTCAGCGATCACCTCGTCCACGGTCAGCACCTCATCCCGCAGAAGCTCCTGCTGTCCCCACCAGCCCGCGACCGCCAGACTGTCTTCCAGTCCCAGCAGCAGCCGCCCTTTGGTCAGTTCCTTGGCCCGCCGCAACTCAGCAGCCTGCACCGACTCCTCTCTCAGCCGTTGCCACTCTCGCAGAATGACGCGAGCAGTCACTTCGACCTGCGCAGGCTCCAGCGCGGCATAGGCTTCCATGACTCCCGTGTCGCTCAGGAAGGCAACGCTGGAATCGACGGCATAGGCCAAGCCCTGCCGCTCCCGCACCTCCAGGAAGAGGCGAGAACTCATCCCCTCCCCCAGGATGGTATTCAGCAATGCCAAGGCGAACCGATCGGGGTGATGGCGCGGCAGGCCGGGTACTCGGAGGACCAGGTGCGCCTGCTCTGTGTCCTTGAATCGCAAAGCCCACCGTGGCTGGTCAGGAGGTGGCGGCGCCGGCCGGTAGCCATTCGGACGGGGGCCAGTCCAATCGCCCAACAGCGCCGTCAGACGCCCTACCACCGCCTGGTGCTCCGCGTTCCCGGCCACGCTCACCACCGTGTTCTGCGGGCTGTAGTGCCGCTCCCTGAAAGAAAGCAACTGCCCGCGGTTCATGGCAGTGACGCTCATCTTGCTTCCAGCCACATCCCTTCCCAGCGGATGACCAGGCCATGACGTTTGGTTGATCAGCAAGGAGACGAGCGAGTCGGGCTGATCGAGCGTCATGCTCATTTCCTCAATGATGATGCGCCGCTCTCTCTCCATCTCCTGTGGAGCGAAAAGCGCATGACGAAGCATGTCAATCAACACGTCCAGGGCCGCGTCCAGATGAGGCTGGGCGACTTTGACCCAGTAGTAGGTGAGTTCCCGCGCCGTGTGGCCATTGAAAACACCACCTCGTCCCTCGATTTCCGTGGCAATGGCCTCCGGAGTGGGTCGCCTTTCGGTGCCCTTGAACAACATATGCTCGATGAAGTGAGCGGCCCCCTCGTCGGCGCTCGTCTCGTGCCGGGAACCGACACCCAAGTAGAACCCCACACTCACAGAGCGAGTGTGGGGCATCGTCGTGGTCAGGATGCGCAAGCCGTTATCCAGAGTGGTCTTCTGGCATTCTATCATCAATCAGTATCCCCGCAGTTCACGCAGTTCTCGCTTGGCCTCTTCCTCCGCCCGCGGGTCCTGCGCTGGCCCAGCCTCCAGGAAGCGCTCGAAGGCAGCGATGGCTTCGTCGGTCTTCCCCTGAAGTCTGTAGAGCGCCCCCAGGCCATAATAGACCTCGGGAAGGTCCGGCTGTAGCTCGCCAGCCCGCAGGAAGCTCTTCTCTGCGTCATCCAGGCGGCCCTGCTGCAAGCGAACCGCGCCCAAGAGATAGTGCAACTGTGCATCGCTGGCATCCGCTTTCAATCCCGCCTCGAATTGAGTTACGGCATCATCCAAGCGCCCCTGTTGGTAGTACACCACGCCCAGGTTAGTCAGGCTACCCAGATGACTTGGTTGGACCTTCAGCGCAGCCTCGAAAGCGGCAGCGGCTTCATCCAGATTGCCTTGCTGATAGTAGGTGTTGCCCAGGTCAAACTGTTCTTCGGCGGACAAGACATCGCCGCCAGGCTCAGGCGTCGCCTCGCCGCCACAGCCAGCCAGCATGGCCAGCAGCAGCAGCGACACGAGACTCGCCAACGTCCAAACCCTCAGTTCTCCCAGTCCATCTCTTCGGCACATACGCTTGTCTCCTACGTTGAACATCCTGTCAGAGATCACGGCAGGCAGCGACGCACACTCGCGCCCCGCCAACCAGCATTATACCTCAAATCCGAGCAAACGGAAAAGAACGATCGCCGTTGGCGCGAACAGGGGAAGGAGGATCTCCCCCTTCCCCTGGTAGATGCGATTCAGGTACCTGTTGACCGCAATGCCGAAGGTGCCAGCTTCAGCCCCGATGATCTTGGTCACCATGTCCGTGGCACCGTTGATGACCGCCACGCCGTTCAGTCCGTGCAGCGCCACGTAGATGCGGTTGGTGTCGGGATTAACCGCTACGTAGGTAGGCTCTGACCCCACCGGG
>Ga0209121_10001874_pt1 | contig 21897 bp, 26 predicted proteins | sample Cruoilmetagenom3_FD_187292 | JGI IMG/M metagenome (GOLD analysis project Ga0209121, IMG submission 187292) | Oil polluted marine microbial communities from Coal Oil Point, Santa Barbara, California, USA - Sample 3 (SPAdes) (version 2) | ecosystem: Environmental > Aquatic > Marine > Oil seeps ...
AAACAACATTAATAACTATGTTAAAAGATTATTTTGAATCTTTTTACTAATAATAGTGGACTCTAATAACATAGTCCACTAGCCCCTGCAATTTAGCCTTAAAAATTGAACAAAAGGTAAAGACTATTTAGAAGATATGAGTTTGTTGTCGATAAATTTTCCTATCACCCCTAATCCACCAGGAGGAATATCTCTTAAGCCTCTTAACATCCAAATATGCTCCTCGTGCATTTCTTTAGCACAAAAACCGGCAGCTCTTGCTTGCCCCTTTAAACCTCTATATAATAAAGAAAGGCTCAGATTCCCAAGAGATGCTTCGCGCATCTTCTCTGGCTCTATCTCAGGATACAGATTTCTTAATTCTTGATCAGTCATCTGGAAGACTCTTGCTACTGCAACAATATCTCTCAGAATATTTTTCGTGGCTATTACCAGAAATCTATTCGGTTCAGTTTCAAGCGCAGTATTAATCCCCCTTAAAGGCATTAGGCCAGCCACAACTAATGTTGCTATCTCTTTGTCTATTGAGTTCCCAAACACTTCTTTTAAATCGGCTGTGATTGCTTCCATTATTGGTGTTTCTGTAGTTTTGGCGGGCTGAGAAGGTTGTAGTTCTTCAAGATTACTAAATCTCTCTGCACAAAGATAACCCTCCTCGGAAGTTAGAGATGGAATCAATCCCTCTTGAAGCTGAGTCTCGAATTGCAAAAACCACTCACTAAACCCCGAATCTTTCAGAGCCTCTATCCTTTCAGTTTTAAAAGCCTCTTGTGCTGCTAACAGCGCTTCGGGCCCTGATCCATTTTGCCCCTCTATCATCTTATTATTTTAGCAGAAAAGCAGTAATTTTGAAACAAATTTCTTTTATTTAATACAGGTGGGCAGATACGAATATTTAGAAATGCCGGATCTGGTTTGTCTTAAAAAATAGGTTCTAACATAGTTCACTAGCCCCTGCTGCGTAAATCCCTTAAAGATAACGATTGGGGCAAATTACATTATTTGAAGAGTGGAAACCATTTGATTAAAAATGGGGTCTCGCTGTTTTGTTTTCTCGACTTCCATAGATGTATTTATCAACTCGAGAAATTGTTCGCTATTCTTTTTAATTAGTATCACATGAGAATACCCCACCGGACCTCTTCCTAAATCGCCCTTGGGAGGAGTAACTCCATCATTGATATATTCAACAGCGTCATAATTTCCAAATTTAAGATTATTTAACTTTGTTATTTTAACGTATATAGCATGGTGTGCCTCAACAACATCATCTCCTTTTTCTGCCTTATACAGAGCATCAAAATCATTTGAAACATAATCTCCAAAAATAGAAACGCAAATCACTTCTGATGGTCCAGGTCCCCATCCACCCTCAGGCTCAGGCTCAGAAGTAAATAGCACATTATTTGCTTCAGTTAAATATAAATTTGGAGGATATTTTATGGAATATTCAAATTCTTCATTGGTATAATTGTTCCAATCAGCAGTTTCATCTCGAGGCGGAGATGGTTGTACTATTTTGGGGGATGGTATTAGCTTTATTATTTTCTGCGACCCTTTTTTAAGTTGATTGTTCTGATAAGCAAAATAGCCTGCAACCCCTAATGCTAAAAGAAACAATAAAACCAAAATAATAATTGACCAGTTTTTTGGTTTTCCTTGAAATTTAGGAGGAGCATTTACTGGAGCTTCTTGATTAATGGGTTGAAGAATAGATTCGGGTGTAGGTTGGACAGATTGTTGTTTTTCCATAAATAAAGTCTAGCATAGAGGTTCTAACATAGTCCACCAGCCCCTGCAAAAAACCTATAGCATTTTTTAGTTTTTCAATTCAGCCATGAAACTATTGCAAAATTTTTCCATGGAAGCCTGGGATACTGCTGCTGAGACTTTCTTGACATTGGTTAGATTACTGGTTAAAGTAAGGGAGAATGAGCAAGCAGATTTTAACTACCTGGCCTGAGGCGGCGACCAAGGCTGTTGTTGAAAAAACATTGGAGGAAAAAGCAGCCGCTCTTACGATTAAGCCAAAAAGCAGTGGCAACATGGTCACTAAAGAAGCCGCGCCTGCCGAGCCTAAGAAGAAAAAGTTTGTTTTTATTGTTTTATTAATTATTATTTTGGGTGTGGTTTTGATTGGCGGCGGTGTTTTTGCCTACCGCAAGATCAAGAGTAAAAAAGAAATTCCCCTGTCAACCCCGGAAGCAGTAATTAGTCTAACCCAGGCACCAGAAGAGCAAACTCCAACGCCCGAGTTAAAGCGGAGTGATTTAAGTGTTCAGGCTCTTAATGGCAGCGGGGAAGCAGGAGTAGCCGGTGAAGCCCAAGAGTTTTTAGAGGACTTGGGCTATGAAGGTGTTGAGGCAGGCAATGCTGATTCCTATGACTACGAAGAAACCGAAATCTCAATTAAAGAAGGTAAAAAAGCGTATTTAGAGATGTTGATCACTGATTTGGAAACAGAGTACGCTTTGGCAACTGAAACCGGCACGCTTGATGAAGAAATAGAATTTGATGCGGTAATTACGATCGGGGAAAAGTGAAAGAATTTTTCTTAAAGTTACGCTTGATTTGACAATTAGTTAACTGGTGTTTTATACTAAAGGCGTTAACAGTTTTTTCTTGGAGATAGACTTCTTGTTAAGACAATTGTTTTGCCTTCAATCGGTTTTTCTCAAGATAGCATCTAGATATTGAGGGAGGTGAGGTAAATAATGGCGCCCATTAAACTTTATGTTGGCAACTTGCCTTGGTCAGCAACTTCGGACGAACTTGGTCAAAAGTTTTCCGAGGCTGGCACAGTGGTTTCTGCGCAGGTGGTCACTGACCGGTATTCCGGTCGTTCACGAGGCTTTGGCTTTGTGGAAATGGAGTCCCAAGAGGGAGCAGACAAAGCTATCGAAATGTTCAATGAACAGGACTTTGGCGGCCGCAATATTGTGGTCAACATTGCTCGACCTCGGGAAGAAGGATCAGCTGGTGGTAGAGGCGAATCAGCTCCTCGAGAACCGCAAGCTTGAGATCGAAATTAAAATACCCCTTTTAAAAGAGGGGTATTTTAATTGAGCCCAGGAGCAGATTTGAACTGCCGACCTTTCCCTTACCAAGGGAGTGCTCTGCCAACTGAGCTACCTGGGCGAGACAAGATAATTTTACCATACAGGGGTAGAATAGAAACAATGGCAAGGAAAAAACTGCTTTTGCTTAAAATTAAAAAAAAAGATCGGGTTTTGATTATTGCCCCGCACCCTGATGATGATGTTTTAGGAGCGGGAGGTTTGATGGCTTATTTTTTGGATAAAAAGATTTTCTTTAAAGTGATTTATATCTGTACTGGCGATGGAGTGCCGGCTTTTTTGTGGCGGGAGAAAAAATTTAAATTTTCTCCTGAAAACTATATTGGTGTTGGTAATTTAAGGAGAAAAGAAGCGCTTCGGGGTTTGAAAATGTTAGGAGCAGATTCCAATAAAGCAATTTTTTTAGGTTATTCTGATGGTTGTTTGCTGCCTATGTGGAAAAACCCGCAAAAAACTATAATTGGTTCGCGCACTAGACTAACCTTTTCTCCCTACTCTTTTGCTTATACAGAAAATCAAGAGTTTAAAGGAGTTAATCTCTTGGCTGATTTAATTTCTATTTTTAGGCAGGAAAAACCGACCATGGTTCTTGCGCCGCATTTAAAAAGCGGCCATCTTGACCATCGGGCCGCTTTTAGTTTTACTAAAAAGGTCTTAGAGAAAGTAAACTTTAAAGGGCAATTGTTTGAGTATTTAACCAGCCTAGGTTTAATAAAGCTGCACGGATTTTTGGGAATTGGTAGCTTGATTAAAATTTATCCGCCTAAAAATAAAAAGGGTGAAGCCAATGTCCTTTATCCACCAACTACCCTTAGCCAAAACAAGCAATGGGTTTCTTTTTGGTTAAGCCCAGACCAAATAAAAAAGAAACAGGCCGCTTTACAAGCCCACCAAAGCCAGTGGGGTTTACCCACCCTAAGGCGCGCTTTTCGTTCACTAGCCGCCCAAAACGAAATTTTTCAAAAGAACGGGGGTTTTAATTGAAGGTTAGCGCTATCATTCCTGCTTACAATGAAGAAAAAACCATTAAAAATGTTTTAGCAGTGTTGGCAAGTTTTTCTTTGCTTGATGAAATTATTGTTGTTGATGATGGCTCAACTGACCAGACGGCAAAAGTGGTTAGAAAGAATTTTCCTCAGGTAAAATTGATAACTTTGCCTAAAAATAAAGGAAAAGCAGATGCTTTAATAACTGGAGCCAAGACTGCTAAATACCCAGTTTTATTTTTCTGCGATGCGGATTTAATTAACCTGCGACATTCTCACTTAAAAGTCTTAATTAAACCGGTGCTTAATGGCAAGATGCGAATGATGGTCGGCGCCCAAGAGAATATGGCTACTTGGAAAGAGAACCGAGCAGAGGCGTATAAAGGGGGAATGGGTGAGTTTATCAAAGGACTGGGGGGTGAAAAAGTCTTGTTGAAAAAAGATTTTTTTAAAATTCCCGGGCTAAGCGGCAGTAATTACGGCATAGAGCATTTGATTATTAATTATTTTAAGGAGAAAAAACTTCCCTTTAATTATTATGTTTTAAAAGGGACTTACCACGTTCTCAAAATTAAAAAATGGGGAATTGTCAAAGGAAGTCTGAAAGAATTAGAATCATACATTACTTTTGGCCGCCAATGGCTCAAGCGAACTATTTCTCGACTTCCACAAGATAATTTTTCGCTTTTTGGTAGCTGATTTTTAAATAAGAAGCAAGGTTTTTCAAAAACTCAATTTTGGCTTTTTCCCGATAAGCCTTTCTTTTAACTGAAAGTGTTTTTAGGAATATTTCCCAGACTTCTTTAGTAAAAGCAGCGGCCCAATCCGGTTCTTTTTCCATCTTAAAAAGCCGGTCTTTTTTGTTAAAGATAGTCGGTACAACCATTATTCTTTTATCTTTAAAAGCCTCATTAAGAACCACTTCTAGCCCATAGTTAGTTTTTTCAATTTGAGGGATTAAAGGAACAGCATCTTTTTTCTTTAAGCACCGCTGGCCGGAAAAGCGCCACAGTAAAAAAGAAGAGCCTTTTAAGTTAACCGGAATGCCAATGGTCATATCTGCCCGATTGTTTATCACTGGATAAATAAGAGTGTAAATATGGTGATTTTCATAATTCATTAGGTCCGCATCTAAAAAAAGTAGATAAGGATAAGCGGCAACTTTAATTCCTTGGGCGATGGAATAGCCTTTGCCGCGGTTTAGGGGCAGATCAATAATCTTGATTTTGTTCCTAAAAGTCCCTAGCCTGTCAATGGTTTTGTCTTTAGACCCGTCATTAATGGCAATTACCTCTTGGATATCAGGACTTTTTAAACAAGCCCGGACCATGCCGGTCACGGTTTTTTCTTCGTTGTAAGCGGGGATAATACAACTGACGTTTTTGTTGCCCACAGTCGAATTATCTTAAATTTAGGGGTTGCTTGTCAAGTGAATGTGGCGAAGCGTACAAAATTAAAAATTTTTACGCTTCAGCAACGTTGAACGTAAAATTTTTAAAAGAAAATTAACGTTCTTACGTTGCGGAGGGTACAGGATTCGAACCTGTGCGAGCCGAAGCTCACCAGTTTTCAAAACTGGCGCATTAGACCGCTCTGCCAACCCTCCTGGTGTCCCCGAAGGGAGTCGAACCCCCAGCTCCTCCTCCGCAGGGAGGTGTTTTATCCATTAAACTACGGAGACAAAAAAAGTTAAAGATTAGTCTTCTTTGAGAATATTTTATCACAAGAACACCACTAAAGTTGTTATCTGCTTATTGAAAGAGATAAAATACTAATAATGAAATCAGGGCCCACCCTTTCTTTAATTATCACTGCCTGGAGAGAGCCCCGAACAGTTGGCAAATCCCTAGAGATTTTTTTAAAACAGATTGATTTTAAAAAAGACCAGGTTTTGGTAGTAGCGCCGGACAAAAAAACTCTAGAAGCGGCCCAGACCGTTTCCGAAAAAATTGAAACTCTAGCTGATGAGGGCAAAGGCAAGCCGGCCGCTCTTAATTTGGCTTTAGCTAAAGCCAAAGGCGAAATTGTGGTTTTAACTGATGGTGATGTTTGGACCAATAAAGACAGCCTAGAGCCTCTTTTAAAAGAATTTAAGGATTCTAAAGTAGGAATTGTTAGCGGCCAGCCTGTTTCTTTAAATGATAAAAATACTCTTTTGGGTTTTTGGGCTTACTTTTTGACCCAAGTAGCTCATAAAATAAGAATGGCAAAAAGCGAAAAAGGGGAGTATTTTGATGCTTCCGGCTATTTATTGGCGGCTAGAAAACACTTACTACCGGTTTTACCAAAAGAAGTATTAACCGACGACGTTTTTTTCTCTCAAAAAGTTCATTTACAGGGTTACAAAGTTGCTTATGCGCCTCAAGCTCGGGTGTACGTTAAATACCCAACCAACATCAAAGATTGGGTTAAGCAGAAGGTGAGATCAGCTGGCGGGGCGGGGGAAAGGTTGGTTAATCAAGCTCCAGTGATGCGTGGTTTTAGTAACGAAGTCAAAGGTAGTTTTTACTTTTTTTCCCTGCCTAAAACTCCTAAGGAGTGGATTTGGTTAACATTTTTATATTTAGCTAGAGCTTATGTCTGGATGCTGGTTTTTTTCAAGATTAGGCTTTTAAAGCGCCGATCTTGGCCAAGAATAGAAAGTACCAAATGATCAAAAGGGAAAAGCGACTTGCTAAAATTATCTCTAAGATTTTTGCCTTTACTCTCTGGTCGCCCTTAGTCTTTTTAGGCTTGATTTTAAAAGCCAATCTTGCTCCTTATCAACTCAAAATTCTTTTGCCTGCGATGATTTTCTTTTTTGGCATTATTCCTCTTTTGGCCTTTAGGATTAGAGGAATTACTGATTGGCACCCAATAGGCAAAAAGAAAAAAATTGCGTTTTTGGGTTTAATTATTGTTGGCTGGCTGTTGGTGATTTTTATTGCTAGAGCTCTAGGGGCTTATGCTCTTTTTAGATTATTAATTTTTTGTCTGACCCTAATTATTATTGTTTGTTTAATTACTATTTATTGGCGGATTAGCTTGCATATGATAGGCAACACCTTGGCCTTTTTGCTTTTGAATTTGGCTTTTTCTTGGCAAGTTTGGTGGCTTTTTCTGTTTTTGCCAATTATTGCCTGGTCCCGTTATCGCTTAAGTGAGCATAATATACTTCAGTTAATTGCCGGTTTTTGCTTGACAGTTTTGGTTTTTTGCTTCTTTTTTCACTAGGGAGCCTGGGGCGGGATTCGAACCCACAACCTGTCCGTTACAAGCGGACTGCTCTTCCAACTGAGCTACCCAGGCAAAAAAGGAATAGTGGTTAGATTATACCAAAAGGGGACTAAAGAATGTCCCGCTAAAAGAGCGCTAAGAAAGATTTTCCCCGGTAAGGGATAAGTGGGTGGACTGGCCCCGCCTTTCAGCGGGACACTCCGTCCTCCCGACCCGAATTTCGTGGAGGAAAAACTTCCTTCTTAGTTGTTAAAGCTTCTTAAAGCGAGACATAATCATTCTATTAGGTTTAATCTAGGCTTGTCAAGTCAAATGCTGGGCACGAAAATAGCTAATCCTACCCAATGATGGGCAAAAGAGCAGGCAGGAACACCTTGGAAGTGGAGGTTGTGATAGAATGGGCCTGTGATAAAAAGAAAAGTGTATTTGGATTATGCGGCCACCACTCCGGTTTACCCGGAAGTGGTTGAAGCAATGCAGCCCTTTTGGCAAGTGAAGTTTGGCAACCCCTCTTCGGTTCATGCTTGGGGGCAGGAAGCTAGAGTAGCCATTGATGAGGCTCGGGGCAAAGTGGCGGGGTTTTTAGGAGCAGAGCCAATGGAAGTAGTTTTTGTGGGGACTACGACTAGTTCGACCAATTTGGCTATTCAGGGGGTAGCCCGAGCTTTAAAAGAAAAAGGCAACCACATTATTACCAGCCAGGTTGAGCACCATGCGGTTTTAGATGTGGTTAAAGCGTTGTCAGATCAAAATACTTTTTTGCCGGTGGATAAATTTGGCGTGGTTGATCTTGGGATTCTGGAAAAAGCTATTAGTGAAAACACCATACTGGTAACTATTATGTATGCTAACAATGAGGTTGGTACCATTCAACCGATTAAGAAAATAAGCGAGATTCTTAAAGCTAAAGAAAAAAAATTAAATACTAAGATCTATTTTCACGTTGATGCTGCTGCTGCCGTAGGTTGGTTGGATGTTAACGTTGTCCATCTGGGGGTTGATTTGCTAACCCTTGGAGCTCACAAATTCGGCGGGCCCAAAGGAGCAGGGATTTTATATGTTAAGAAAGGCACTCCAATTAAACCAACTGTTTTTGGCGGCCATCATGAAGAGGGTTTGTGGCCGGGGACAGAAGCAGTGCCTTTGGTTGTGGGTATGAGTAAAGCGCTGGAGATTTCTCTTGCCCGAGAAAAAACAGTTAAGCCCAAAGTGAAAAGATTGCGAGATCAATTAATTAAGGGAGTGTTGACTATTCCCAAAACCGAATTAACTGGTCATCCCACCAAAAGGCTAGCGGACATTGCCAGTTTTATTATCGAAGGCATTGAAGGCGAGGCGACCTTGTTGCTTCTTTCTGACTACGGCATTGCCGCTTCTTCGGGTAGCGCTTGTACCTCTGGCCAATTAAAACCGTCGCATGTGCTTTTGGCGATTGGTATTCCGGCCGAAAAAGCCCATGGCTCAATCAGGTTTTCTTTAGGTCCGGAAACAAGCCCTAAAGATATTGATTATGTGATTCAAGTTTTGCCCAGAGTGGTAGAAAAGCTAAGAAGACTAAGGAGGGGGATTAAATAGCAATGTACTCTAAAAAAGTTATGCAGCATTTTAGGAACCCAAAAAACATGGGGGAGATGAAAAACGCAGACAGTTTTGCCCAAGTGGGTAATGTAGTTTGCGGGGATATAATGAAACTTTATTTAAAAATTGGCAAAAATCAAAAAGGGGAGGAGTATATCAAAGACATTAAATTTCAAACCCTTGGTTGCGCGGCGGCAATTGCCACTACCAGCGCTTTAACCCAGTTGGCTAAGGGTAAAACTTTTAAACAAGCATTAAAAATTGATCGTAATACTATTGCTAAGTATTTGGGCGGCTTACCGCCTGTTAAAATGCACTGTTCGGTTTTAAGTTGTGAGGCGTTAAAAAAAGCAATTAAAAAATTTAAGCTAAGTAAAAGGAAAAAGCAGGTTTAAAATCAGCCTGATTGCGCTTCCCAGAGTTAACTCCAATAAAGAGTGGCCATTTATCAGGGGCAGGAAAAACAAAACTAAGCCAATCAGACCGTATTGATTAAGGACTTGTTCCCACTCAACCGCTAAATCTTCAGGTAAAAGCCCTAAAAATATTTTTGCTCCGTCTAGGGGGCCAAGAGGAAGAAAGTTAAATAATCCTAAACCCAAATTCATCATCACGATACTCATTGCCAGTGAGAAAAACCAGGGGAGGGAAGAAAGGGGGGTAAAGTTAATTATTCCGGCCAAGAGCAAAACTACGATAAAATTACTGGCTGGCCCAGCTAGAGCAATCAGGGCTTGGTCTTTTCGGGGGTTTTGTAGATTATAAGGATCAATTGGCACGGGTTTGCCCCAGCCAAAATGAAAAAGAAGCAAGGTTAAAGTGCCGATTGGATCTAAATGGGCGAGGGGGTTAAGAGTTAATCGGCCATTTAGCCGGGGAGTGGGGTCACCCAAACAATCAGCTACTTTGGCATGAGCGTATTCATGAACAGAGAGAGCAATAGGTAGAGCGATAATCCAAGTAATAAACATTGTAAATTGTAAATTTAGTTGGTATAGTATACAGGTTAAGTTCGGGGAGAAACAGCCCCGTTTTTTTAAACCCAAAAATGGCCACTTGTCAAGTCTGTGGGAAAAGCGCTAAAATTGGTAGAAATAGCAAGCATCATCGTGGAGTATCTTCTCGCCAGTTTGCTCATCGGGCAAAGAAAGTAAGCCGGACTTTTAAGCCTAATATTCAAAAAACTACTATCCGAGTGGGGGGCTTAAAAGTGAGCTTGAAACTTTGCGCTAAGTGTTTAAAAACGATGAAAAAAAAGCAAAGAATAAAAGCAGAAAAAGTAAAATCAGCTCCTAGAAAATCTCCGAATAAGAAGAAGAAAACTGCCAAAAAGTAACCGGCCTTTTGCCTTCCAACTGGACTTCATCAATTACTAATTTATTTTTTTCTAAGTGAGTTTTTAGGATTTTTAATCTTTTTGTTTTGCCGCCCAAGCTAATTTCAGTATAAATTCCCGGCCAGGGGGTGAGCGCCCGCCTTTTGCGGTCAATTAATTCCGCCATTTTTTTATTAGTTAAGGCTTTTTTTAGATCTTCCTTCTTGATAAGGCCGTCCTCTTTTTTTAGCCGCTGGGTAAAGCTGGCTTGAGAATGATCCTGAGAGCTGGGCTTTAGTTTACCATTTGAATAATTTTCAATGACCCAGGGGAGTTTTTTAGCCGCTAAAGCAAAGAGACGGCTATATATGTTTTCGGCCGTATCTTCGGGTAAAATTGGTTGTTTCTCTTGGTAAATAATCGGGCCGTGGTCACATTGCTCATCCATTTTAATAAAGGTAATTCCGGTGCTGGCCTCATTGTTCAGTAGAGCAAATTGAGCGGGAGAGGAGCCGCGATACTTAGGTAGCAGGGAAGGATGAATATTAATAATCCCTTTTTCAAAATAATTTAGCCAAGTTTGGGGAATAATTTTGCCGTGCACACAGCAAACTCCCAAAAGTGGGTTTTGAGGGGAACTCCTGCGAGGTGCGCTTTGGCTCCTCGGAGGTGTTCCTGCTAATTTCTTTAATGTTCTTTGATCCAGTTTGCTTAGCTTTATTATTACTAAGTCATTTTTTTGAGCAAAAAAGGAGAGGGGATTAGCTTGAAGCCTTAAATGCCGGCCGGCTGGTTTATCTGGGGTGGTAACGACTATAATTTTATAGTCGTGTTTGAGTAAAACTTCCAGGGTGGGAATAGAGTATTTTGACGAGCCAAAAAATACAAGCATGATGTTTGATTTTATCATTTTGCCGGGGTATGCGACTGGCTCATTTTGTTTTTGGTCGTGAACAAAAAATGTGGAATTCGTGATAGAATATAGTGATGAGAAAAATTGTAATTTATCCGGATAAGGCTTTGCGGCGGAAATGTGCTTTGGTTAAAAATTGGGGTAAGGCGGAAAGGAAAGTGGTGGCTGATTTAAAAAGGGTTTTGGCTAAAAGTAAAATTGGCGTTGGTCTATCGGCTCCTCAAATTGGAGCCAGAAGTAGGGTTTTTATAATTAAGCGCGAACAGGAATTTGTGGTTTTTGTTAATCCGGTAATTAAAAAGAGCTTTGGATCAAGGACTTATCCTTTAGTGGTTTTACCTAAAGGCCAGGCCGAGGAGTTTATGGAAGGCTGTTTGTCTTTCCCTGATTTATACGGGCCGGTTAAGCGTTTTCTTAAAATTAAAGTTAGCTACCAAGAGCCCCCGAAAATGAAAAATGAAAAATTTAAAATGAAAAATAAAATTTTAGAGGATTTGCCGGCCATTATTTTTCAACACGAAAAAGATCATTTAGACGGAATTCTTTTTATTGACCACTTGAAGGCCGAAAAACGCGATTTGTTTAAGATTGATACTAAGGGCAATAAGACTAAAGCTAATCTTGAAAGCTTATGCTAGAATAGTTTAGGTATGAGTTCAAAAAGATTAGATCGAATTCTTTTTTGGTTGTTTGGGGTTTTATTTTTCTTCACCCCTTTAGTTTGGACCCCGCTTAATTTTGAATTGTTTGAATTTAACAAAATGATTTTGGTTTATGCCCTGACAGCTTTAGTAGCTGGCGCATGGACAGCCAAAATGGTGATTGAAAAGAGATTGATTTTTAAAAAAACTTTTCTTTTTTTCCCCTTGATTTTATTTTTTCTCTCGCAGTCTTTATCAACTATTTTCTCAATTGATGTTCACACCAGTATTTTTGGTTATTATTCCCGCTTCCACGGAGGGCTGCTTTCCACTATTTGTTATTTAACTCTTTTTTGGGCCTTAGTTAGTAATGGAAAAAAAGAGTGGGTTAATAAACTAGTTAATATCAGCTTGGTTGGCGGTGTTTTGGTAGCTTTGTATGGTGTGCTTGAACATTTTGGAATTGACAAAAATCTCTGGGTTCAAGATGTTCAAAACCGAGTTTTTTCAACCTTGGGTCAGCCCAACTGGCTGGCAGCTTACCTTAATATTCTTTTAATGATTGTTTTGGGAAGGATACTAAATCCAAAATTATTCACTATTCACTATTCACTATTCACCATTTTTTATTTATGCTTGCTTTATACGAAGTCTAAATCTGGTTTTTTAGGCTTTGTTTTTGGCAGTTTATTTTTTTGGAGCTTGATTTTTCTTTTTAAAAAGAAAATAAAAACCGTTTTCAAACCGCTTTTTTTTACCTTAACCGTCTTTTTAACCCTGGGCTTATTAGTAGGTACTCCTTTTTCACCTTCTTTGACTCAAATAATAACCGGCCAGCCAATTAAGCCGGGTGGAGAAAGGGGACTGGGAGTCCAAGGGAGTGATGCTCCTAACATTACTCCCTCAGGTGAGATTCGTCGAATTGTTTGGCAAGGGGCGATTGATCTTTGGAAGCAAAATCCGACTTTAGGAACAGGCACAGAGTCTTTTGCCTACTCGTATTATTGGGTCAGGTCAGCAGAACACAATTTAACTTCAGAGTGGGATTTTTTGTATAACAAGGCTCACAATGAATATCTTAACTTTTTGGCAACAACGGGGACTTTTGGTTTAATTAGCTACTTACTGATTCCTCTGGTTTTTTTCTTTTGGTTAATTAAAAAGATTAAGATTGGTCAGAAAAAAGAAAAACAAGTTTTTTTACTGATTAGTTTTGCTTCCAGTTTAGCTACGGTTTTAATAACTAACTTTTTTGGTTTTTCCGTGGTGGTTATTGGTCTTTGGTTTTTTGTTTTACCGGCCTTAAGTTGGCTGTTGTTGGTTAAAAAAGAGGGGGTCAAAAAAGAGAGATTAGGACTAGGTAGCGGGCAAATTTGGGTTTTGAGAGGGGTGGGAATGGCAACTCTTTGGCTCCTTTTTCAAATTAGTCAGTATTGGCAGGCTGATTATTATTTAAATCAAGGGATTAAAATGGAACAAGCGGGCCGCTATGAAACAAGCCAAGAGTATTTACAAAAAGCGATTAAGCTTCGCTCTAATGAGGCTTTTTACTATGATAAATTAGCTCTTACATTGGCTGGCTTATCCCTAACTAATCAAGCGGTTGAAGCTAGCAACCAGGCCTTGCTTTTATCTCCGTATCAACTTAATTTCTATCGCGATCGGGCGAAGATGTTTTTCATTCTTTCCCAAATCAATCCAAGTTATTTAGGCCAAGCCTTGGAAACGGTTTTAAAAGCAATTGAGCTAGCGCCGACTGATGCCAAATTATATTATAACGCCGGTCTGATGTATGGTTCGTTGGGAGAGGCTGAAAAGGGAGAATATTTTTTGCGAAAGGCAGTGGAATTAAAGCCTAATTATAATCAGGCCAAGCAGCTTTTAAAAGATGTTTAAATTAATCGAGAAATTTAGTGAATATGATCTGGCAATTGACTTAGGCAGCAGCTTTGTTAAGATATTAGCTTTTGGCAAGGGGGTGCTTTTTTTTGAGCCAACGGCAATTGCCCGGCAGAAAAAGAAAAATGGGCAGATAGTTGCCATTGGTAAAAAAGCCAAAGAGATTATTGGCAAAGAGCCGCAAAAAATTAAAGTGATTGAGCCAGTTAGCCATGGAGTGATTACTGATTTTGACGCTGCTTTAAGTCTAACAAAGCGCCTTTTTAGCTTGGTTGCTCAAACCCCAGGCAAGTGGTTAAAAATATTTGGGCCGCGAGTCATTGCCAGTGTTTCTTGCCAGGCAACAGAGGTTGAGCGTCGAGCGGTAAAAGCGGTTATGGTTAAAAGTGGAGCCCGAGCTGTTTTTCTAGTGGAAAAACCAATGGCTAGCGCAGTGGGCCTAGAGTTGCCGATTGAATCTTCAGGAGGAAATTTATTAATTGACATTGGTGGGGGGACAACGGAAATGGCTGTGATCTGTTTAAACGGGATTGTAATGCATCGGTTTTTGCCCACTGGAGGCAAACAAATGGACGACTCGATCATTAGTTTTTTAAGATTAAAATACGGAATTTTAATTGGCCGCTTGACCGCTGAAAGGATTAAAAATAGCTTGGGAACGGTTTCGAGCAAAGCCGCTCCTTTTCGCTCCCAACTAGTGGTTAGGGGGCGTAATTTAGGCACGGGTTTGCCCAAAAGCGTGCGCGTTTCTAAAGGAGAGATTATGGAGGCCCTATTGCCTTTGGCCCAAAAAATAGTACAAACCTTAAAAGAACTTCTTGAAGAAACCCCGGCGGAATTAATTGATGACATTTTAAAAAGGGGAATTGTTTTAACCGGAGGAATGGTGCAAATGCCTGGTTGGGAAAATTTGATAACCGAGGAAACAAAAATGCCAGCTTGGGTAGCAGAAAAATCACAGGAAAGCGTAGTACGGGGTTGTGGCCAGTTATTAAGAAATAAAAATTTGCTTGATCGAGTTAAGCTAGTGGCGGGGCTACAATGAAGAAATCTTTTTGGTTTTTGCTTGTTTTGAGTTTGTTATTCTGGTTTTCAGATACCAAAAGGGGGTTTAATTGGCTGCACCATTTTTTTGCCTCTTTAACTCATCGGTCACGCCAGGCGAGTATTCCAGTTATTTCAAGCGACCAAGATGATCAAATAAAAATAGCTGGCTTGGAATTGAAAATTACTCAACTAGAAGAAGAAAATAAAGCCGCCAGACGCCTCCTTGGGGCTGGCCTTTCACCAAAACTGAAATTTACTCCGGCTCATTTTTTGGGCCTTTCTAAAAGTGAGTTTGTTTTAGATAAGGGGAGTTTAGAAGGAGTTGGCGAGGGTGCATGGGTTTTGGCAAAAAATGTTTTAGTTGGAAAAATTACTAAAACCAACCCCTTTACTGCTTGGGGTGAATTAGTGACTAATCGCGATTTTCGCTTGGCGGTTGGTATTTGGCGCTTTGGGGAAAAAGAAAAGCAGTTGGTAGGTAAAGGACTTTTACATGGAGGTCAAGCTCCACTAATAAAGGAAATTTTTCCAGAGGAAGAAGTTGAAATTGATGATTTGGTAGCCAGTCTAGAAAAGGGCGGCCAGTTTTTGGTTGGTCGAATAATCCAGGTTGATTGGGATGAAGGTAAAGTTTTCAAAAAAGCGCAACTGGATTGGTTAGCTAATCCTAGGGAGTTAAGTGTGGTTATGGTGGTTAAACGATGAAAACAAAATTATTTTTGATTATATTTTTTGGGGCAGGCTTAGTAATTGGTTGGCTCGAGGGAGTTGTTTTACTGCCCTGGCTGTGGCTGATTCTCTTGCCCTTTTTTTGGCGAATAGAAAAAAGGGGAGCAGCTTGGTGGAGTCTGATTTTTATTTTAGGCGTTTGGCGTGATTTGCTTTTCGGCAGCAGTTTGGGCAAAAGCTCCTTTTTATTTTTAATCCTGGCTGCTTTTATTGATGCTTTAGTTGGGCGATTTGGAAGAGGTAGGAGTTTGTTATTGTGATGGCTTTGCCTTCGTTTTTGGATAGTGAGGGGCTGTTTTCAATCACTGGCATCTTTTTGTTTTTAAGTTTCTTAATCCTGTTTTTGCGAAGTTTTGAGTTAACGATTATTAAAGGTGGTTATTATTATCAACAATCGGAGAACAACCGTTTGCGGCAAATTAATTTACCTTCTCCGCGGGGTCGAATTTTAAGTCGTGATGGCCAAGTTTTGCTTGACAATTTGATTGTTTACACTGATTTTGAAGGCAATCAGCTAGACCGGGAAAATGGTTTGTTAAAAAAGGCGAGGGGGGAGGAGGTAGTTGACGTTTTAAAGCGGCGCTATTATTTGGCCCAAAGCGGCGCCCATTTGACTGGTTATTTGGGGGCAGTGACCGAAGAAGAGCTTAATCAAATCCGCTGTCCCCAAAAAGAAATTAATTTTCAGCTCCACGATCAAGTCGGCCGAGGTGGGCTAGAGGAGGAGTATGATTGTTTGTTAACCGGTAAAGAGGGAAAAAGGCTGGTGGAGGTTAACTCTCGGGAAAAGATTGTTCGAGAGTTGGGTCGGGTTGAGGCTCAACCGGGAAGAGATTTAATTATTTCTTTGGATCTGGATTTACAAAAATTTTGTTGGCAAAAGCTAAAGGACCAGAAAGGAGCGATAGTTGTTTTGGAGGCAGACACTGGCCAGGTTCTAGCCTTGGTCTCTTCACCTTCTTTTAATCCAAATCATTTTACTTGGCAGAGGGATGAAGCTAAAATCGAAAGCTATTTAACTGATACAGGCAATACCCCTTTTTTAAATCGCTCCTTGGGCGGGGCTTATCCTCCTGGCTCAGTTTTTAAGCCAGTAGTAGCTCTGGGGGCTTTAGCTGAAGGTAAAATTACCCCAGAAACGATAATTGAGGATAATGGGCCAATTATCATTGGCCAGTGGCAATATACCAATTGGTATTGGAATCAGTATGGTCGGACCGAAGGGGAGGTTAACTTAGTCAAGGGTTTAAAGCGCTCTAATGATATTTATTTTTATAAAATTGGTGAGTGGTTAGGGGCAAATAATATAATCAAGTGGGCAGAAAAATTTGGTCTGGGGGAGCCAACCGGAATTGATCTGCCAGCTGAAGCAGGGGGATTAGTGCCTTCCCCTGAGTGGAAGAAAAAAACCAAAGGCGAGCCCTGGTTTTTGGGCAACACCTATCATTTGGCTATTGGTCAGGGTGATTTAACCGCTACTCCTTTACAAATAGCAATGATGACTGCCGCTGTCGCTAACGGTGGCAAGCTTTGCCGCCCGCATCTGGCCGCTCCGAACATCCCCAAAGTTAGTAACTGCCGCGATTTAGGAATTAACCAAAAACATTTAAAAGTCGTCCAAGAAGGAATGTTTGAAGCCTGTCGGCCGGGGGGAACAGGCTTTCCCTTTTTTAATTTTACCCCTTTGGTGGGGTGCAAGACTGGTACAGCTGAATTAGGCAATGGTACTGATGATGCTCATGCCTGGTTTACCCTTTTTGTGCCTGTCTTGTCAACCGCACCAGACACTCCCAAGGTGGTCCGCCAGCTGGCGGACTCGGGGGTTGCTTCCCGGAGCGTGGCAATTACTGTTTTTATCGAGCGAGGCGGCTCGGGCGCTTATGTAGCCGCCCCAATTGCCAGAGAAATTGCTGAATACTTAAAAGAGCAAAAGTATTTTTAAAAAGAGTATCATATAGCGAATTATGAAAAGCTTAAAAATTGGTATTGTGGGGGGCGGGTTTGGGGGGCTAACTGTTGCCTGGGAGTTGGTTAAAAAAGGCCATCAAGTAACGGTTTTTGAGAAAGAAAAAAAACTAGGCGGTTTGGCGACCAGTTTTAAAGTTAAGGGCTGGTCTTGGCCCTTGGACCGTTTTTATCGCCATGTTTTCTCATCAGATAAAGATTTTCTTTCTTTAGTTAAGGAGCTGAAAGCAGAGGATAAGTTGTTTTTTAAACAGCCCCAAACCTCAATCTACTATCGAAGCGGATCCCATCCTTTTGATTCAGCCAGCAGCATTTTGCGCTTTCCTTATTTGAGTAAATTTTCCCGTTTACACCTAGGGGCGGGGACAGTTTTTTTAAAATACTCGCCTTATTGTCGAGTTTTTGAGAAAGTAACAGCCGATCAAGCTTTAGTGAAAATATTAGGTCAAGAAGCTTATGTCAAGATTTGGCGGCCCTTGCTAAAACAAAAATTTGGCGATCTTTTTAACCAGATTCCTCTTTCTTGGTTTTGGGCGAGAATAAAGGCGAGAACCTCTAGATTAGGTTATTACCAGGGTGGGTTTGGTCGGTTGGTTAATTTGCTGGGAAAGAAGATAGAAAAGAAAAAAGGGAAGGTCAAGAAAAACTTCGAAGTCGAAAAAGTTAAAAAAAGAGGCGAGAGGTTTTTTGTTAAAGGAAAAGGGAAAATTTACTCGTTTGATAAAGTAATTTTAACAACACCTTTATCGATTTCTTTGAAAATAGCCAGTGATCTTTTGGTTGGGGAAAAAAGAAAATATAAGGATTTAAAAACTTTAGGAGCAGCGGTTTTGGTTTTACGATTAAGTAGAAAATTCTTACCGGATAAAGCTTATTGGCTTAATATTTTAAATTCCCGCTGGCCGTTTGTGGCAATTGTGGAGCACACTAATTTTATTAGTTCCAAATACTATAATCAAGAAAGCCTGGTCTATCTGGGTGGTTATTATCCTCAAAACCACTCCATTTTTAAAATGGAAAAGGCCGAAGTTTTAAAAAAGTTCTTACCCTATCTTAAAAAAATTAACTTTCGAGTGGAAAAAAGAATTATTGAAACCCGTTTTTCTACCAGTTTTTATGCTCAACCCGTGCCCACTTTAAATTATTCCAAAAAAGCGCCGAAATTTAAGACCGGCGCCCTGAATTTGTATTGGTTAAACATGCACCACATTTACCCTTGGGACCGGGGAGTAAACTTTGCGATAAAGTATGCTCGAGATTTGGCAAAATTAATTTAACGGCAAAAGTTAAGAATATCTAGGTAATCCCTATGGGCCTCTTGAGGCATTTTCGTTGGTTAAATTACTTTTAGTTCCTTGGAAAACCACTGATGCCAAACGGGTTCAAGCCCAGGGGAGGCTTGCCATTCACTTTCTGAAATCTTGCCAGCAAGGTATTGTTTAGTTTTTTTAGCAAGTTTTTCTATTTGTTTTTTCGTATACCAGCCTGCTTGTTTTGTTTCGTCTTTACTTGGTTTTAGTTTACCTTCGACCTCAACTTTGTAAATTTTCCAGTAGTGCCAAGTACCGCCTTGACGACGGCAGGGGTTATCTTTTTTTCCCTCTGTTAATAATTTAAGACTTTTTGCTTTTAAGCCGACTTCTTCTTCAAGTTCTTCTCTGGCTGCATTTTCATAGCTGCCTTTGTTATCAATATGTCCAGCTGGAGTGGCAAAACCAAAAGGATATTTTTTCCTCTCAATAAGGAGAATTTTATCGTCTTTATAAACAAGCATCCCAACGCTGGTATGGTCGCATACTTTTGCCATAGCCTATTTTAGGATTTTTATAAGTTCTTTAGGCGTTTTAACAATAGCTCTAATTAAGACTCTTCTACATAATTCTTCATCCTTGTTAGATAAAGCATAAATTGGTTTTCCAAGTGCGATAGCATAACCTATTTCTAGAGTAGTGCTATTTCCAGAGTAGCCGCCCTTGTTATAGATGAAAATAACATTGGCCATTTTTATTTTGTAAAAGTGGTCGTGAGTCAGTCCAAGCGAGATGAAGCTTTTATATGCGTCCGATAAGTTCTCCCACTCTTTTTGGCCTGAGTGGTGATAGGGGATATAAACAGTAACGCCAGCTTTTTCTAATTTACGAGCAAACCTTCTAATTTCTGGTTTGAACCTTCTACTTCCGCAGATACAAACAGTTTTCATAGTTAAAATATTATCATAATTTTGTTTTTAATTCTGGACTAAGTTGAACTTGCCTCCACTCGATTTTGTTAGTTTCTTTCCAAATACTTTTATTTTTTCTTCGCAAAATAGTATTTCTTTCCTTTTAACTTGTTTGGTAATAAACCCTTGTTTTTTCCAGGATACATTTTATAGTTTTTCCCATAGCCGATTTTTTTCATTAACTTGGTGACAGGATTTCGCAAATGCAATGGAATGGGCAGGTTGCCGTATTGCTCAACATCAGCTTGGGCCTGACGCAAAGCGTCGTAGGCCGAACGATCTTTTTGGGCTAAAGCAAGATAAACCGTTCCGTGAGCCAAATTGATAGCGCATTCTGGATAGCCAATGGTTTCAACTGCTCGAAAGACCTGATTGGCAAACAGTAGGGCGCTAGAATTAGCCATGCCAATGTCTTCAGAAGCAAAAATAACCATTCGGCGAGCAATGAATAAAGGATCCTCACCGGCCTTTAGCATTCGGGCTAAATAATACAAAGCGGCATTAGGACTTGAGGCGCGCATGGACTTAATAAAAGCGGAAATAGTGTTGTAATGCTCTTCGCCGGTTTTGTCGAAGCGTAAAGTGGTAGAAGTCACGATTTTTTCAACTATCGCTTGGTCAATAGGTTTAGAGGGGGGAACAAAGTGAGCGGCTTGTTCAATCAAATTTAAACCAATTCGAGCATCACCATTGCTAATTTGAATAACTAGTTTTTTAGCTTTAGGAGTGATTTTTCGATTTAGCTTTTTTAGGCCTCTATTGATGATGGTGTTTACTTCGTTGGGGGAAAGGGGATTGAAAATTAAAGTTTGGCAGCGGGAAAGCAGGGGCGAAATAACAGTAAAAGAGGGATTTTCAGTGGTAGCCGTAATTAAAATAATTTGGCCACGTTCAACTGGAGAAAGTAAAACATCTTGCTGAGCCTTGGAAAAGCGATGAATTTCGTCAATAAAAACTAAAGTTAGTTTTAAAGGTAATTTTTGGGAGAATAAATTATCTTGTCCGCCAGCTGGCGGATTAAAAATCTGCTGAAGTTCTGATTTTTTGGCGTTAACCGCACTAAACTCTTTAAAATTGATTTCTAAGTGTTTGGCAATAATTCTGGCTAAAGTGGTTTTGCCAGACCCCGGTGGCCCCCAAAAAACTAAAGAGGGGAAAAGGGATTTGTTTTTTACCAAAAGTTTTCGAACAAAACCATTTTTGCCAGCCAAATGTTTTTGACCGACAAAATCATTTAAAGTTCTTGGCCTGATTAAATCAGCTAATGGCTGCATAATTTAATCATATCACAAAACCCGAACAAAAGGCGAAGGCAGTTTAATTGCTTGATTTATTTTTGAGTGGTATGATCAAGGCAGGAAAACGATCATGTCAGAAGGAGCAATAGAATCATCCACACCAGCAGAAAAGGAAGTTAATCCTTGGCCCGAGATCCTTTTAATCGCTCATCGAGGGGCCAGTGAGCGCTATACTGAAAATACGCTTGTAGCTTTTAGAGCGGCGATAGAAAAAGGAGCTAATATGGTGGAATTGGATGTTTGGCGAACTGGCGATGGGCAATTGGCTGTTTGTCATGATCATAAAATTGGGGACGAGGACGTAAGAGAAATTACTTTAGCCAGAGCTAGAGAGCTTAACCCCCATCTTTGTTCTTTAAGTGAGGTAATAGAGTTTTTAGAAAGAAAGGGTGTTAGTAGGTGGGTGGGGCTTTATGTTGAAATTAAAGACAAAGACCCTCGAGCTACTCAATTGGTAATAGATTACTTAAAAAGCAGGGAGATTGAAGGGCGGACAATAGTTGGTTCGTTTTCTGAGAAAGCTGTAAGGAATTTAGCTCAGTTAAAAGGGGAGGGTAAAACAGAAGCAAAAATATCTTGGCTGCTTTATAGTCCGGTGACAACCGCGGTTTTAAGAGGGGAAGAGTGGGGTATTGATTATCTTCACCCATGGCATCCTTTTTTTCGGCCACTAGACAAAAAATTTATTGAAGGAGCTCATGCGGCAGGATTAAAAGTGATTTCTGGTCACACTGAAGATTTGGGGCAAATCCAAGAGTTGAAGAAAATGGACATTGATGGAATTTGTAGTAATCGTCCAGGCCTTTTTGTTTAGGGTTAATAAGATAAGTAAAGGTAGTTTAGCGGTAAGCGTCTTTGCGGTGCTGAGCGCTTGAAACAATTGTCATCTTTTTCTTGTTAAAAGAGTAATTTATGCTATATTAACAGCAGCAATGAGATATTCAAAACTGTTTGGGAAAACTGGTAAAACTGTTCCGGGTGACGCGGTGGCGATTAGCCATAAGCTTTTGTG
>Ga0209121_10001875_pt1 | contig 21893 bp, 18 predicted proteins | sample Cruoilmetagenom3_FD_187292 | JGI IMG/M metagenome (GOLD analysis project Ga0209121, IMG submission 187292) | Oil polluted marine microbial communities from Coal Oil Point, Santa Barbara, California, USA - Sample 3 (SPAdes) (version 2) | ecosystem: Environmental > Aquatic > Marine > Oil seeps ...
TTATTTGTAGGGATTCTCCTACAATATTGCCATGACCATCGTCCACTGTAACCTCCGCAGTGTAGGTCCCTTCCGCCTCATAAGTATGCACCACTTGGCTACCGCTTCCATTGGCCGTCCCGTCACCGAAATCGATGGTGTAAATCAGGGAGTCGCCGTCCGGATCTGTTGCAGAGACGTTAAGCGTGGTCGTTTCGCCAGGATTATTCAGGCTGGATGGCGTAGCTGTAAAACTCACGATCTCAGGAGGCTGGTTGGGTGTTGCCGAGGGCAGCGGTCTGGCGCTAGCATGGGCCGTGTCGCTGTAATTCCCGGAAGTATCGTAGGTAAAGGCTGAATAATAATAGGTCAGATTGGAATCCAGGCCTGTATGTATGTAACTACCTGGAGCACTAGGCTGACCGGGAATTTTGCCGCCATTGCCGTTCAGTACTGCGGTCCCGTCGGTATTACTTGTTGGATAGATCCCATCCGTGCGATAACGGATCATCACACCGGCAAAATCGCTGTCTGTTGGGTTGGTCCAGGACAAACTGACCTGACTAACACTGGGTGTAGCAGTAAAGCCTGTGACGTCACCCGGAGGTATTGTATCATCGCCGATGGTGTATGTCACAACCAATTTCGGCCGTTTGTTTTCATCGGCATTCTCGGTGGGGATAAAAGATCTATGAGAATTTACGCTGGCCTTGTTTTCGGTCTGATCGGAGGTCAGGAGCATACCAAAATTCGTAGCCGGGGTTAAAATGCCGGTAACCGACCACACCTTATATTCGTTGTTTGTCAGACTGACCTGGTTTACATCTTCCGGGCCAGCTATATCCTGAAGTCCGCCAGTGCTGCCGCCAGTCCAGGAATTTGCCCCGTTATATGTATCCCAGTTACAGTAGGACACTTCTGTATCGTGGTTTATTATTTTATGCACGCTAATTTCATAATTGGCGTCACCACCAGATTCGAACTGGTACAAATACAGTTTCGCATCTGTAATTATGGCATTGCTCGGGATTGAGCCAAGATCGCACTTCAGGATAATTGTATTCGCAGATGTCTGGGCTGGCCAGGTATAGGTGTTAAGACCGGTTGAACTTGTTGAATAGTTCTGGTTTGAGGGGTTGGCATTATTGAAAGTATCCTGCAGGATACCTGGATGGTCGCTGCCAGGAACATCACCGAATATCACTGTGTATGTTCCTTCAGGCTTTGTATAGTTTATAATTATGGTATCATCGGCAGTATTTCCCGATGTGTCTGTTGCAGTCACAACTATATTGTTTGCACCTTCAACAAGCGTAACTGACGGTATCGACCATTCGGTCGTGTCTGTTGCATTCTGTAGGGTTCCGCCGTTTTGTGTCCAAGAGACACCTTGAAGTCCAACATCGTCGGAAGCCTCACCAGATATACTTATTGTGCCAACTATGACATCATATTCAGACGCAGTGGTCGGACTGGTGATGGTTATAGCAGGGTCTTCACCATCTTCCGGCGGAGGCGGAGGAGGTCCGTCTCCCTCATTATATTCGTAAGCGCCGATGTCGTATCCCTCACCCTGGGGCCGTGGTATTCCATTGATGTCGGTTTTAACAACTGAACTAACAGAACTTGTTCCCCAATCTTTTGCAGGGCTGCCAGGTCGCAGGCTAAAATCATTTGCGCCAGCATTAGTAAATAATGGGTCACTCGTAATCGGAGATGTATCCCAAGAAGGTGGACTTAATGGATATCCATCGCCGCCATTATACCATATATTGTTACTACTGGCAGTTGGATGAAACCCATCATCTGGTGCAAATAATAGATCATTCGTGTCGTAAACAATATTATTTTTGAACTCTATGGTCCCGCCGAAACGCATTCGTTCATTATTATAAAACAATCCAACTACTGGCTCAGAAATACCAGTATTAGTGCTGGCATGTCCATACACCACATTGTTATAACACTTAATGTCCATCTGGTTTTTTTGCCCGGCAAAAAGCAAGGAATTGGTTGACCAGTTATAAGACGGATTTTCCCCCGGTCCTCCGGCTCGTATCAGAATATTGTTATATATTTCGATGGTGCCAGTCGACGCACACCCATCATCGCCTACAATGCCGACAACACCAATCCCCTCTCCTGCCTGATCCTCAACCACATTATCGTGTATCGACGAGGTGGACGACCATCCTCCGTGAGCATTTTCATCATACACATGTATTCCACCCCGGGCCGCGTTATTCTTCAGATAACACCATGCAAACTCGAATCCTCCTATCGGAGATCCGGTCCTGTTGGAAAAGTACGTTGGATGAATCTGATTACCAGAGCAGGTTCCCCCATAATCATATATGTACATGCCAAAACATTTCACATCATCTGTCCATCCTGTGTTTGCAAGAGCAGCTGTTGAGCCAGTCGCGCAAGTAATATCAGTGATACTCCAACCCACAAACCGGCTTTGAGTATAATATGAAATAACAATATTATCATTTGCCCCTGAAAACTTCGACCATACATGATATGTGCTTGTATTCCAGTTCCCGGAACCCCATATGCTTGTAATAGAGACCCTTGCGCCAGGGTAAACTACTAGAGTCATCCGGTTATTTTCTGATCCATTTTGGCCGCTTCCTGGCCCCGTGCGGTCTCTGTCAGACAGGCCATCGCAAAAATAAACCGTATCCCCTTCGTCTATATTCGTGGTAGCATAATCAAGTGTGAGCCAAGGATGATTCCAATCTCCTGAATTGCCATTGTTTCCTGTAGTTTTCACAAAATATATTTTGTTTGCAGACGCATTGTCTGAACGAACATAAAAATCGAGTTGGTTTGTGCTGGCACCGCCAACTACTACTTTAATTTTCTGCGTTCCTGTGGCTGTGTTTGAAGAAACAGCAAATGCAATTTCTTGCATGCCGTGCCGAGTATACAGGTCGGCTGGACCACCGGGGATCGTGCCATCTGCATTTTGCCAATAATAAACATGCGCTGCCTCAGTCCATCCGCCACTATCAGAGCCGACATAAATTTTAGAGGTGCCCTGTGATGATCCGAGATTCTTCCCCCAAACGGTAACTATAACGCCTTGGTTGCTAACTTGGTTATCCGTTAACCCTATTCTAGGACCACTAATTAAATCAGAGAAAAACAAAACTGGATCAGCAGCATAAACAACGAATGGGGCTAACACAAATAAACCTGTCAACAGTAATGCTTTTAACATTCTTCTCATTTGTACCTCCTACGCAAATAATTATTCTTGAATTTGATATTCAAAATTAAAGCAAATTATGCGCCAACCAATCGTGCCCAGAAGTTATTTTGATAAAAAACAGCGGACCCCGCTATTTTTCAACCACGGCGGCAAACTTGTCGCAGACGTTCCATCCTTTGGGGCCGGTGTCACCATCGGGCAGCAGAACGCCCTTGTCTTGGGCCTGTGTGACCAATTGTACAGAGTGGCTTCTGAAATACCTTCTTCCTGGGCCAGTTGTCTGATCGTCCGGTTATGCGGCGGCATCATTTTACTAAGCACAGCTTCTTTACGCCTTGGTGAATATCGCATGAACAAACCTCCTGTACCCTTTCTTATATATAACGGGTTTTAATTCATGCGATAATTATCCTGACACGAGGGGAAGGGGATTAGACGTTTACGTAAATACCATACCAAATTTTAAAGATTAAAAGCGCCCAAATTTTGGAAGTATTTAACTGCTCACCATTAAAATGCTGCCGAAGAACTTCTGCTATTGCCTTATTATCAAAAAATTCAGGAGCTTTTGGTTTTGACAATAAAACATCATGAGCATAATCACGCAATTCATTATTCAGCCATAAACTCATAGGAGCAACAAAACCCTGTTTTTTGTGTTTAATCACTTCCTTTGGCAGTAAATGTGAAGTGGCTTGCTTTAAGAAATATTTTGGCTGAAAATATTTCATCTTAAGTTGATGCGGAATTGTTGCACAAAATTCCATTAATCTATGATCCAAAAAAGGTACCCTAACTTCCAAGGAATGGAGCATGCTTATCCTGTCTGTAAGCGCAAGGATATCGTCAGGCAGATATGTCTTGATATCTGTGTAGTACACTTTATCCATCGAAATTTGGGCATTTTCTGTATGATATTTAGATAAATAGTCGAGACTGTAATTCTGATTTTCTATAATTTTACGAACATCTTTTGAAAAAAGTGTATTAGAAGGATATGAGCTTAACAGATTTACATAGTTTAAATATCTTTCAGCATCCGGCAACCCGCCGCTTCTTATAAATCTTTTTATCCAATTTATTGTAACCTCGCCCCCCCTACTTTCCGGGAGGCTTTCAACAATACGAGGAAATATTTTTGCCCTTAATATTTCAGGAATAAACTTATTATATAGCTCTCCTAAATAAAAGCCCAAGTACCTTGGATAACCTGAAAAATTTTCATCCCCTCCCAAGCCTGAAAGTGCTACAGTCATATTTTCTTTTGCCATTTTGCAGACAAAATAATTAGGGATAACACCATGGTCAGCAAAAGGCTCATCAAAAGCTCTGACAATTTTTTCAATCAAAGAGCTATCAAAATCACTTGGTTTTATTTCATATTCTCTATGTATCGTCCTATATTTTTCACTAACACTCCTGGCATATTTTCGTTCGTCATCATATGCACCAATATCTCCGCCAAAACCAATGCTTAAAGTTTCTACTGACCCATTGTATCTACTCATCATTGCCACAACTGCACTTGAGTCTATTCCGCCGCTTAAAAATGCCCCAAGCGGCACGTCGCTCATCATGCGCATCCTAACTGAATCTTCAAATAATTCCAGAAACCTTTCAGCAATCTTTTTTTCATTCATATCTGTTTTGGGCTCAAAACAGATATCCCAGTATTTTTTTATTTTTATTTTTTTATTTTTTACGACCATATAATGGCCTGGATCAAGTTTAAATATCCCCTTGAAAATTGTCATTGGTGATGGAATATAAGACAATGTAAAAAATGCATTAAATGCCCTCCAGTTGATTTCCCTTTTTAAAGAATCAAATATCAGCATCGCTTTTATTTCAGATGCAAATAATATTTTATCGTTATTCTCATAATAAAAAAGCGGTTTAATTCCCAACCTGTCTCTGGCTATGAATATTTTATTTTTTCTAAGATCATATATTGCAAAAGCAAACATACCGTTAAATTTCTGAAGGCATTTCTCTCCTTCCTGTTCATACATATGAATGATAACTTCTGTATCGGATCTAGTATAAAATCTGTGCCCTTTTTTAATGAGATATTCTCTTAATTCTTTAAAATTATAAATTTCACCATTAAATACAACCCATACAGATTTATCCTCGTTATGAATAGGCTGACGGCCTGTCTGCAGATCAATGATATTCAGTCTCCGCATGCCTATGCCAATGGCATCATTGACAAATACTCCCTCATCATCAGGGCCTCGGTGAATAATGGTGGAACACATCTTTTTAATATCATTTTCATTAACAGGCTTGTTGCTTTTATTTATTATGCCTACTATTCCGCACATATATTCACCCAATCCAATTTAATAAAAATGTTTACTCAATCCAGTACATCATCTTTCAACAATACTGTTGTAAAGCTCGAGCTGTTTTTTGCCGATAACATTCCAGTCATACTTTCTTAATATTAATTTTCTTCCATTTTGACCAATTTTAGATGCAAGCGTTGGGCTCTTTAATAGATCGATTATTCCATTTGCGTAATCTTCCGGGTTGTCGGCTATTACAATATTTTCACCATTTTGCAAATCAATACCCTCTGCTCCCACATTAGTTGTTACTACTGGTTTTCCCATGGACATTGCGTTTAGTACCTTTAACTTCGTTCCTCCACCGCTCAACATCGGCGCTATAAAAATAGATGACGAAGAAACATACGGTCTGATATCTTCAACATAACCCACAGCGCTTACATTTTTATTATGTTTTGATAGATTTATAAGGCGCCTTGTTGGTGAAGTACCTATTGCATTGAATGTAATCTTACTGACCTTACATTTAATTAATGGAAAAACTTCTTTACAAAAATAATTAATTGCTTCTCTATTATAAAAATCATGCATCCCCCCAACCCACACTAAACTGTTAGGCACGGGATTATTATTTCCGGGCCTAAAATACTCTGTGTCAACTCCATTAGGGATTACATAATATCTACCTGCAGGACACATTTTCTTTAGAGTATCCGCGTCTTCATCAGAAACAGTAATACATACATCAAACTTTTGACATATGTTTTTCTCAAATTCATACAACTTTTTATACTGGATATACATATACATTTTGAATAATAGATTAGTGCTGTTTCTTACCAGTTTTAATATCCTTTCCGATTCAACATTGTGTTCTGTCAGGGTTTTTGGTACTTTCCCTACAATATCAATATACATGGATAAATGAAGAAGATCGAAATGAACTAGGTCTATATCGTTGTTTATAATAATCTCGTTTATTTTATTTTTCATCTCCTGCAAATAATACTTTTCCAGTGCATAAGGATAATGGCTGAAAAAATTAAGCAATAAAGAAAAAATCATTTTGCTTTTACTGAAATCATCTGTTGCTTTAAACAGTTCAACAGACTTACAGAATGCATTAATTGGATTGTCTGTAGTTGGATATTCTTTGTTCTTAGAAAATCCCAGAAAATGAATATTGTTGCTTTTAGATAATATTTTTAATATATTATAGGTTCTTAAGTTGTGCCCTGAATTAGGAGGATATGGAAAATTTGTGGCAAGAAAAAGAATGTTCATGATTTAATTCCTGAAAGAAAATTTTATTGACCTACATATTTTTTCCACAATAAATAATATAGATTCTTCCCAAGGATCTTTTTTAAAAGATATTTTACTGAGTATAGTATCTGTGCCTTTATTTTTCCAATTTTCCCACAATGAATATTTTTATAAATATTTGTACCATCTGATGTGCTTTTTACCATAAATCGCCCCAGAACAAGGATATCACTTATTTTTTTCAAACAAAAAGGATTTGAAGATAATACAGCAGAATAATTCGCTTCTTTAGCGCAATCAATAACATTTCGGTTATATCGGCCCCCGGGAAAAGAAATAAACGGGACATCCCTTCCCAAAATTTTTTCCAGCATTATTTTCGACTCTTTTAATTCATCAAGGGCGTTACAGGTATCCATCTCATCTAAATACAAATGTGTTTTTGAATGCGATTGTATAGACATTCCTTCTGCCGAAAGGATTTTTATTTGTTCCGAAGTCATATAGCCGGTCTTATCTATCCAATCAGTTGTTATAAAAAAGTTTGCTTTTAAATTAAATTTCTTTAGGTTTGGCAAAGCTATTGTGAAATCAGATTCATGTCCATCGTCAAAAGTAATTACTACACTTTTCCTGGGAAGCTCACGTGTTGGCTCAAGAAGGACGTTGTAATAATTTTCAATTAACATATAATTATAATTATGGGATGCCATAAATGCTAAACAATTTACAAAATCTTTCTCAGTAACAATATATTTATTACTCTCTCTATATTTTGATAATTTATGAAATGTTAATATTGGTAATGGCATAACGGCATTCTCATGAATTTACTTTTTTTCAGCCAAAACAAAAATACAATGAGGAATTGGAAAAAATCGTCCAAAGTAACCATATTCTAATATCCCCCCCCCCACAAACGTTCTCAAACAGAAAAAAAGAGATTTTTTTGTATAAAATCGAATATGTGGGCCTGTAGGGTCAAAATGTTTTTCAAAATTAAAAAATGCAAGTATTATGTTTTTCAAAATTCCATGATAAGGGGTAGTCAGTAAAATTCGGCCATTAGGTCGAAGGATGCGATTCATTTCCAAAAATGCATTTTTTGAATCATAGATATGTTCGATCACTTCAGAGGAAAATATAAAATCGACAGATCCATTCTCGACAGGAAAACTGCCCCCATCAATGATTTGATGAAACTCGACATCAGGCAATTTGGATGAAGCTTTATCAAGGGCGAACCTTGAAACATCAAGGCCAATATATTTTGCATTTGGGTTGATTGTTTGCATCTTTTTTAGGATTTCGCCATCTCCACAACCAAAGTCAACGATAGTGCCTTGTTTTGGTAAATATTTTTTCAGCTTTGGCCATTTTAAATTAAAATGTCGCTCATCATCATTATTTAAAGCTCTATTTTTTATCTTGTTGGACCAGTAATTTTCATAAAAAGACATTTATTTTCTCCTATATGATTTAAAAAAAGATCTTACCACCTCTTCACTTTCCCCATCATTTCCTTTGTTAACTGAATGAATAATTTGTTTTTCAAAGCTAATAATATCTTCTTTACTAATAGGAAGATATTTTTGAGCTATAGCGGCTGGATCTTCAGGACGTCCAAAGTCTCCAATCTTAAAATCACTTGCATAGGTTAGCAGGCCAAAAATAACGTCTTCACCTATTCCGCTCAAATATATTTTATCATTTTTTATTATATAACATGGATATAGCTTGATCATTTTGTTAATACACATGTAGGAAAAAATATATGCTCCACCCAGCACACTTTCACCTAATCTATAGCCATTTCCCCGTGCTTTTCGTAAACACACCTTCCAGATTCTGGATTTTCTTGATAGCTGTTTTTTAAAATAAACTAAATATAATAAATAGAGTGCCCATCTCCACCTTGTCCTTTTTTCACCATCAGCTCTAATGCGATATGAACCTATAAGACCTAAGGCATTATCCTGTTTAAAATATTCATCAATTTTTTTAATAAGTTCACTACCGGTTACTAACGCGTCAGTATCCATTTTTACAAGATAATTGAATTCCAGATTTTCAAGTGAATATTCCACTCCCTGAAAAAGGTTACACCATAAAGAGCCATACGCATTAGGAGACTGATCAGGCTGATACTTAGGCACAAAATTAATAAGTTTTTCAGACTCAAATAATTCTTTAAGGACACGATTACTTTCATTCCTTTTACAATCATTAACACAAACAACGGCATAACTATCTTTAATATAGTAATTAATACTATCAATAAGATCTATCAAACCATCAATATCACTATCATAATATGGAACTAAAAAAACTACTTTGACTTTTTTCTTCATATCTTAAAATGCCCGCGTGAAAAATTTTGTCTTTAATTCAGGTTCTTTTCTTATATCATAGTGCCTGTTAAAGACGGTGAGCTGTAAATGTGAACTATTAGCCATAATCAACTTACCTGCTTAGCTCCTTTTAAATCAAAAAGGTATCTGTCTACCAGCCCCCAAAAGATCCAAAAATAACTTCCAAGAACAAAATAGGACCACCGATCCCCAAAAAGATTAGTAATAGCTACTCCTGTCACACAGCCCAAAAAACCCAAGCCCAATCCACTTTCCCAGGTTTGTTCTCCACTCCTAAACAGAAGCCATCCACTTCGAAAAGCTCTAAATAATATACCGATAAATATTATAAATCCCACGATACCCTGTTCACACAAAATGCGCATAAAAATACTATGAACGTCCTGATGTTCCTTTGTTTTTCCTCTTGAGGTTTCCACCCCTCCCATAGACATCGCATAACCGTCAAAGCCAATCCCTATGAGTGGATTTTCCTCAAATAATTCAAATGCTAACCCCCACAGATCCAATCTGCCGCCAGCGGAATTCTCCATTTCGCCACTTTCATCTACTGTCATATTGATTCTATCGACAACCGAAACCGGTAATATGGTTTGCCAAGATACAAATAGAATAATCAACAAAATCAACAAAATCCTCTTCTTTAACCATCCATACAATAAAAGGACACAAGTTGTTGCCAGATATGCGCCTCTGGAATAAGCATAGAAAATTGGATACAGACTAAAAAGGGCCGTACTTAAAAATAATAATTTCCGTTTTTTATTCTTATCTATAAAAAAAAGTGCTAAAAATATAAAAGCATACTGCGCAAAAAATGCCCCCATGTGATTGGCTCCCAATCCAACTGTTTCAAAAGGCCCTCCAGCCCTTTTATCCCAGCGGAAACTTCCACCGACATCAAAATTACGAAAAATTCTTATAGCAATTAGCAACAGAACGCATGCCATTATGATTATCAGAACTTTTTTTTGCTTTTCATCCCTAATTAAGTTGAAGGCAAGAAAATACATTAATACCATTTCGACATAATTTTTATACTCAATTACCAATGAACTGCTGGTAGATATTGGTAACGGTAAAGAAAAAGACAAACTGCTAATCCAAACACTGATATAGACCATTGTAAGGTGTGCAATGATAAGATAAGTATTGCTACTTTTCTGAAGCTCTATCTTCTGTAAAATTATACCTATTAAAATAGCTACAATTAATAAATCCATGAAATCCTTTCCAAAAGGATAATCATGAAATTTATACCAAATATTAGGTTGAGGAATCAGGAACACCAGCAGGTACATGCCCCACAAGGCATTCCTGAACATGGTTTTTAGCATCACCCCGAAGCCTGCTACAAAAATCAGGGGTGGTATTAGTGGCTTTATAAGGCCTTTTATGAAACCCAGCATGAGATATGGTTGAAAGTTGTGTTTTTCAGGATTTGTGAGGTACTTCTACTTGTTTATGTCGCAAGTAAGCCAATCTGAAAGATCCTTATTTGTTAAATGCGATAAGAGCATTATATCTTCTCTAAATTCCTCAATCATTTCTCGTCGCAATTCAGGGCTCAACGCTAAGCGTGGTTTAGTGACGGTATTGAGAACTTTAATCTTATCCAGCAGTCCAAATTTGCGTATCTTTGTCCTTTTTTTTATCACTGCTGTAATTTTCTCAACCGATTTTGGCGTCCTCTCCGTAAGGGTACCGATAATTCCAATTTTATGAGAACGATTAACATTGATCTTCGGAAATTCATGTCTGCCGTCGGATTGAATTCCCAGAAAAGCCAAAACCTCTTCGTAAATATCTCTTGTAGATCTAAAAAAGTCCTCAAAAAATATTATTTTTGTTTGTACGACCGGCACGATAGACAAAAGCCTGTCAATTTGTTCGCCTAATCTTGCTATTTGTGCATACTGTAACAATTTAGGTTCCAAACATAACCTTGAGATGTTTTTCAGCTCCTTTCGGGCTGCCTGCGAATGCCACGCTTTTTCAAAGTTCTTTATACTTTCGCTTCTGCTGTGTAAAAATTGGGAGTGCAGAGAATAAGCAAGATCTACCGGATTCCTCAGCATAGCTATTATCTTTGCTTCAGGATTGAACTCGATAATTTTTTTAATAGCTACTGAAGAGTAAAGATAATATACGGACGCTTCACCATACGCAGAATATTTATAACAATCATCAAACAGTGATAGATAGGCATCTAAATCACCACCAGCATATCTAATTCTCGGAAAGTCTTCTGTAAAAAAATGGGGCTCCTTTGGAATAGACATGAAAATATTAGGATGACTTCGTAAATATTCACTCAGTGCTGTTGTCCCACACTTGGGTGCGCCTACTATAAAAAAATTTGGTTTAGTCATTTTTAACCTCACCACTTATAAATAAATCTTTTTCTTTTTGATAATGGATACAAATAATTCCCTTAGTTTTGGATCTAGAAGCAACATGCAAAATATGTAAGACACAATACCAAGGAGTATTTTTCCTACCAATATATAAACACTATTTCCAGGAACAATATAGAGTAAAGTCATCATAATCAAACTCGACAAAAAATATTTTCCGATCGACACGTAAGTAAATTTTATCTTCAGCGTCGTTCCAGAAAACGAATAAATCAGATAAGAAAGTAATAAATAAGCACCCAAGGTGGCTATAGCCGCCCCTTTTATCCCTAAAGCAGGAATCAATAATATATTTAAAATAATATTAACAACAGCCGCAATAAAAGCGATAATTCCTAGGAATAAACTCCTTTTAAAAATAAAAAAACCAGCTCCGTAAATAAAAAAACCGCCATAGATTATCATTGGAAGAACAACATAAGGAATTATAGTAGCGGACTCTGCGAATTTTTCAGAAGCTAATGTAATCATCAAATGGTCCCTTAAAATAAACATCCCGCACACCATAGGAATGCCCGCCATTAAATAGAAATCAGCTATACGGTTAAGAAATTCTTTAGTTTCTTTTTCACCTTTTTGTTTCCATATACTTAGAAATTTTGGGATAATAGCCATTCTCAATGGGGCAGAAAGTAATACCGTACAATATGATGCCAGATTATACCCAGCTGAATAAACACCTACGGATGCTTCACCCAAATAATAATTTAACAAATATCGATCACCGACCGATAATAATGTAGAAGAAATTTCAAAGGCCATTAATGGAAGCCCATAACCAATCGCTTTTTTTAACATGTCCCAAGAAAAATGAGCCAATCTGAAATCGAACTCTTTGCTTACTACTTGCGCCAGCCAAAGTAACACTAAAATATCAACGACTAACCACCCAAAAAATATTGATTGAACTTCAGAAAAAAGAGATATGAATACTATCGCCATGATAAAATTTCCATATTTCTTAATTACCGAAATTACTGCAAGTAAATATGCTTTCTGGGCTGCCCTAATGATAGTTGAATATATACTAACTATAGAATTAACCACCACCAAAATGGCGACAAGTGCCCCAACGGCATTTATAGTTGGCTTGTTCGATGAATTGCCAACTACTATAGAAAAGGCGTAGAAGCCTGAACACACTAATACTGTGATAAATATACTACTTAACAATATAGTAGTATAATATGACGAGTTAGCTTCACTATCTCCATGTTCTTCATATCTGGGATAGAATCGCAGTGCAGCGTGCTGCAGACCAAATTTCGAGCATGAAGTCAGTAGACTAATAGTGACTACTATTAAACTAAATAGCCCATACTCTGCTTGAGACAAAAGTCGGGTCCATATAGGAAACGAAATCAAACCACATATTTGAACTAATACATTAGCGCCAAAGTAAATAGAAGATTGTTTTAAGGCTGTAATTAGGTTGCCCATTTTAGCCTTTTAATAGATATCCGAGTCGTTATTACACAAAAAGACGCATCTTGCTGAAGTTAAAGGCCTTTTAGGTATCTTTATCAGCAATTGTTATCAACCAGTTATACTTTTTCTCAGCATTTTTATAGGAAGGAAGGTAAAATTGAAAAATATCTTTTTCTTGGCGACGAATAAAACCAATGCTTTTTAAGCTTTCGCTATAAATGTGGTTAGAACTCAACTTGATTCGTATACAGCTTATATTTTTATTCTTACACTGTTCCCTCAAAAAGAGTGTTATCATAGGAATTATTAAATAACGTTTAAGAACAAGCAAATCAACTATGCGGCAAAGCCCGTCACCATCAACTGTAAAAATAATATAGCCTAAATTTTTTCTGCCATCAGTCAATTTCTTAATCTGAAAATACGTTGACGGATGGTTTTCGAAGCGCCAACAAAGAGAATCTGCACTTCTGTCTCTAATAACAACCCCTTTCTTTGGAATGGCTTCCCATAAATCATCGAATGATTCGTCGATATAGTCGATTCCAATCAATTTGAGACTGTTTTGGGAAAATCTACCCAGCCACTTTAGCATTAGAAAGCGATATCCCGCTTTAAAAGCCAAACAGAATTTTGACTCTGCAAGAAAAGGAATTAGTTTTGCTATTGGATCTAACACCCACAAATACCAAAAAAAAGGACACGCCCGATGCCATTCAGATCCCTTAAGAATTTGATTGATGGGTGTATTGGGGATTACAAAGGCTGGCTGTTTCAATTCTCTGTACAAATAACTATTCATAAAATGAATCAATTTTTTTCCAAGATATTTTCCACGAACATGATGATCCAAAGAAATATCTCCTAATGCGAATACGTTTCTTAAATGGTTATCTATCCAATAAGGCCTGGCAATCAAAGAAGCCATGCCAACGGGTAAACCGTTGGCATGGCGAGCCCAAAATATCAAAGGGGGTACAGATGACTTTTCCCCTAAATAGCGCCAATCCATATATTCGCGCGTCTTAGAATCTGGCCGATTCCTATTACGCAGGTGAAGGACTTCGTCTTCAAAGCCTTCATATGTTGTAACTGAAAATGATATTTTTTCTTCCATTCAACCTATCTTAAGCCTATTTCAAGTCTTTCAGAGGTAAGCCGCCCGAGCAAAGTCTTTTGTTTTAAAAAGCTTTTAATACGAAGAAAAACAGGACACACAATTAAATATCCTTTTATTCCCAAGGGTACATTACGGGTGTTCACAGTGCCCACCTCATACTTGAGTTTTTGGAGAGTCCCTCCTATAGCTAAATGCAAGTCACAAATCTCATTTTCTGTAAGTTCTTTTTTCCACCGGTTCAGCCCTCTGTTTGAAATTCCATCCATCTTATCCTCAAAAGCAGTATTCCCCTTTCCTAGTGAGCCGACAGAGCTATCTTCGATTTTTCTTCGATCGATATTGATTTGTGCAAAATTATTTATTTCCCTCAACACATCATCCAAATTAGTAATTATATCTTCATAGCGAATCTCAATGTAACGATTCCCCAATTCTTTTCCAACGGTTTGCCCCTCCTTGATGGCCATCTCCCAACTCTTTGCAGCGCATAATAGTTTTTTTAAAGGATCTTTGCTTTTTGTACCTGTCCATCCTACTTTCCTTCTGGATATGGCAACATCCCTGCCATCCCGTATTACATGGATGAATTTGGCCGTTGGAAATGCTTTATGCAGACATTCCATATGAGATAAGTGCCCAGGGGTTTGTTCCGCCCATCTCTTTTTCCCTTGTTCCCTTGCTATAATCTCCATAAAAAATCGTAAGAAATCCGTATAGTCATGACGATGCTTATATGCTTCTCGTTTAAACTTTACAGGATCCAAGCCAGACCTAAAAAATTGCTTTGAATTAGTCCAATCATTGATAAACCTTGAATAGTTCCCCTTTTTCTTCAAACTGACATATCTGGTTTGGCATACTGTTAATAAAAGCGTCTCAGCTTCATATATTGCGAATTCACCAGATGACAGTAAAATCGAATACAAAAGAGTCGTTCCTGATCTTGAAGATCCGACAACAAAAATAGGGAACTCGTTAAGCTTATTCATAAATCCTAAGTATTTGTGGAGTGTATGTGGATGGAGTTGACACAAAATTTCGCTAGCCGTCTGCCAGATAGGGGCAGAACACGATGCAGCCATGCCAATTCGCCTTCCTGCGTGGAGGTCTCAGAAAATAACCGGAGGAAAGGGACCTGCCTGGAGGTATAACGCCAGTCCATATAGCGCTGTTCCTTGGGTTCGGGCCGGTTCCGGTTCCGGACCCGGAGAACCTCCCGCTCATAGCCCTCATACGAGGACACATCAAAACTGATATCTTCCATTCGTTTTGAAGTAATCATTTCCCGCGTCGGCCCCCTCCCCGGCGGCCGTGAGAAAAACCGGCTCAACTCCTCCCGTTCATGATTTCCTCGTAATATTCCTCATGCTGCCTGATCATCTTCCTCAGGGAGAATTTTTCTTCAGCACGCTGCCGCGACCTTCGACCCATTGTTCTTCGCAGTTCAGGATTTCGATAGAGTTGCAGCAGGGCGTCGGCAAGGGCACCGCTGTCATTGGGGGGAATCACAAAGCCGTTGTACTGATGCTTTATGGCTTCGGCGTTGCCGCCCACCCTGGAAACAACCAACGGCAACCCAGTTGCCATCTTCTCCAGAATGGAATTGGAAAAACCCTCGTTTCGGCCAGGAACGAGGCAGGCGACATCAAGCACCGTCAGATACCGGCGCACGTCATCACAGGGGCCTGCAAAAAGGACGTGATTCTGGAGACCGGTTTTTCGGATCCGTGCCTTATAAAATTCGAGAAGATTGTCGCCGCCGACAACCACTACCTTTATGTTCTTGATTTTTCTGCTCATAGACTCGATCGCGTCAAAAAACACGTCATAATTTTTTTCCCGTCTGAACCATGCTACCGTTCCCACCACAAAATCATCCGCCCCAATGCCCAGCTCGCGCCGCCGCCCGATAACAGCCTCGGGAGCGGCCGGCTGAAACCGCTTCAAATCGACTCCATTATAAATGGTCTTGAAACGGCCCCTGGTGATCTTTTCCCTTTCAATCACGATCCGGCCCACCGCGTCAGCAACAAAGATGTAATTGTCAATGTAACGATTGACGTACTTATGAATGAAAAAGTGGAGCCTGCTTTTAAGATCCCCGGTATCACGCTTGCTGGAAACAAGATGCCTCACCCCGGCAAGGTGGGCAGCGACGGCGCCGTAAGTATCCGACTTGAAATGAAAGGTCTGGACAATATCGATCTTCTTTTCCCTGATCACACCCCGCAAGACTAGGGCCTTGGCTAGGGCGTTTCCCGTATAATACCGGCCGACCGGGATATGGAGCACCGGAATCCGGGCCTCCTCAATGCTCTCCACCAGCCGATTCGGCCGCAGATCGAACACGACCACACAGGGGGAAAACCTCTCTCTGTCCAGGTACCGCACCAGGTAGGTCAGGTGGTTTTCCGTCCCTCCCCTGCCCTCGAAAAGGTCAATCATGTACATGATGTTGATTGTGCTGTTTGCCATGAAAAATCCGTTAAAAACCTGTTCGCGCTTCAAGGCGTACGGGGGTCTATAAAAGGCGTTTCCCCCGCCGTTTGAACTCAAGGACATCGGCCCGGCCCGGAAAACTGAAATAGCTGCCGCCACTGGGCATTTCCCGGCAGGAAACCGTGTTGTTCCTGAACTTCTCAATCACCTCAAGCATCATGCCGGCGCCGAGCCGCTTGGTCTTTACGATGAGGTCGTCCAGTGAGTCGCTCTCGTCGATCGGCACGAACCGCTGTTCAACAATGTCGCCGGTATCGATGCCGGTATCGATCTTGTGGATCGTGATCCCGGCCTGTTTCTCGCCGTGATACAACTGCCAGAAATTGGGCAACATCCCCCGGTAGTTCGGCAGCGGCGCGTTATGGATATTAATGGTGGCGAGCCGTGGAATCACGATAAGCGCGTCCCTGAAGATTATCGGCGAGGCCACCGAGATAAACAGGTCGGGAGAATATGCCCGGATCATCTCCTGAAAGCCCGGACTGTTAATATCGCTGCGTTCAAACACCTTCAGGCCATAGGCGTCGCAGAGCTGACGCACCGTGTGGGTTTTGGGGAGTTCCGCCCCACGGCCGACCCGCACCTTGCGCCTGCCCATCAGCTTTTTCCATACGAAACGGCACCCCACCTGGACAAAGTCACGGGCTCCATAAAACTGGTACATCTGGCCCGCGAGCTGAGAAAGTGACTTCTTGCCCATGGGCCGGGAGATCACCACCGCCTTTATCTCGTTCAGCCGGTCGCAGAGGCGAAAAAATTCATCAAAAAACACCTTGACGTAAAAAGGATCTTCCTGGGTGAAAAAGATAATGTTCATGAAACCACCTCACCTCTTCGTCTGCCAGGCTACGATTTTTTGCCCTTGGAAGACCTTGAATATGCTGATCAATGCCGCCGTGTTCACGATACAGAAATAGAACGGCAAGTAGAACACTTTTTTATGGATTCCTTTCCGCTCAAGGAAAAAGCCGATAATGGCAAGTAAATAAAAGATTATTTGAAGGCCGAACAATATGGAATATAGCTGGCTCTCTGAAACCAGCATGGCGTTGGTGACAAAAATCACGACACAGAATACCGGCACCAGCCACCGCATGATCTTATGGGAGATAAGCTGGAGGGCCACGAAAGGGTATTTCAGGGGGTTCAGCAGCTGCCGGGCGAACAGGATGCCGTTCATCCCCCTGACAATGACCCTGATGCGCATATTGAACTCTTCGGAGCTGTGCCCCGTCGTCTCCTCATAGGCAAGGGCTTGAGGCTCAAACACGATTCTATATCCTTTTTTCAGGATCATAAGAGGCTCAACAAGGTCGCTGATGATTGCAGTAGGCAGTTCCTCATAGAGGCTTTTTCTGACCGAATATATACACCCGCAGCATCCGGTGATTGTTCGAATTCTAGTCTGGCGGCTTTTGATAAAGTTCTCAAGATTCCAAAACAGGATTGTTGCAAATCCTACCGACCCGCCGGCCTTATTGACATATTTATACATGCCGCTTACCGCGCCTACCCTGGGATCAGCGTAATTTCTGACCATGGCCCGGACCACGCCCTGGTCGTACATCGAGGCCGCGTCCGAAAAGATGATGATTTCTCCCTGGCAGACCTTGACCGCGCTGTTCTGGGCCGCAGTCTTGCCCAGCCTGCCTTCCACCTGGTGCAGCACGACCCTGACCCCGGCTTCATTGTCTGCATACTGCCGCACGATTTCATCGGTTTTGTCGGTTGAGCCGTCCGAAGCGACAACGATCTCGAATTTGTCTTTCGGATAGTCCAGGGCGAACGAATTTTTCAACTTCTCTTCAATGTCCTTTTCCTCATTATAGGCCGCGATCAGCAGGGTCACCCTGGGCTCGTACCTTTCATCCCGCCTGACCTCGCTCCGGAAGAACAGGGAAAGGAGCGTAACCAGCAGCGGATACCCGGTATAGGCGTAAAAAACCAGCAGCAGACAAAACCACAAAAGGACTTCAACACTACTCATTGCGTTTCCTCTCCTTGCTTGAGCACCCCTTTGTAAACCGACAGATAATCCCTGGCCATTCTGGCAAAAGAATACTCGGAGAACACCCGTTCCGCTCCCCTTTTTCCCATTGTTGCGCGAGCCTCCCCAGGCGCGGTGAGTAAACGCAGCAAGGCGTCCCGCAGTGGTTCTTCCTCTCCCGGCGGGATCAGGTAACCGGTTTCTCTCTCAAGCACCACCTAAGGCACGAATGCCACACGGTTCGCCACCATGGGAAGCGTCGAGGCCATCGCCTCAAGAAGCACCATGGGCAACCCCTCAGTCAGGGAGGGCAGGACAAAAATATCCATGCAGCGGTACAGCTCCGTGGTATCATCCATGAGGCCGGTAAATATCACATAGGGCAGCCGGTATTGGTCACGTAGTTCCCTGCCCCAGCAACCCGTCCCCCACCACCAGGAAAGAAGTGTCCGGCCTTTCGGCCTGGATCTGCTTGGCGACATTCAACAGATGGTGGTGCCCCTTCTCCCTGGACAACCTGCCCACCGTGCCGACCATCAGGTGATCCGGCAGAATTCCAAGCCGGGCCCTGAGCCCGGAGGCCGTGTCCTGGTTGCCAAACCTCTCCACGTCAATACCGTTTCAGACGTTGGATACCCTGGGTTGCGGCACGCCGCTTGCCAGAATTTTCTTTTCCACAGCCAGGGAAACCGCGGCAGAAAAAAACGGTCCAGCACGGCATACAGCCGCATTTTAGGATGATCGCCAAGCCAGTTGTGACAGGTGGAAACCAAGGCAACCGGCAGATTCAACGAGACAAGCGCCGCGAAAATGTTCGATTTGTAACCATGGCTGTGGATGACATCAATCCTCTTTCCCCGTATACATCGCCTCGACGACCGGACCGTGGTCTGATCCTGATCAAATCTGCCATCGCAGGGAAAGACCACGGCCTCGATGCCCTGCTTCCGGCTTTCCTCCGCAACTTCGAGGTGGGGGTTCCGGCTGTTTTCGATCACCCCGGCGACAACGGTTATTCCATCCTGCCGGCTCAAGGCCTCAGCAAGCTGGACCAGAACGTTTTCCGCTCCGAAAAAACCGCTACTGCTGATCAACTGGAGAACTTTCATCTGTCAAACACTTTCAAATCTCATTCTCCTGCCTGGAAAAAACTCCAGAAGGTGAGCTTTAAGCAACTGATAATCTCGGTTTTTTATTTGTTGAATATACTCAGGTGGATACGGTCTGCCTTTCTCCATTCCCTGGAAATATTTTTGTGGTTTCTGCTTTTCCCAGATTTTTACCGCCTTTTTCCTGTATTCCTCGATTGTGGAAATTTTTTTTGCCGGACTTCCCGCAACGATTGTTCCGGTAGGGACATCTTTTGTCACTACGGAGCCGGCGCCCACGATAGCATCAGGCCCAATGATGACATTTCCTATGACGATGGAATCGATCCCGATAAAACAATTATCACGTATAGTAATGGCCCCGAATTTCTGTATATCCGGTATTTCTTCCGAGAAAACCCATACCGCCCCGTCATGGGTAAGAAATTTCACATTCAGGGCGATCGTACAGTGGTTGCCGATCGAAACAATATGCGGCTCCGCCCCCAGCGAGCGGACTTCAAGCCTGTTCCTTTCGCCTATCCTGGCGCCCTGCCGCCTGAAATATTCCGAGATAGTAAAATCATTGTATTTCGACAGCTCAATTTTCCTCTTTACCCGGGCAGTCAGGAACGAAATCACTTTTTTAATACCAAACGACATGACCAGTCCTTTCCAAAAGGTCAGGGGCAAGGTTTTTTCCTGTGGCCGTTACAACGCGCGAAAAGCCAGTCTCCCATGCCGCTGATCTCGATCGCGAAGAGCGACTCGCTGAAATCCGCCCCGGGGCCTACGCAGGAACCACTGTGAATATTCTGCCGGCTGATCGTGTACGGGTTTAAGCCGGTTTCCCGCCGCCGGCGCAGGACAAAAGCGTGAGAAAAACCCTCTTTTTTCACCACCTCGATCACCTTCTGGTCATAGCTTGACTCCCCGCCGAATGGATAGGCGAAAAAGTGGAGCTGCCGGCCAAGCAACTCCTCAAGCATCACCTTGTTTTCCCGCACCTCTTTTTCGCACTCTTCAACCGGCAGGGCGGGAAGATTCAGGTGGTTTACCGTGTGACCGCCAATAGTGACCAGATCGTCATGGCAGAGGGCTTTGAAATCCTCCCGGCTCAATAGCAGATCCCTGAAATCCTCTTTTTGCGGAAAAGCCTGGAGCTGCTCGCAGAGGGAATCCAGAAAACGCTTCTGTTTGGCCACCGGCCAGTTCCGCAACAGACCGGAAACGCTGACGGCAAAGTCATACTTCTCCTCCTCCCCGGCCAGACTGAACTTTTTCAGTCCCTGGGAGGAAAGATCAACCGCCTGTCGGCTGGTTCCTTCGGCCAGCGCCAGGACATAATCAAAGGCGTGCGGCATCCCGGTCGCAAGGGGACCGGTAGAGACAAAGACCGTAAAGGGACAGGCATATTTCCGGCAGATCGGCAGGACATATTTGATCAGGCCCCGGTAGCAGTCATCAAGGGTGATGGCGTAGACATCCGTGGGCAGCCGGGCCCCGAATTCAAGGAGTTTTACCGCTTCCTCGAGAGAAACAAGCTGATTGTTGCGGGCCAGGAAAGCGATCTGGGCCTCAAACAGCACCGGGTCCTCCACGATGGAATAACAGGCCGGATAACCGGGGCTGATGTTGTGGAAACACAGGATCTTCGGCCGACCCAGGAGAAACAGCTCTTTTATCCAGAGATAAAGCGCATAAAAGCCGCTCCAATAGACGATAAATGCAATTATGCTCTTTATCGTTTGTCTATTCATTTTACCTTCATCGTTTATTAAATAGGAGCCCCACCTGGGTTGATATATGATTGATAAAAATGTTGTGTTTCGACAGGGACCTCTGGCAAAACGCCTCCGGCGTCAAGTTCCTACAGCTTATTGAAATAAAAGTAGCCCCTCTGTCCCACCAGAATGCATTGTGGTTTTTTTTGTTCTTATTTTGTTTGCTACAAGGAAGAAGGTTGCCACGGCAGACCCATCTCTTTCAAAACGGGATATGCTTCCAGGTAGTTGTCCTGGTATCCGTCGTCAAAGGTTATAACCAGGGAATTTTTGGGATCCTATTGCCATTCCTTGAATAAGAGCTGAGAGCGTCAAACGTCGTCACATTATAGTGTTTTTCGGCCTTGATCATCGTTTCGGCAAGCAAGTTCCATAGAAAAATTGTTTAACATCTAACCACTTGATTTTTACCCTTTTTTTGAGGCTTCGTTGTGATGAA
>Ga0209121_10001876_pt1 | contig 21887 bp, 14 predicted proteins | sample Cruoilmetagenom3_FD_187292 | JGI IMG/M metagenome (GOLD analysis project Ga0209121, IMG submission 187292) | Oil polluted marine microbial communities from Coal Oil Point, Santa Barbara, California, USA - Sample 3 (SPAdes) (version 2) | ecosystem: Environmental > Aquatic > Marine > Oil seeps ...
GCCCCTTCAACCCAGTTTGGGGGAAAGGGGGTTTTTTATTCTCACCTCACGATTTTGTGACCGTTTTGCGCACAATTTCATTTGTAACAGACTAATAGTCGTCAGCGGAGGCATGCAGCTATGTTCTGCGCAAACCAGGAACGAGCCGTGGCATCTTGTCATCTGTGGCGGTATTCTGCAGGACGCTCAGGCGAGTCAGGCCGAAGCACGCGTGATTGGCGGCCTTTCCCGGTTTTTTACAGATAACCTTGGTATCGACCGAGATGCCGTAGATGTTGTTTGTGACGAGCAATCATTGGCCTTTGGTCCGAACACAACTGCGTGTACGCGCAAAAGTCTTGAAAAAACGCTCGCAAAAATAGTATCTAATACCCGGAATATCGAGAAATTCGTATTTTACTATACCGGGCAGGCCAACCGCGCGGTAAGCACGCTGCGGCTGAATGTGCGAGGTGAAGACATCATCCACGACGAGCTTGTACGATGGCTCGGTGCTGTCAAGGCAAAGCAGCGATTGATTGTGTTGGATTGCCCGTGCGCAGGACTGGCCATCGAAGACCTGGCGGATCCCAACACAATCGTCATCTGTTCGGCTCGCGGCGATCAGTACGACAGCCCGAGATTCAGCGAGTACTTCGTACCTGCACTGCTGCAATGGGAATCCGACAAGGATACCGACGGCCGGCTCTCGCTTCTGGAGGCGTTCCAAACCACGTCTCAAGAACTGGATGCGTACTACGAGCAAGAGAAGTGTTACAAATCCGAAAACGCCCTATTGGAAGACGACGGCGACGGTGTGCCCAGTCAACAACCCTGGTTGTTCGCCACGAGCAGGAAAGACGGGGCCCGGGCCGCGCAATTTTACTTCAGGCAAATTTTGGTGGGCGCACCTTCACAAGGACAATAAAATATGGATGACATGAGAAACAGACGATCATTCTTGCGGGGCATCGCGGGAACCATGCTGGGAGCTAGTGTGGCCTCAGCGGGATTGCCGGCAGCTCGTTCAGCAACGCCGGGCCATTCTATTCCACCCGATCTCAATGACTATGATTTCTTCATGGCCCGCGTGAAGTTCGATTCAGACAAAAGAGCTGGTGACGGGTGGAACATTCAGCCTGCTGGTGACAATTATTTGCTTGACGAATTCAGCAAAGCCGTCCGATGTCGGGTGAAACTCATTTCAGGATTGCGCAGGGGCCACCCCACACACGGCAGCGTGAACCATTTCAATGTCGTTGTTGACCTTAACTATGAAGATGGCCTGCATAAATTACCGTTTCTATTCATGACGGCAGGAGGGCACTTCATATTCAATGACGCGCAGAAACAGAATTTCAAGAACTACGTAGAGCAGGGTGGATTCATTTTAATGGACGATTGTGTCGCTCATGGCCCAGGTGACTTTTTCTATCATAGCTCATGCGAACTATTGGAGCATCTGTTCGGCAAGGCGGCTGTTAAAGAGATAAACACAGGGCACGAAATCTTCCACAACGTTTACGATCTGAGTCAGATAGGGATACCGTACGTTCAGGGGACACAGTGGCCGCCGCGAGGGATATTCGTCGAAGATAGACTGGCAGTACTTGTCACTTCTACGGACATACATTGCGGCTGGGCAGACCGAACGCAGACATGGTTCGGCCCCAACGTAACCAGACGGTTTGGTGGCAGAGGTATCCATGGCTACAATGAGGCCATAAAGATGGGCATCAACCTGATTATGTATGTGCTATCTCACTGACCTTGTCAGTGAAGTGTAAGAATTTATGTTTTGATATCAGAATTTCAGGGCCGCAACGCCACGAGAGAAACGAAGATGAATGACATGAGAACCAGACGAAAATTTCTGCGAGATGTGGCGGGAACCGTGCTGGGGACCGGGGCGGCATCAACGGCGTTGCCGGCAGGTCGTTCAGCAACGCCGGGCCATTCTATTCCACATGATCTCCATGATTACGATTTCTTCATAGCCCGAGTGAAGTTCGATTCAGTCGCTGATGAAAACCCATGGAATATGCGATCCGATGGTGAAAAGTACTTGCTTGAAGAATTTTCCAAGGTCGTCCGATGCAAGGTGAAAATCCCCGGCCGCGGCGGCGTGAACGCTTTCAATGCCGTTGTCGACTTAAACTATGCCGACGATCTGCACAAGCTTCCATTTCTCTTCATGACGGCATCAGGGCATTTCTCCTTCAATGACACGCAAAAGCAGAATTTCAAAAGCTACGTGGAGCAGGGTGGATTCATTTTTATGGATGATTGTGTTTCTCATCGCTTGCCCGGTGACTTTTTCTACCGCAGCTCGTGTCAACTACTGGAGCATTTGTTCGGTAAGGCGGCTGTTAAAGAGATAAACACAGGGCACGAGATTTTTCACAACGTTTACGATTTTAGCCGGGTGGGGATACCGTACATGCAGGGGATGAAATGGCCACATCGAGGGATATTCGTCGAAGACCGGTTGGCAGTAATCCTTACTTCTACAGACTTACATTGCGGCTGGGTAGACCGATCTCATAGCTGGTTCGGTGGTCCTGGCATAAGACGAAGGTTTGGATCGGGCACACATTGCTACTACGAGGCCATCAAGATGGGTATCAACCTGATCATGTATGTGCTATCTCATTAACTGGATTTATAGGCTCAACTGTTGTCCATAACTCTATTAATCTGTGGGAGTACTCCTCTGCGGACCATCGGCAACGATTTGGACATGTCGATACCGGCTAAAAAATCAAGGTTTGGATAAAAAACCGACTGTTGAGGCCATGATGCGCTGTCGCAGATATTCTCTTTGATCGCTCGTCTGCTGCTCCTGGCAAAGGTCTTTGTAGTTTGCACAACAGAAATGACAGCCAATTGTGGCCAGGTGGAAATCGACAAAATCAAACCACTCTGGCGACAGGTCCTCTAATAAGAATGCACCCAGAGTACTGCGTTTTATACAGCTCAGGCGTTGTTCTTTCCAGATTTCGGTCAGGAAGTCTTCAGAACATGAGATCGAGATATCTTTAGCGGCGCAACGCCCGGCAAACTCCTTATGGATGCGCTTGAGAGAGCGGTGCCTGAAGATTCTGACATTGCCGGTCTCTACGCTGAGTTGACTGGCTACGTCGGCGTTCGATAGCATCCATCGACGACAATGAGGAGAAAATCCGTTTCGCATGGGGAGTCAAATCGCTGCCCTGGTTGATACTAATCGACGATGAACACATCGTCCGGGCGGAAGGATTTTTAGTAGGCGAGCTGTACGAGAAAATTGAAGGTACTCAAAAAGCGGAACGATAAACGAAGAATACAAATGATTATGCTTGCTAAGCTACCTTGAGTAAATTTTTAGATAATGGATCACGGAAGCGAAGAGTTAAATCACTTTGCGAATCGCTGTTGATTTCGTCGAAAACCTCGGTGACCGCTTGACGTAAATATAAGATGATAGCGCCCTGATCCCAATCTGAGTTTTGCGCTACCGTCCCGTTGGGATACTTCTTCCACGCCTTCCGAGTCGGCTGCGGGACGACCGTTTTCGGTGATTGCGCCCACCGTCGGCAGAATAAGCGTGGCGGACGTATTGACCGGAACATGGAGATCCATGGCCACACCGTCGCCTACACGTTTCCAATCGCAGGTGATCGGACCGCGGATGGATCGATAAGTGCAACGCACCCAGTCCAGGCCATCAAAGAATTGCGGCTGAAAGGTAAACGTATCGAATCCGACGGCATCGGCGGCCGGTTCAATACCGCCCAGCCAGTTATAAAACCATTGACTGACGGAGCCGAACATCGGGTGGTTATGGCTGAAAGTGTTATCGCTGAATTTCCAGTGTTCCCACAACGTGGTTGCGCCTTGGGCCAGCATATAACCCCAACCGGGAAAGTCACGGAGATTGACCATGTCGTTGACAACTTCGGCGTGTCCCTCTCTACTCAAAACGTCCAGCATATACCTTGTGCCGAAGATGCCCGTTGTCAGATGGCCGTTGTGTTTATCAGTGATGTCATTCACAAAGTGTGCAAGGACCGCCGGACGTTCGTCGGCCGGCAGCATGTTCAGGAACAGGGCAAAGGCCTGCACACTTTGAATACCCGAGGCCACCACGCCGGTCGCCGGGGCAAGGAACTTTTCGACATACACTTTGCGAATATCTTCGGCCAACCGATCGTACTCGTCCGCCTCTTCGTCTTTCCCGAGAATCCGCGCCAAACGGGACAGCATGCACACAGACTCACGATAGAGCGGGGTGATCATGGGCGGCGACTCTTCCTTCTCCAGGGCCTCGTGATCGTGAAGTCCTTGCCGGACGATGTGATCGGTGTTTTGACTCCGAACAAGTTCCAGCCATCGTTTGCTGGTGGGGTATTGCTCTTCGATGATTCGCCGGTCTCCGTAATAACGGTACAATTGCACCTGGAGGTGCGGGTGTGCCATGGCCCATCCCACCCCGCAATACTGAATTCCCACCGAGGGTGCTGTGTCGGTGAGCATGCCGTCCGGCAAGGCGCTGTCGTGCCAGTCACGTGCGGCTTTGGCGTAGAAATTCGCCATGTCGTAGTTGAGCATGAAGGCGTCCGAGGTGGTCACCAGGTCGCCGCCGTACCCGAAGCGTTCCCGGTGGGGACAATCAGACTGCACCCCGAACAGGTTGCTGAGAAATGTCCATTGACACATTGTCTGGATGCGGTTGAACAGATCGTTGGAGCAGGAGAACGATCCAACCGGTTCCACGGCAGAATTCATGCGAAGGCCCTCCACGTCATCCAGAGAGGGGCGGGTCGTTAGGCCAGTGATCTCGACGTAGCGGAAAGCATGAAATGTAAAAAAGGGTGTATATGTCTCGGGACCGCCGCCCCGGGCGATGTAAGTATCAGCCTGCCAGGCTACGGCGGGAGATCCGTCTGCAGGCGGCTTATTGCGCTTGATCTGCCCGCACACGCTGGTCATCGGATTGAGCGTACCGTCTTCGTACAGCAATTCACCATAGCGCATCGTGATCTGCGTCCCTTCGGGAATGTTGAAGGTGAAGCGCCCCCAACCTGCGAAATTCTGGCCCATATCCACGACATACACACCATCGGAAGGTTCCGTAATCCGGACGGGCTTGACTGAAGCCGTAACCTTGATGGGCGGCAAGAGCTGGGCCTGGAGGGAGCCTTCAGGAGTTGGGGCAATCCGTGCGAAGTCCCATTTACGACCGTCCAGACCCGGCTTGTCCCAACCATTGACGGACTTACGGGCGTCCACCTTCTCACCGAGATAGATGCTGTTACGCAGGATCGGACCCGGAGCGACTTTCCATGCCGAATTACTGGCCAGTATTTCGCGGGAGCCGTCGGCATATTCGATCAGGAGCTGGGCGATGAATTGAGGACGTCCAACCGGCAGGCGCTGGCGTAAATTGACGCGTCCCCACATACGCAGGGGCAAAGGGTTGTACCAGCCGTTGCCCAGCGTGACGCCCAGGCAATTGTCGCCCCGGGCAAGGTTTTTGCTCACATCGTAGACACTGTAAAAAACGCGCTTGTTCGGGAGGGTCCAGAGCGGATCCAGGTGATGATCGCCGACAGCGCGTCCGTTCAACCTCGTGTGGACATATCCCAACGCGCTGATGTAGAGTCGCGCTCTTCTAACCGGTCCGGACACTTTGAATTCCCTGCGGAACAATGGGGCGGGATCATCCCGATAGAAATCCGCATCCTTTTCAGGCAATGGTTTTCCATCGTTGATCCAGCTTCCCTGCCAGTCCCTGGCCTTCAGTAATCCCATCTCCCAGGAGGAAGGATCGCTCCAATCGGAAGGCACGCTGTCCTTGTCCCAGACCTTGACCTTCCAGAAACAGCGCTGACTGGAAACGAGAGCTTCCCCGGTGTACACAATATTCACGCTTTGGCTCGACGCTACTTTACCACTGTCCCAGAGATCGCCGCGACCGGCGCGCAGGGCTTTAATACTGCGAGCAACTAAAACACGATAAGCGGTTTGTTTTTGCCCGCGTCCGGAAGATTCAAGCACCCAGCTCAACCGAGGGGCCGGATGATCAATACCCAACGGCCGGTCCCGGTATTCACAACGCAGCCGGTCAACCTGGATGGGTTTTGACACGCGGTCAGATGAATCTGATTCCCATTTGTATTCCGTTTGTTTAGCCGTAGTGGGGACCAAAACAGCCCCAACAAGAATTAACATGATTGAATGTGTGAGTAGTTTTCTCATAGACTCTTTCCCGGAAATAGTCGTTTCAACAGTTCAGCATCCAGTTCCGTCTTGGGAGCAAAAGCCGCTTGAATGCAGAGTCATTTTGTTATGTGCTCTAAGTCTCTTTCGTTATTACTGTACGCGAGGTTCGTCGCAAAGCTTCACTTTGTATTTTTGCGTAAGGCCATCGAGCATCATAGTCACCAGCGTACAGCTCATGCAGTAATCCTTGACGCCGATAGGCTTGCCCGAGACGGAGTCGTAATGTTCGTTGATGCCGTTTTTAATAGCGTTGGCGATGGTCTTGTCGGCGATGTCGGCCGCGAGAGTTTTGTGTCCATAGTCGGCCAAACCTCGAGTGATTTGGTAGTTAGTCGAGGGCCAGACGTCTCCGCGCCAAAAGCCATCAGATTTCCATCGAGGATCCGTGCGATCGACCGTCGGGACCGGAAGCGGTGTCTGCCAGGCATCAGTGGCGAGCACTTCGGCCATGCGTTTTGTCATGGCCTTGGTAGGAACGCCCGCTGTCAACGGAATCCAGCTACCGATAGTTGCCACTGGTACCTTTTGCATCGTATCACGCTTGACTGACAGAAACGTTCCTGCCTTCTCGTCCCACATGTGGTCGCGCATGGCCTGGACAGCCTTGTCGATCCGTCGCTTTCTCCTCGCCGCCATCTGCCGATCTCCGACGATCTTGGCCAAGCGGGCGAGACTCCGTTCGCCCATAATGAGGTAGGATGTGTTCCCCGTGACACAAATATCGCCATACCACGTTCCTTCTGCGGGTCCTTTGCGCAATGGATGCATCGTCAGTTTGAGATCGTCCATACTGCACTCGTAGTCGAACGTTTCCCAGCGTGCATGTTGCAGTTTCCCGCTGTATGAACCAACCGTGATCAATCCGATATTGGTCAAATCCCGCTCACGCCAAAACCAGTCGTGAAACCGTTCGAGCCGACCTAAGCATTCTTTGAGAAGTTGCCTATCGCCATTGCGACTATATACACGCTCAACGCCCCAGGCCAGAATCGGTATCTGTGAAAACTGTCGAACCTCCTGCGGTGCGGTCTTGATCGCAACAGTAATCATATCCTGCGCATAGTCGGGCATTTTCCGGTTCCAGCGATCCTGGAAGTCCCAGTAGTTTTGGAAGATGTCGCGGATCACCTTTTTCTTGCCGGGCAAAATGCTCAACAAATCGACCACGAACATCGTATCCCAGATCCATTGACCCTTATAGTACGGTCCGCCGGGGACAATCCAGGTATTCCTCAATGGTGGCGTCGGCTGCATGATCTTCTCGAGAATGCACTTGTGAAAGACGGCCTCGGTAAGCGCCAAAGCTTCTTCGCTATTCGATTCAAACAGGGAGCGAATGTTGACATTCGCACTATCGTCAGAAACGCCACCATGCGCGCCGCTATCATCTGCAGCGATGACCAACTGTTCGAGCCAGGGCGCCAGTGTTATTCCGCTACCGGTGATTTTAAGGAATTTGCGTCGTTTCATTGAGCATTTCCTGGATGTAGCCTATCGAGCAGTTCTCCATCCAACTCCGTCTTGGGAGCAAAGGCCACCGAGTCAAAATACCGCAATAGACTGTGCAATAGCTGGCGAACCTGCAGCTCCAACACCGCCTCGGCAAATCCCTTTCCGATCAGGGCCATGGTCTTGGCACAGCCAAGGTAATGATAGGCTGCGTTCGAGGCCCCGCGTTTCCATAAGGCGCTGTCTTCGGGAGATGTCAACTCGGCCTCGATTTCGGCCAGCTCGTTGGCGACCTCGTCTCCGGTGACTTCACCCTGCTTGATCCTGTTTTCCAGCGACCGTTTACGTTGATTCAGCAGACCTCGCTTTTTGGCAATACCATCGAGCACCATGTCCCAATAGGGGGCGGTGTGCACGGCAATGACGTTGCCTTTGAATTCCGGAAGGTCGGCAGGGGCAGCCATGGCCTGGCGAAAGGTGCCGTGAATGGCCCGATATCGCTTTTCAATATTTTCGATTGGTCCGTTCGTGCCGAGGACACCAATAACAAAGGGCATATTCGGCGCTCGCAAATCCCTGCGAACATCACGAATCAGCATCGCCAACCATTCGGAGTATTTGTCGTAGCCACCGGGCTGCCCGCGTCTTGGATAAACGCCGCTGTTAACGACATCGTTCCACCCCTGAAACCAAACGAAACCCCCGATTTTGTAGCCTTGGTTTTCGTCGTAGTCAGGGTAGACGCGTTTGATATCGCTGAGCACGTATTTCACATGCTCGACCATCAGCCGGTAATAGACGCCGGTTGCAGCTTTCTTTTTAGCTCGCTCTTCTTCCAGGTTTAGGCCGCGTTTCTTGATCGAAACAATCTCCGATTCATTAAATTCATACGGCCCTGCAGACGGAGGGCGGAAGTCAGTATGTAACGACTTGCCGCCCCAGGCTGTCTTGATAATCAAGATGGGCTGCTTGAGTGATTTCTGCATGTAGATACCGAATGTAAACTCAGGCCCGATCTTGCCACCGTCTTTTGCCGGATCTTTTCTCGCTCCGAAACCAACCGTAAGTTGCCCAATGCCTTCGCCATTTGGTGTGCCACGGCCGTGCGTGAGGTATGATATCCATGTGTCTTTGACGAGACGATATCTCCCGTTATTGTCTCGCATCTCTAACAGCATCGGAGCGGTTTTAGGATCGTCCCCGATATAGTCGATAGTCGAAATGTCGGCCTGTCCTTGCATGTTGGATTGACCCGCCAGGATGAAAACCTTGAGCGGTTTGGAGTTTGATTGGGCGAAGGCCGGCATTGGAAAGAGAACCGGTAAAAAAACAGTGGACATCAATAGTGATAGCACACTCGTCTTTAATTTTTTATTCATGCTGACTGATAGTAATTTTGAGTTTTCAACCATAGAAATGATTGTACCCTCGATGGAAAGACAGATCAAGTCTAATTGACGATGTTCGCATTTACATACAAGCAGTGAAACCATAGGTATTTGTGTGGCAAAAAAGACTCGTGGGCCGGCAGCTTGAGATAGATGTGAACTTTCCAATATCCAGAGCTAAAATATTCATTGTCAGGCCTCCATGCTCGGTTGTCAAAAAATTGAGCGGTCCCAGTGACCGGCTCGTTATCAACGACTTATTATAGCCGATTAACCGGCGGGAGGTCTGCCTTGCATAGTTTCCGATTGCATTTTCTGGTGTTTTTGTAACGCCTTTTACAAGAAAGGTTTATGGAGGGATTGAGAGTGAAATTGCCTCGTTATACTCAATCCATATAAACTCGGCGTTTTTTATCTTTTGAAGAAAGTGACTTTTCAGAGAATTCTGACATTCTGCAACTCGTGGAAAACGCAGTAAGGTATGCTCAGTTTTCTTGAAGGGCAAGCCTTTAATTTGGTGGGTGCTCTACATATTAACTACAGACTTTTTTATTCTGTCACTTTGCTTTTTATTATTGCAGAAGATATTCTATGTTGTCAAAATAGTGCGCGGGGCAATCGTATAAGATTTTTTTGATTGTAATATAACTTCATTAAACAAGAAGTCACAAAAATTGCAGGTAATGAAATCCTGGTTGCTGCAAGTAAAGTTAAGCCGCAGGTATAAGTTTTTATGAATGAATACAATGGAATCTGGTCTACTTGGGTTTTATTAGCCGTATCCGAAGGCTCCGGGTGGTCGAACTGGATAGTTCTGGGATGCTACCTTGCCGTGCTTGTTGGCGTGGGAATCTATTTCGCAAAACGGGAGAAATCCACTGAAGATTTTTTCCTGGCGGGACGACGAATTCCCTGGTGGGCGGCCGGTCTAAGCATCTTCGGGACTCAATTAAGCGCGATTACCTATCTGGCTATGCCGGCAAGAGCTTACGCGACGGACTGGAGTCTGCTGCCTTTGAATATAGGAATACTGGTTATTGCGCCCCTTGTGATCTACGGATATCTTCCGTTATTCCGCAGACTCAATATCACCACTGCGTACGAATATCTCGAAAAACGATTCCACGTAAGCATCCGGGTCTTCGGAAGTCTTTCTTTCATCACTTTTCAACTGGGTCGTATGGGCATTGTCATATTACTGCCTGCTCTCGCTCTCTCGGCGGTTACAGAGACGAACGTTTATTTGTGTATTGCGCTAATAGGCGTACTCAGCACTGTCTATACGGCACTTGGTGGAATGGAAGCCGTGATCTGGACAGATGTATTGCAGGCAGTGGTTTTAATCGGAGGAGCGTTTGCCGCATTGGTAATAACGATATTGGCATTGGATGGCGGATGGAGGGATTTTATTGTCACAGGAGTGGAAAACAATAAATTCACATTGTTTCATCCTGGCTGGGATTGGACTCATAACACCATGGTCGTAGTGGTTCTGGGGGCACTTTTCACAAACTCGCTCGTCCCTTACACGACCGATCAGTCGGTCATTCAACGCTACTTGACGACACCCGATCAAAAGCAAGCCAGCAGAGCTATATGGATTAATGGGATCCTGGCGGTCGTCGCCGGGATTCTGTTCCTTACAGTTGGAACTGCGCTTTTTGTTTTTTACAAAGCCAATCCAACGCGACTGCCCGCACTGGAAGCAACCGATCAGATTTTCGCAATGTTCATTTGGCGAGAGATGCCCGCCGGCCTGTCCGGACTCGTCGTAGCAGGCGTATTTGCGGCCGCCATGTCGAGTCTTGATAGCAGCATACACTCGATTTCCACCGCAGTAACGACGGACTTTGTACGCCGGTTCAAGCCCAATCTCATGCCGGAGACCTATCTTGCTCTGGCACGCGGTCTTACGGTAACTTTCGGAATGATTGGTACGGCAACGGCCATGCTTATGGCTGCAGCACAAGTCGAATATCTTTGGGATTTCTTTCTCGGCATCATGGGATTGTTCGGCGGCACGCTGGCGGGCTTGTTCATGCTCGCGGTCTTTACTAAAAAGGTCCATACGCTTCATGCCTGGCTCGGCGCTGTCACAAGCATTAGTGTACTGCTTTATGTTAAGTTGGCGACAGACCTCAACAGCTTGTTGTATGGAGCTATTGGTGTGGCAACATGCTTTTTCACAGGTTTTTTATCGAGCCGAATATGGTTTGTCAACGTGAAGACCGCTTGAAAACGGGAAAACTTAATCGGGTACAGTATAATTGCATTGTGTTAGATTAGATTATGTAGGGAGCACGCATCGCGCGGGATCGCATTCGGTTAGCTTCGGGATCGCCGACAAACTCAGCCTTGCGCAGATCGAACTTCAGGTTGTGCTTCAATCGCTCGCAGATGTCCGCGGCCAGGCAGATGTTCATTGACCGGTACATTACGTCCGGGTTTGCCACGGCCGGCCGGCGTGACCGGATACAATCGAAAAAATCCCTCACGTGATTCATCGGCCGCTGCGTCCTGGAAGTGTAATCGGCCAGTATTTTTTTGAATTCGCGCAGCATCGCCGGCGATGATACATCAGGTCCTGAATAACCGTCGGCGGCCGCGACCCATCCTTCGGGACCTTCGAACCGCTCGCCGCAAGCGCCGTGCCAGTACTCGCACGGTTCCCATACCGAGCCGCTGACCCGGAACAGAACCAACTTCACCCCGCTGGATAAGCGTGTCACCATCGTTTTATCCGGGCCGTCATACTCGAACTCGATAGAGGAAACGTCCGTCATGTCGAGTCCGGCCAGGGCCTGGGAAACCGTATGCGCGCCCCACATCGCGACATCGGTAGCAAAATCATAAAAGTGATACCAACCTCCATGCACATAACTGCTGTTATAAGGTCGCCAAGGACATGGACCGAGCCAGACATCCCAGTCCAGTTCATCTTTTGGTGGTTCCGGTTCCGCCGGCAACCAGTCGTAACGCCGCCCATCGCGCCAACGAATGTCTGCGTAAGCGGTGTGAATCCGGCCCAACCGGCCGGTTCGGGCCATTTCTATAGCAAAGACGTGATTACCCTCGCTGAGCCGCTGGGCACCGGTTTGATAGATCCGGCCATACCGGCGAGCGGTCTCTACGACCATCTTCCCCTGCGCCATCGTAAGGCAGGCAGGTTTCTCACAATAGACATCCTTGCCTGCCCGCATGGCCATGATCGAAGCCAGCGCGTGCCAGCGGTCGCCGGTGGCAATTAACACGGCATCCACATCCGTCCGCTCGGCCAGGAACTGTCGCATATCACCATACACAGCACAATCCTTATTACCGTATTTACTATCCACCATGTTTTTGGCTGTTTGACGCCGGTTTTTTAGGACATCACAGACGGCGACCCACTGCACATCCGGCTCGTTCAGCATCCAACCCAAGTCATAAGAACCGCGGCCGCCGATTCCAATTCCACCCATCACAATTCGTTCGCTGGGTGAAACAGTTCCGCCAAGCCCCAGCGCCGAGGCTGGAACATAATAGGGCAGCGCCACCGCACTTGCTGCCATCACACCACGTTTCAGAAACCGACGTCGCGTGAGTGTCGTACTATTGTCAATGCTCATAGGATTTTCTCTTTACTTCTTCTATATTCTATATACTACTTTTTTGTGTATTTTTTTAGATTTGTCAAGTGTGATTAATACATATTTTTTTAGAAAATTTCCACTCATCAACATTGGCAGGTAGTAAAATACAATTTAATTTTGAGAGAACATAAAAAATGCTGACCGAGATGGGACGAGGATACGACAACAACAATAACAATCAGAGAGGGTAAGGCCTCAGTATTTATTGCGGTAGATCGCTGTATCAGCTAATTCCATTTTATACAGTTGAGCAAACAGCCTGAATTGTCGAGCAAAATCACCGCAGAACAACAGATTATGATGCCCTCTGACCATGCATGCATCGGAGCGATCGGTAATCTCAATTTCCACGTTGGTCGCGCATCCGGCAGCAGGTGGCATTGGATGTGACTCGACTACACTGCCTGCATAGATGTCCAACTTTGGCTTCTCACCGGGATAGTATTTCACCATCGTTACCGGATCTTTGGGGTTCCAGAAGACCTGAATGGCACAACTGCCCTCGTTGGTGTGTGCGAAGCGACGTAACAAATATTCCAGCTCAGGTTCCCGGGGGCCGTAGATTTTAGTAGCACACGTGCAGTGTGAGGCGTAGTAGTGGTTTCTCTCAGTTTCATAGCACGGATTGTGCTGAAAACCCGGCCGGCTGATCAGGAGTTGTCCGAGCAACTGGGTATAGGCCGCAGGCAAATCATTCTCGCAGGCTGCCGGGATAAGCCTGCTGTTAAGAAGAGAAAAGCTCACGCATGGCTTTAGCATTCCACGCCGCAGGCAGTTCATCGTCAGACCATCAGCATTTTCGATACTTAACAACTCTGTGAGTGCAAGATGAGCCCGCATGGCATTCTTCAAACTTTCTCGATTAACACCTCTTATCTCTCTCGCTCCGCCGACGATCTTTTTCATCAATTCCTGAGTCGCTTCGTCGATCTTGACTTTATAGAACAGGTCGGCATAACGTTGGAAGGGAATCACCCGTACCTTTATGCCGAAGAACTTCTCAATACTCTCACGTGGCTTATCCGCTTCAGTAATGCTCAGAAGAAGTGACTGCTTCATGTGCTTGTGAGTGTTAATCATCCGCATGCCATATTCTATGGCTTTGAGATTATCGAGTGATTGAATGAAATAGACACCCGGCCGACGATATTGGATTACAGAACCGTGCTTGACACCAAGCCCGATGAAAAACACGGCCGGGATATCAAGTTTCTGAGCGGCTTGTAAAATCATATCGGCCTGAGGCAGGCTGCGGTTGTAGAACATGATCAAGAGCAGACCATCCGGACGATTTGTCTCGATTTCCCTGATGAGCTTCTCGGCATCTTTATTGTTGGCTACCGAGCGATTTTCGGTAATGATTTTCATTCCGAGACGTTTTTCAATCTCTTTCAATGCCGTGGAGTAGCTTTTCTGGCGTCCCTCAGCATCGAATTCGTTGCCCGGCCAGCTCCACCAGCCATCCGGATTATCTGAAAATGTTGTTGATGGTGGATAAAGAAATGCCGCTCTAACCGCCGCGCCTTGTTTTCTACGTTGAGCCGGCCGGCCGCTTTCGGCAGCATTTAACCGCAGACCGGGAACTGTCAGCGCACCGTACGTCGCGCCTATTGTCGTCAGAAAACTTCGCCGGTTGAAAGTGTATGTTGCTTTGAGGTGTTTATTGTCGTGCATGATTGTCTCCTTCATACTGCCAAGGCTTCGGCTGCCTGTTTTCTCTGCATTTACCCTCCCAATATGGATGAGGTAATGCCTGTTGGTGTATTATGCGGTTATCCGTACACAATTTCAAGGTCTTACATCAGTTTTTCAAAAACGAGAATAACAATAGTAGAACCATGCCGGGCCAGGGTGAGCTGTTAAGCAAGATTTCTGTCGGGAATTGGAAGTGTTTCTTGAACTGGTTGTATGTTCGTGTATACTCTAATTTGTAGCGATCGAAGATCGGTCCGGCGAGTGCCGGACAGGGGATTACTGAGAAGAAAAAGGAGAAATTAAATGTGCCAATGCCATACTCATCATTCCTGTCATGGTTGCCATAAAGTAATCGATCGCCGGCATTTTCTTAAGGGCTTCGGGGTAGCCGCAGCGACAACTCTTGGCGGGCTCACATCGTTCACAAAAGCTGCCGATGATAAAATGAAGAGGATCCGCATCGGGACGGTCTTTTTGGCAAACATAAATATAAGAGAGATCTGGCCATATCCTGGCTTTGACACAAAAGCCCGCCGGAAGGAAATCCTTGCGTTGTTGAATAAAGGGTGTCCCCAGATCGAGTTTATCTCAATCACTATCGAAAAGACCGAAGATATCCAGAAAGCAATTGCCTTGAAGGACACTGTCGACGGATACCTGGTTTATACGATGACGTTGGATTGGGCCTTGCGCAAGCCAATCGTCGATATTGGGAATCTGGGCAAGCCGATGGTTATAGCCGACGAATTCCTGGGTGGCTCCGGCGTGTTTCTGACCGGCTATAGCGAGTTGTGCAGCCGCCGGATTCCTGCAGTCGCCGTGTCCACAACGCGGCTCAGCGATCTTGTTGTAGTTGTTCGTCAGTTTGCCAATGTTCGCAGGCCCGGCTTAACACCAACTTCATTCGCCCGACAGTGCGAGCAGGTTTATCGTGAGACCTTCGCAGCTCCTCGCAGGATGGAATGTACCGAAGATCCGGTGGTCCTGACCGACATCGGCGAATGTGTCAAGCGTTTTCGCGAATCGCGGTTTCTGATATTGGGGCGCGGCAGAGCAGGCCAGGAGCAGGACTTTCTCGGCACCAGGGGACAGTACATTGACTTTAGCGAATTGCAGGCTTTCTATGAAAAGGTAGATCGGGACCAGGCCGCCGAATGGGCAAGCCGCTGGTCTCGGCAGGCCGAGAAAGTAATGGAGCCTGAACCAGAAGCGATCCGCAAGGCAGGCGGTCTCTACCTTGCTATGTCGGAGCTACTTAAAAAATACGGGACAGACAACATCACTATGAATTGCCTCGGAGGATTTGCCGCCGGTCAGCTTCCAGCCTATCCATGTCTCGGATTCATGCAGATTCTGAACGATGGCGGGCAGGGAGTCTGCGAAGCCATGCCCGACGACATGCTCAGTATGCTGATGGCCAGAATTTTAACAGGGCGACCCGGCTATGTGTCCGATCCGGCCCTTGATACCTCAAAGAATCAGATTCTTTACGCTCACTGCGTGGCCACGACCAAGGCGTTCGGCACTGAAGGTAAACGCAACGGCTTTCGGATTCGGACGCTTCACAACCGTGACCCGCGAGGAGCCTGCGGTGAATCATTTCTGCCCTCCGGCTATATGACAACCTCCTTCCGCACGAACGCAGGGCGGAAACAACTAATCATCCATCAGGCGAAAGCAGTTGGCAACCTCGATAGTGAATACGGGTGCCGAACCAAGCTGGTTGCTGAAGTCCGTGGCGATATCGGCAAGTTATTCAACCAGTGGGACAAGTTCGGCTGGCATCGAGTAACTGTCTACGGCGACGTTAAAGAGCCGCTTGCTGAGTTCGGTAAAGCCTTAGGATTAGAGATCATCGAAGAAGCGTAACGGGACAGAAAGGGTAGTAGTTAAGGCTTGTAGATTTCACGGAGCAGCGTGTTTGAACTGATTATTGACCAAGAGATCACACCGGTTACTTATGAAGAGCCCAAAGTCAAACACTACAATCCTTATTGCCAGAAAAAAAATTAAGGCATCCACGTTACGATCTCTCAGCCAAGCTTCGTAGCTTATCTGAACAACCTTTCAACTTCACGATACATAATAAGCATTATTTACGCGGTGAGAACGGCGTATCCGGCCTTCGGAGGGTCATTTGAGGGCTTATAAAGATATGGAAAATCCCCGGCAAAATTTTACCACAATCCTTGGGACGATTAGGAATATACCTTTTCTTTGAATAATCGCAACTTTTTGTGCTATAATCATGTCAGATAAACATATCAACGATACTCATTAATCTTTTTAATGAGAAGGAGAATGGTTATGCACAAGCAAAAAGGTTTTACACTGATAGAACTTCTCGTAGTCATAGCCATCATAGCGCTTCTATTGGCGATCCTCATGCCTGCCCTGGAACGGGTCCGACGTCAGGCGCGGGGTGTGGGCTGTAAATCCAACCTCCACCAGTGGGGCCTGATCTTTGCGATGTATACGCAGGATAACGACGGCTATTTCTATAGCGGTCTGCTACCCAGCTTCGGAGCCGACGTGGCCCACGGCGATTGGTGGCGGGAATGTTTGCGGTCGTATTCCAAGGATAAGAAGATGTGGTTATGCCCTACGGCCAAGAAGCACCGTTCGTCCACATCCATGTCGGCCATGGCGTTAGCGTCGACTCCGTTCGATGCCTGGCGCGTGCCCGCCTCCCACGGCAGCGATGAGGGTAGTTACGGACCGAATGGATGGATGTGCAATCCTCCCGCCAATCTGACCAGCCTTTGGGGACGCAGCCCGATTGAGTATCACTGGCGGACTCATCAGGTCCCGGCCGCATATAACATCCCCGTCTTTACAGAGGGCTGGTGGGTGGACGCCTGGCCCAAGGACACCAACCTGCCGCCCGACGTCGGAGACCGGACGCCGGTCATAGGCGGCCATGAGATGCGAACGCTTTGTGTGAACCGGCACAGCGGCGCACAGTTCTGTCTCTTTGCCGACTGGTCGGTGCGAAAGGTCGGCCTCAAGGAATTATGGACACTTAAATGGCATCGCGAGTTCGACACGAACGGGACGTGGACGAAAGCGGGCGGCGCACAACCGGATGACTGGCCTCAATGGATGAGAAATTTTAAGGATTACTGAACAGTCTACAGCCCCTGCGGATATCTCGCTTTTTCCTCTCCCTCCGCACCACAGGGGCTTTTTTCAAAAAGCCTTCAATATATCGACCATTGCAATAGATGACATATCCAACACCTTTTTATTGAACAGAGCTTGATTTCCTGAGCCCAAGAGTCAACAATAAGCATATCTCAACGCAGGAGAAACTTGGGTGTCACATGAAATTTGGGCAGTAAGCTGTAAAAGGAAAGTGAGTAATGCGAATTAATTCTGGTTTTGCAAAGGTTAATGCCACAAAGTTATATTATGAAATAAAGGGAGAGGGCCATCCTTTTGTTTTGATTCACGGGGGACTAATGGACAGAAGGATGTGGGATCACCAATTTAACCTGTTTGCGAAAGATTATAAAGTCATCCGTTATAATCTAAGAGGATATGAAAAATCAGAAGTTCCAAAAGACAAATTCTCTCATATTGATGATTTATTCCATTTACTCCAATTTCTTAATATAGATAAGACTTATATTATAGGATTATCACTTGGCGGTATGATTGCTATTGACTTTACCTTAGAGCATCCAGATATCGTTGATGCATTAATTCCTGTTGCCTCTGCTTTGAATGGTTATCCCTATACAGATGCAGAAAATTTTGAATCAAAATTTTTAGCTATTTTTAAAGCCGCCAAAGAGGAAAGTCTTGACAAAGCAGTAGAATTGCTAATGGAGCTGCCATTCTTTGTCCCAGTTGAACATGATACTAAAACCGTTCTAAAAATGCGTACTCTGATAAAAGAAAACTTTGAAACTTGGTCTAAAGATTAAGAATTTTATATGTGGCCATCACCGCCTTCTATTCAGAGATTATCTGAAATAAAAGTTCCGACACTGGTTGTTGTAGGTGATCACGATGTCACAGATATTTTAGGTGTCGCGGACATTCTTATCAGTAAAATCACGGGAGCGAAAAAGGTCGTTATTCATCGTGCTGGACATCATGTTAATATGGAAAACCCGAAAGAATTTGATCGTTCTGTAACCGATTTTTTGAACAATCTTTAATTTTATGTCATTGAGTTTTAGTGTCAGCCATCCTTGGGCTGCCCTCACTGGCAGCCTTCTATAATTGGATGGAATAGACGATTGTGTAAGCGGCGGAGTAAAAGTGTCCCACCTGGCGGGGCAAAAATGTACCGCCTGATATGTATATAGCCGAGACCGCCCCGGCTGTCAATATTCAATCCTGACCTGCTCTTTTTTCCCGTCTGGCCAGACGTTTACAGCACTTTCGGAAGCTCCAAAATAGACATTGAAAACGATGGCATTTTCTAATGTTTTTGTAACGCCTTTTTCAAGGAAGGTTTATGAAGATGGCAATCTTCAAAAATTGACAGATAAGGAATCGTACGGTTGTAGTAAGGTTGTATAGATCTTCTCGAGAAATTGAGGTCATTTTGAGGGCATTATGTCACTTTTCTACAGCTTCGGCTTGCGGCAATTTTGCTCGCCACTCTGCGGCCTTTTTCTGGCTTTTGGACAAGGCTGAGGGTATGGTCGTTGCTAATAGTACTTAAGCTACCGCCTAAAATAGTACATTTTTCCCTTGATACAAAGGCAGTGAATATGATATAAATACAATAAGTGAGGTTTTGAAACTTATAGATGGGCATCTGCTGTTTTGGTTTTCCGATTTGAGATTTCTATAGTTTTCCAGGGATTTTTCAAAAGGCGCAGAACAAGGGAAAAGTAATGATGCTGCCGTAGTTGTATCATTCGCAGTTACGGTTTTCACCTTTCAATTAATCATGTTGAGATTCATGGAGGAGGCAGATAATCTCAAACCAGATATAGTTCTCGTTGACGGATGGATACGGATCGAGTGTAATACAGGTAAAAAACATTGTTAGTCACTTTGGTGGTTTGTCAAAGCATAATTATCTATAATTTTCATAAGGAGGACTACTATGTGTAGAAAATCGATTTATCTAATTTCTCTCGTTTTTGTGCTGGACCTGGCTTTGACGAGTACGGCCAGAGCTGATCTTATTGGCTGGTGGAGGTTTGATGAGGGATCCAGTACTACCGCCTACGACTCAAGTGGCAACGGCAATGACGGTACTCTGGTTGGAGGTGCTACTGTATTTAACATCATTAGGATAACATTATGAAGATTAGAATACCGCATTTATTGTTGATTATCATGGCTATGACGGGGACATCCTGGTATGGTTTAAATGAGACTCAGCGGCGTAGTTGAGTAGGTATGTGTGGGAAATCCCAGACCTCGTGTTCAACTTTCATAGTTAACCGTAGGAATAAAGAATATGAAACAGAAAATAGTTATCATGTCGTGGTTAGTATTCAGCACCGTTTCTTTATCTTCTGTTTTAGCCGATACGAATCAGTCCCAAGCTGACCCTAACCAAAACAAACCTCAAAAACCCCGCCCTGTCACTTTCGAAGATAATGAGAAATTCAAAACCGTGGGATCTCCCCATGTATCAAAAGATGGTAAATGGATAGCTTATACTTTATCCAAGCAGATATGGATTATCCCTATCGAAGGAGGCGAATCCCGTGCTGTGACTACGAAAGGATCATCCGCCTGGAATCCCGTCTGGACTCCGAATGGCAAGGCACTGTCTTTTTTATCCGATCGCGCTACCGATCATACCCAGGTCTGGGCACTAAAATTTGACCCTTTTGGCGAGGCAGAACAGATAACCAAACTTAAACGTTCGGCGAATTCCATCAAATGGTCACCTCAAAATAACAAACTACTATTTGTATTCAAAGACGAAGAAATAAGAAAAACCGATCCGAACACGCCACAAGATCCTGCCGACAATGTCAAAAAACCCTGGGTGATCGACCGTTTGGAATTTAAGGCTGATCGAGCCGATGGTTATATAACTGATCGACGTCGTAATCATGTCTATATCTATGATATCGTTAAAGAAAAATTAAGCCAAATAACCTCAGGCGATTACGACGACTCCGAACCCTCCTGGTCGCCTGATGGAAAGACCATCGCTTTTGTCAGTAACCGCAGCAAATATCCTAATCGTAACTATAACACAGATATCTGGCTGGTATCCGCTGACACTACAGATAAGGGCCATAAGCTTACAAAACTGACCACTCATTGGGGCCCCGACAGCTCACCCGTCTGGAGCCCGGACGGCAAATGGATCGCTTATACTACCGCCGGCGATGGAGAGTATGGTATTGCTCAATTGGCTATTGTTCCTTGTTCCGGCGGGCCGGCAAAGATTCTAACGAAAGACCTAGATCGCGGCGTTTCTCGAATCAAGTTTTCAGATGACGGCGAATCTATCTACTTTATTTATCCCGATTCCGGGTCTCAGCATCTCGGTACAATCGCATCCAAAGGTGGCCCAGTCAAGCGGCTTATCACCGGTCCTCGAGTTATCAGGAGTTACTCGTTGGGAAAGAACGGCATCCTGGCCGCTAATATTACTCCAGCAAACGGAACCGGAGAACTATACAATTTTAACCATAAGAAACTGCGAAAGCTTACACATGTAAATGATGATTTGCTTGCTCAACTTAAGCTAGGCGAGTTGGAAAAGGTAAGTTTTTTCAGCCTGGATGGCACTGAAATTGAAACTTTCGTGGTTAAACCCCCTGATTTTAATACAAACCGTAAATACCCCACTCTTCTGAGTATTCATGGCGGGCCGGTCGCTCAATACACCTATGGATATTCTTTTGGCCCGCAGTTTTATGCCGCACAGGGCTACGTGGTGGTTTTGCCAAACCCCCGTGGCTCAACAGGACGGGGAGATAAATTCCGTAAAGCCATTCTTCAGGGTTGGGGCATTAAGGATTACGAAGACGTAATTGCTGCAGTGGATCATATTATTAAATTGGGTTATGCCGACCCGGATCGGCTGGGGGTGAAGGGCTATTCATACGGCGGATTTATGACCAATGTTGTTATCACCCGAACTGATCGTTTTAAGGCGGCTGTCTCCGGAGCCGGTCACTCATTGTTCGTCGCCAACTACGGTCATGATATTTATCAAAAATGGTATGAATGGGAACTCGACCTACCCTGGAAAAACCGCCAACTGTGGGAAAAACTCTCACCTTTGAACCAGATTCACAAAGTAACAACTCCTACCCTTTTTGCTTGTGGGCAAAAGGACTGGAATGTTCCTGTACTGAATTCCGAACTGATGTATCAATCACTTAAACGCCTTGGTGTTGAGACCCAACTTGTAGTCTATCCAAATTCTCATCACGGCGGATGGAAAAAACAATACAACAGAGATTATTACCAAAGAACTCTTGCCTGGATGGATAAATATCTGAAAAAAGAATCAGCAATCACAGAAATAGCTGGTAGTAAA
>Ga0209121_10001877_pt1 | contig 21874 bp, 19 predicted proteins | sample Cruoilmetagenom3_FD_187292 | JGI IMG/M metagenome (GOLD analysis project Ga0209121, IMG submission 187292) | Oil polluted marine microbial communities from Coal Oil Point, Santa Barbara, California, USA - Sample 3 (SPAdes) (version 2) | ecosystem: Environmental > Aquatic > Marine > Oil seeps ...
AAGGTGAATGACCGCTTACATATTTTAGATGGGATGTTAATCGCTTATCTTAATATTGATGAAGTGATTGCTATCATCCGTGAAGAAGACAAACCAAAACAAGCGTTAATGGAACGGTTCTCAATAACCGACGTACAAGCGAATGCAATTCTTGAAATTAAACTACGCCAATTAGCAAAACTAGAAGAGTTTAAGATTCGTTCAGAGCAAGATGAATTGGCTTTAGAGAAAGCTGAACTTGAGAAAATTCTTAATTCCAAGCAACGGTTACGGACATTGGTTAAAAAAGAAATTTTGGCTGATGCGAAATTATACGGCGATGCGAGGCGCTCACCCATTGTTAGCCGTGATGTAGCAAAAGCACTTGATGAGCGGGCACTGATCCCAAATGAACCCATGACAATTGTCATTTCGCAAAAAGGTTGGGTACGTGCTGCTAAAGGGCATGATATTGATCCAAAAAGTTTAACCTTTAGGTCAGGCGATGAGTATTTGTCTTCAGCCAAAGGTCGTAGTAATAGCTTGGTATATTTCTTAGATTCTACAGGTCGAGTTTATAACCAAGCTGTTCATAGTTTACCGTCAGCTAGAGGGCAAGGAGAACCGCTGACCGGGCAGTTAAAACCACCGGCAGGTTCAATGTTTACAGATGTCATTGCCGGTCATGATGAACGAGTCATGTTGGCTTCTAGCGCCGGTTATGGATTCGTTACTAAGCTCAGTGAGCTTCATACTAAAAACAAAGCTGGGAAAGCGTTATTAACCCTACCCCAAGGAGCAAAGATTCTATCTCCAGTGTTATTTGAAGGGGAAGAAGGGTTGGTTGCAGCGGTTAGTAAGCAAGGGCGGTTGTTGATTTTTTCTGTGAGTGAAGTGCCTGAGTTAACTAGAGGAAAGGGTAATAAATTGCTGCAAATACCAACCAAAGATTTAAACTCCGGGGATGATGAAGTACTTGGTTTTTGTGTCGTGAATTTAGATCAAATGATACGCATCCATGCTGGGAAACGTTATATAAACCTTAAGCTCTCAGACTTGGATGCCTATAAGGGTAAAAGAGGCCAGCGCGGTACTAAGCTTCCACGAGGTTATCAAAACCCAGATAGTATTGAGCTGTTGATCAAAGAATAAAATAATTTATTGGGTATAAAAAAGCCAAGCTGTTTAACGGCTTGGCTTTTTTATAGGCTGTTATAACGGTTTACTCGCTAACAACAGGAATTCCCGCTATTTTAGATTGCCATAAAGCCGGGCCTGTTTTATGCACAGACTCACCTTTTGAGTCTACAGCGACGGTTACCGGCATATCTTCTACATAAAACTCTCTGATCGCTTCCATCCCTAAATCTTCAAAAGCAATAATTTTAGAGCTTTTAATCGCTTTGGACACGAGGTAAGCCGCGCCGCCAACAGCCATTAGGTAAGTCGCTTTGTGTTTTTTAATGGCTTCAATGCCGTCTGGGCCGCGTTCAGCTTTACCAATCATGCCTAATAACCCCGTTTTATCTAACATCATCTCGGTGAATTTATCCATGCGGGTTGCTGTTGTAGGGCCAGCAGGGCCAACCACTTCACCTTCTATTGGGTCTACCGGACCAACGTAGTAGATAAAGCGATTTTTAAAGTCAACTCCGTCAGGTAAGGCCTCGCCTCGTGCAAACATATCGGCGATTCGTTTATGTGCAGCATCGCGACCTGTAAGCATGTGACCACTGAGTAGTAGGCGATCGCCTGGCTGCCAAGATTGAGCTTGTTCTTCTGTCACAGTATCTAAATTGACATGTTTTGTTTGAGCATCGGGTGCCCAAGCAATATCTGGCCAGTCTTCAAGTTTTGGTGGCTCTATATATGACGGGCCAGAACCATCTAGAACAAAGTGCGCGTGACGGGTAGCAGCACAATTGGGAATCATTGCAACTGGTAAAGAAGCTGCGTGGGTTGGCATCTGGTTGATTTTTACATCTAACACGGTTGTTAAACCACCAAGACCTTGAGCGCCTATACCCAAGGCATTTACTTTTTCGTACAATTCTAAGCGAAGTTCTTCCGCACGATTGCTCGGATCACGGTCTTTAAGTTCTTGAATGTCAATATGCTCCATTAACGATTCTTTGGCCAGTTTCATCGCCATTTCGGCAGTGCCGCCAACGCCAATGCCTAAAATACCAGGTGGGCACCAGCCAGCCCCCATGGTAGGTACGGTTTTAAGCACCCAATCTACTAGGCTATCACTTGGGTTGAGCATGGCAAATTTAGATTTGTTCTCAGAGCCACCGCCTTTAGCGGCAACATGAATGCTAACGGTGTTACCCGGTACCACTTTCATATGAATAGCGGCGGGTGTGTTATCGCCTGTATTTTTTCGCGCACCTAATGGGTCAGAGACGATAGAAGCCCTTAATACATTGTCCGGGTGTAGGTAAGCTTGTCTTACACCTTCATTGCACATCTCTTCAATACTCATGGTGCTATCCCATTGAACATCCATGCCGATTTCTAAAAATAGGTTGGCGATGCCCGTATCCTGACAAATAGGACGGTGATCCATCGCGCACATGCGTGAGTTGAGAAGAATTTGCGCCATGGCGTCTTTTGCAGCCGGAGACTCTTCTAACTCGTAGGCTTGGCCTAATGCTTGAATATAGTCTTTAGGGTGATAATAAGAAATAAATTGAAAGGCAGCAGCGACACTTTCAATCAGGTCATTTTGTTTAATAATAGTCATTAAAAAACTCGTATTGTTTATAAAATTTTATTGTAACAAAGAGATAGGGTATACGTTATCAATTACCTTATTGAATAAATTTTTTTCAAATTCTTCAGTGGGCATTGGTTTGCAGAAATAATACCTTTGAATGTAATTACAATTGAGGCTTTTAAGTAGGGGGCTTTGATCCTTTGTTTCAACGCCTACGGTAATGACCTTTATTGCCATTGTAGGATGTGGTGTGAAGACAGTCAGCAATATGTGAACAATGCGGCTGAGTTGTTTGTTTGAGATGAGATATCAACACTATTACCTAAGATGTGGGTAATAGTGTTGCTTGTTTAATAGGATATTTTATATATTAGCGATATAAATTCATCTATAACAATAGGAAAAAGGTAATTATCTATAGTTCTTGATATAGCAAGTTACCTATTTGGAATATGTAGAGCTCTTTTATCAACAGCAAGAGCTGCCTCATGAAGTGCTTCCGATAGAGTTGGGTGCGCATGAACCGTTAATGCTAAGTCTTCTGAGCTAGCAGAATATTCCATAGCAAGCACAGCTTCAGCGATGAGCTCAGATGCTTGAGGTCCAATAATGTGCACACCAAGAATTTGGTCGGTTTCTTCACTAGAGATAATTTTGACCATGCCTGTAGTATCACCAAGGGCTTGTGCACGACCACTCGCCGCAAAAGGGAAGGTCCCGACTTTTATTTTTTCACCCGCTGATTTTAAATGTTGTTCTGTTTCACCAACCCAAGCAATTTCAGGGTTTGTATAAATAACTCCCGGGATGACATCATAGTTAATTTCAGGCTCTTCGCCATAGATAACTTCAGCAACGGCAACACCTTCTTCAGATGCTTTGTGGGCAAGCATTGGGCCACGAATTAAGTCACCAATCGCATAAACGGATGGTTGGCTTGTTTGCCAAATCTCATCAACCTCGATGAAACCTCGCTCATCAAGCTCAATAGGTGATTCGGGTGCAAATAAGTTGTCTGTATTGGGGCTGCGACCTACAGAAACGATTAGTTTGTCGAGTTCGATGCTATGCTCGCCAGAAGCGTCTTCGTAATCCACGGTTACTTTTTTGCCTTTAGATGTGGCTTTTGTAACACGGGCACTCATCTTAATGTCTAGCCCTTGTTTCTTAAACTGGCGTTTTGCTTCAGCTGCAATCTTTGTATCTGCAGCAGGAAGGAAAGTATCTTGAGCCTCAAGCAGAGTAACATCTGAACCTAGACGATTCCAGACACTACCTAACTCTAAGCCAATAACGCCTGCACCAATTACCCCTAATTTTTTAGGTGTTTTATCAAAATTTAAGGCACCTGTTGAGTCTACGATATTGATATTGTCCACTGGTGCGGAAGGGATGTCGATAGGGCGAGACCCTGTTGCTAAAATGACGCTCTCAGCGCTAAGGGTTAATATCTCATTCGAGCTGTTTGTAACCTCGACCTGCTTGCCAGCTAATAGTTTGCCTCGACCATGAAAGCTGGTGACTTTATTGGCTTTAAATAAGCCGCTGATGCCACCTGTAAGACGACTAACAATATCATCTTTATTCTTAATCATGGTTGGCACATCAATTTTTACGCCAGTGACTTTAATACCATGGTTTTCTAAGCCATGATTTAACTGTTCGTAATGATGGGATGACTCTAAAAGGGCTTTAGAGGGAATACAACCAACATTAAGACAGGTGCCGCCAAGTGACGCCTTGTTATCCTTGCCTGTGAACTCATCTACACAAGCTGTTTTAAGGCCGAGTTGCGCACAACGTATAGCTGCAACATAGCCCCCAGGACCGCCACCAATAATGACAACATCAAATTTATTATCTGAACTCATAATGTGCTCCAACTACTCTGTTTAAACGTTTAACAATAATCTTGCAGGGTCTTCTAAAAAGTCTTTAATGGTGACTAAGAAAGAGACAGCTTCTTTACCATCAATGATGCGGTGATCATAAGATAGGGCGAGGAACATCATAGGGCGTATGACCATTTCACCATTTTCTACCATAACGCGTTGGTTAATAGCGTGCATGCCCAAAATGGCACTTTGAGGTGGGTTCAATATAGGGGTAGACATCATTGAGCCGAACACGCCACCGTTAGTAATGGTAAAGGTACCACCAGTCAGGTCGTCCAAACCTAATTTTCCATCACGCGCTTTGACGCCGAAATCAGCTATACCACTTTCAATGGCTGCAAAGTTCTTTAGATCAGCATCTCTTAAAACGGGAACGACTAAACCGCGAGGAGAAGAAACAGCTATCCCAATATCATAATAACCATGATAAATAATATCTTGCTCGTCGACGGATGCATTAACGGCTGGAAAAAGCTTTAGAGACTCAACGGCAGCTTTTACAAAAAAGGACATGAAGCCTAATTTAGTGTCATGTACCTTCGAAAACTTATCTTTGTATTTGCTGCGAATATCCATAATAGGTTGCATGTTAACCTCGTTAAAGGTGGTTAACATGGCGGTGTTTTGTTGTGCTTGAATTAACCGTTCAGCAACTTTTGCGCGAAGGCGTGTCATGGGTACACGTTGCTCAGCACGGTCGCTTGTTGGTAATGTTGGTATCGGTGTTGCTTCAGCAGCTTTGTTTGGAACTGAGCTAGCCATTGAAGATGAAAGGCTAGCTTCGCCGTTGTTTGCTTGAGTTTTAATGTAATTAAGGACGTCTGTTTTAGTGATTCTGCCGCCTTTGCCTGTCGCGGCAATTTTTTGTGTATCTAGCCCGTGGTCGGCAACTAGTTTTCTAACCGCTGGACTTAGCGCAGCTGTTGAGCCAGAATTTTTTTCAACAGGTAAAGATGCAGTGCTTGCAGAAGTGTCGACTGCAGCAGGCTCAGGTGTTGAACTTGTCGCTGCAGCACCACTACCCTCTTCAATGCGAGCGAGGAGCTGACCACTGAGTACGGTAGAACCTTCGGGTTCAATAATTTCAGCTAGCACGCCGTCGGCTAGAGCGGGAACTTCAAGAACAACTTTGTCTGTTTCCAGATCAACTAAGTTTTCATCTTTTAAAATAGTGTCACCAGCTTTTTTATGCCATGTGACTAAAGTAGCGTCTGCGACTGATTCTGGAAGGCTAGGTACTACGACTTCAATGCTCATGTTTATTCCTTTTTAAGGTCTATTATTAATAAAGTGCTTTATGGATTAATGTTTGTTGCTGTTCAACATGCAAGCTAAATTGACCAACAGCAGGAGATGCTGACATAGGTCGACCGGCATATTTGAGTTCTAATTTTTCGCTCAGTAAGTCAAAGAAGCGGTGCCTAATTTGATACCATGCACCTTGGTTCTGAGGCTCCTCTTGACACCATACCAGTTGTTTTAACTCTGGGTATTGCTCAAAAGACTTATGTAGTTCATCTATTGGAAATGGATAAAGTTGCTCTGCTCTTAAGATAGCAACATTTTCAATACCATCATTTCTCCGTTGCTCGAGAAGGTCGTAATAGACTTTACCTGAGCAGACTACAAGGCGAGTGACCTTTTTAGGGTCAATATCATCAATCTCTTGAATAAGTGGTTGAAAGTGCCCCTCGGTGAGTTCTTCTAAGGTCGAAGTTGCCAGCTTATGACGCAATAAGCTTTTTGGACTCATTACAACAAGTGGCTTGCGGAATTTGCTGATCGCTTGTCGACGTAGTAGATGGAATATTTGAGCTGGTGTTGATGGTACACAAACCTGCATATTGTGTTCTGCACAAAGCTGTAAGTAGCGTTCAAGGCGAGCAGATGAATGCTCAGGGCCTTGGCCTTCATAGCCATGTGGTAGTAACATCACAAGGCCGCATAAACGGCCCCATTTTGTTTCGCCTGAGCTGATAAATTGATCCATTAGTACTTGCGCGCCGTTCGCAAAATCACCAAATTGCGCTTCCCAAATCACTAAGTCATCAGGTTCGGTCGTTGCGTAGCCGTATTCAAAACCAAGTACGGCTTCTTCAGATAAGAACGAATCGAACAGCGAAAACCTACCTTGTTCTAAAAATAGGTGCCTGAGTGAGGTATAGGTTTCACCATTTTGTGTGTTATGCAATACCGCATGGCGATGGAAGAACGTTCCACGACCCACGTCTTGACCTGTCATTCTGATGTTGCGGCCTTTGCTTAATAGTGTGCCATAGGCCATATTTTCTGCGTAGCCCCAGTCGATGGGTAGTGCACCAACAGACATTTTTTTTCTGCTTTCTAGCACTTTCTCAACTCGGCTTTGTACAGAAAACTCAGGAGGTAAGGTTAGCATTAGCTCAGAGATTTCATGAAACTCTTTGGCTGCTACAGTCGTATCGCAAGGGTCGTCCCATTTGCTAGAAAGAAAAGAATCCCATTTTGCGACGAACGGGTTAACTTTATGTTCGAGAATAGGACGTGACACAATGTCGCCCTTCTCAAGAGAGGCTCGATAATCGGACTCTAATGCTGAGGGAATATCCGCACTGAGTGAACGATCTTTAACAATACGGTCAGCATATATTTTACGGGTGGTTGGGAGTGCACGAATAGTTTCGTACATCAATGGTTGAGTCACTGCGGGTTCGTCAGCTTCATTATGCCCACGACGGCGGTAGCAAACCATATCCAGCACGATGTCTTGGCGAAATTCGTGACGGAAATCAACCGCTAACTGAGCAGCAAATAATACCGCTTCTGGGTCATCAGCATTCACGTGCAAAATGGGTGTCTCAAGCATTTTTGCAACATCTGTTGCATAAAGAGTCGAGCGAGTGTCAGCCGGGTTACTGGTGGTAAAGCCCACTTGGTTGTTAATAACAATATGAATGGTTCCACCAGTGCCATATGCGCGAGTACGTGACATCTGTAAGGTTTCCATAATAACGCCTTGGCCAGAAAACGCAGAGTCACCATGAATTTGAATAGCGACTACTTCATCTTCGCCTGTCTCACCACGTCGATCTTGTCGAGCTCGCACAGAACCTTCAACAACTGGGTTGATGATTTCAAGGTGTGATGGGTTAAAAGCTAATGCAATATGCATATCCCCACCAGGTGTGCTGATGTCAGATGAAAAGCCCATGTGATATTTTACGTCGCCGGATCCATTTTTAGCAGGGGAGGCTGAGCGTTTTCCTTCAAACTCCTCAAAAAGAATGGAAGGCTTTTTACCAAAAATATTAATCAGAACATTCAAACGACCTCGGTGCGCCATGCCGATAACCGTTTCTTTGATGCCATGCTCGCCTAAACGTTGCAGCATTTCATCTAACATGGGTATTAAGCTTTCCCCGCCTTCCAATGAAAAACGTTTTTGTCCAACGTAAGTTCTATGTAAATGATTTTCAATGCCTTCAGCGGCTGTTAAGAGTTTTAAAAGCCATTTTTTTTGCTCGGGTTTTAAATCTAAATGAGCGCGTGGCCCCTCCATACGGCGCCTAACCCAAGAGCGCATTTCAGTGTCGCTAATATGCATATACTCGACACCAATACTGCCGCAGTACGTTTCTTTTAAAATAGGCAGAATATCTTTAAGCGCAAGTTGTTCAGGGGTGTTGTGTAAGGTGCCTGTATCAAACTGGGTATTAAGATCCAACTCACTTAAACCATGAAATGCAATGTCTAGTTCGGCTAGAAGCGTGGTCCTTTCAGACTCAAGTGGGTTAACGTGAGCTTGTTTATGGCCGTTAATTCGATAAGCATTCATCAATCTTGAGACGGCAGCTTGTTTAGCCAACTGTTCAGATGAAAGGCCACCTTGAATAACGCGAACGCCGGTGGGTGCTTTAGCTAAATCAGAAAAATGTTTTTTAATGGATGAGTGAGGGATATCAATGGTATCAGCGTCTGCTCGTATGGCCTGGAATTTTTCCCGCCATTGCTCGTCAACGGAATCTGGGTCGTTGAGATACTGTTCGTATAGGTCTTCAACAAAATTTGCATTAGCACCGTTTAGCGCAGATGTGCTTTTAAATAACTGCATTAAGTTGTTCATTAAGGGATTCCGTAAGTCTGAATTTATGTAAGTTTATTTAAGTGTAATCGAGTTTTAAAAAAAGAGGACAGTTTTAAAGTATTCATTTCATGAAGGGTGGGTCTTTAGCACCAAAATGGTGCCCCGAGCAGGATTCGAACCTGCGACTTCACCCTTAGGAGGGGTGCGCTCTATCCAGCTGAGCTACCGAGGCTATATCAAAAATTACTAACATGAATTATTAAAAATGAAACCTTGATCAAATTTGTTGAAATAATATCATCATTGGGCTTTTTAGGGATAGCGCAAAAGGCTTATTTTTATCGCTTTGTTATGGCTTAAAGAAAGGCTATTTATTTGCACGCTCGCGTTCGCATGTGGTAATAAATTTGTGGATGTTTCTTTTTTCTGTGGCTGGTAAGTCAAGGAATTCGCAGCCGATACGTGTAAATCCTTCTTGTGGTGATTTTTTCACGGAGCAAACAGTTAAATCTGCATGGATGATATTGCCGTCTTTAAGTGTCATGCTAGCAGGTGTAAGAATAGCGCCTTTTTTAATGTAGGAGTTTGAATAAACGGCGATACAAACACCGCCGAAGCTGACATCATAAAGATAGCCTGACACGATATTTTCAGAAAATTGAATAGCGCCAGTAAATTTGTATTTTTCGATATTTTCTAATGGAACTCTAAAAAAAGCTCTTTTCTGTGGATGGTATATCTTGTCTGGCATTGAGACTAGGTATCCACCATCACGCGATGTTCCAGTAATGGTTGTACTGAAGTTAAAGGGGACAGAATGGTGTTTTGCATTAATTTGAATGACGCTACCTGAAGTCATTTTATTGTGTGCTGCCCGAGTATTTAATTGATCGAGTGTTATGTCTGTTTTAGAGACACTTAGGACGCGACTGGTGTAATCGGTCTGGTCATCAAGCAAGACAGATATTTGGACATGGGATTCCATTAAGATTTGTAGCATGTGCTTAATGCGGGAAGGGCGCACGATGAAATTTGGGTTAATGTCACGTGCAAGGTCTTCCTTTTCTTCCGATGTAAGTAGGGATTTTAAAGACGATATAAAACTCACGTTAGTTTATGCTACAGAAATATTTCTAGATATTTTTCTTTTAAGTGCTTGCCCATCAGAACCGTATGTTGAGTTTGTGGTGCTAGTTTGTCCGCGCAATACATCGAGAGACCGTTGAGTATGTCGGCGGTTTAATTCAATGATGGAGCCATTCGCATTATTGAGCTTTTTATTGTCATCAGATAATGTTTGGATATTAAGCCACGTGCCATGCAGTGATGTTTTCTCAATACTGGGTTTAATCTGTGAAAAAAAATCAGATAGACCGTATAGGCCTTGATTGATACCCATGTTTTTTAAAAAGACGTGCGTGGTTTTCGTCTGTTTTTCTAGATTGGAAACAAGGGCCTTTTTTTTCTTAGATAATGCCAACAGTTGTTCGCTGTCATTAGAGGTTAGTGTGGCTTGTTCCTGGTTGAGTGTGTCGTTTAATTGGCTTGAAAGGCTTTCAAGTGTCTGGATTAACGCAATGAGTTGTTCGGGTAACTGGGTCATCATAATCATTTATTCCTATCGTGAAGTGCGCGTTCATTTTTTATAATTTGATCAGCTATTTTCTCGTTATCGATAACATAGTCCCCTTCCTCAATGGACTGGCTAATTGCGTCCACTCGAGCACTGTCGATGACTGGAATATCAGCGAGCGATTGTTCAATTTGTTGTAGCCTAGAGGCATTGTCTGTTAAATCAACGCGATCACTACTGGGTTTGTTAGTGCCAGCTTGTGCTTTGCTACTACCGCTTTTTTTTGCGCCACCAGCGCCGCTGGACGATGACTGGGCAGGTTTGTGAGTGGTTTTTTTAATATTAATAGACATATCAATTCCTAGTGGTCTGTATTTCATCTATCGGCGGATTGATAGAATACTTGATAAATAATGGACATATCATAGGGCTACTTCAATAGTTTGTGCATCAATAATTATTCCTTGAACAGCTTTATTTGTTTTGATGTTTTTAACCTTAATTTTGTCACCATAACTACCGGCCATTATGGCAATACCTTTCATGCTGATTTGAAAGCCTTCATTTTTGGCTAGAATAGTTACGGCATCGCCCTTTTTAATTAATAGTGGCTTTGACAAATTATTGACACTGATTATGTCGCCTGCTTTTACCCTTCTATTAACAATATACCCGACCGCTTGATCGGTTCTGGATAAGTATATTGATTGTCGGCCAGTTAGCTCCGTTCTTATTAATTGTATGTCGTTTTCTTGAATTAAATGCCCTCTATTAAGAGGGCGCTTGCTAACAACAAGATGGGTAAATAATTTGACCTGAGCCCTCATAAATATACGCCAAGGTGTGTCTGAATTGCATTCGACATTTAATGTGTTTTTACCTGGTTTTACATGAGCTTGCATGAGCTTTATGCCAATATCCACAGGGCATTTTCTAAGTTTTAGGCGTTGATCAATATTTTGTATTTGAATGTTAAAGTCAACCTTATTTCCTTCTAGTTGAGTTGTTAAAAAAGCGTGTGCAGCAGCCTTAAGGTTTTGGTGGCTTTCAAGCGAAGCACTGAAAGCAAAAGGGATTTGTGCTGAGAGTAGAAAAAAAACAATAATTTTAAAAAACAGTTTCATAAGTTTTAGTCTATGCTTAGTACAAATTGTGATGTGCTAAGCATGCATGCATTTAACATGCCGTGTTATAGCTGCATTTAAAATTACGAACAAATAATGTACTTAAGGTGAGAATAATGGCAGGAATCTTAACAGGTATTGACAACAGAACTAATCTAGCGGGTACTAATAGGCTAGAGCTTTTAGTTTTTACGCTTAATGATGGTCAAAAATTTGGAATTAATGTATTTAAAATTCAAGAAGTAATACAAGTCCCAAAGTTAACAAAAATACCCGGTGGTAACCCGGTTGTGCGCGGTGTTGCTCAGCTACGCGGCAAAGATATTCCGGTTGTGGATATGTCAATGGCGATAGGTGAGCCACCTTTGCTTGAGAGTAGTAATTCTTTTGTTATTATTACCGAGTTTAACAGAACTGTTCAGGGTTTTTTAGTGGGGGGTGTCGACCGTATTGTTAACTTATATTGGAAAGACATAAAGCCGCCACCAGAGGGAACAGAAAAAGCTGGTTACGTGACAGCATTAACTGAAATTGATGATGATTATGTGCTGATCATTGACGTTGAAAAAATCCTTAGTGAGATTTCCGGCCCGCCTGAAGGGGTAGCAGTGGAAACCATAGACACACGCCTAGAAAAGAAAGGGCATGTGTTAGTGGTTGATGACTCAATCGTTGCACAAAACCAAGTGAAGAGGGTGCTGGATGATTTGGGTTTAAGTTATACCGTTGCAAATGATGGTTTGGAAGCATTAGAGCTGTTAAAAAAGTGGGTGGTTGATGGTATTGATGTACCAAACTACCTAACCATGGTTGTTTCAGATGTTGAAATGCCTCGGATGGATGGCTATACCTTAACAACAGAGGTAAGAAAGATGCCGGCATTGGAGGGTTTATATATCATGTTGCACACTTCATTGAGTGGGGTCTTTAACCAAACAATGATTGAGAGAGTGGGCGCGGATATTTTTATGGCTAAATACAAACCTGACGAACTGGCTGCTGCAATACAAGATCGAATGCGAGTGGTTCAGGGGATAAGTTAATTTAAACTTAACGTAAAAAGTATATCTACTTGATGGGCAGAAATGCCTATAACAAACATAGAGTTTCAGCAATTTAAACGCTTTTTGAAACAAAAAGGCGGTATTTTGTTGGCCGACAATCAACAATATTTAGTGGCGAATCGTTTGAGCCCCTTAATGAGAAAAGTGGGCGTCGATCGCATTTCAGATTTATTGAGTATGGTTATGGTTATGCCAAATAGTGATTTGGCTGCTCAATCAATTAATTCAATGACCATTGCTGAAGGCTTTGGGTTTAAAGGTGGCTCGCATTTTTATTATTTAGAAACTAAGTTGTTTGCTGAGTTATCTCGTAATAACAACTCATTAAGTGCTTGCTCAATCGGTTGCTCTTCAGGGCAAGAGCCCTACAGTATCAGCTTCTCTTTCGAGAAATTTTTAGCAGCATCTGATCAAAATATTAACCTACATGTTACCGCAACGAGTTCATCAGTAAAAACACTGCGTCAGGCAGAAGAGGGTGTTTATACTGATACTGAACTATCGCGTGGCTTACCACCTGAGATACAAAAATCCCACTTTTCAGGCGTAAAAGGTGGCTTGCAAATTCTTTCATCACATAGATCAAGGGTGTTATTTCGCCAGTTGAACTTATTCGATAGTTTTTTAAGCTTGGGCTCATTTGATGTGATTTTTTGCCGGAATGTACTTCTCTATTTTGCAACGCCCGTTAGGGTCGATATTCTTAACCGACTCGTTGACATTATGAGGCCTGGTGCTTACCTATTTTTAGATAACTCAGAGAAACTACCGATGGAAGTTAATGGTTTAGAAACCGTTCGAGAAGTCGGTTGTAAATGCTACCGGAAATATTAACAAGCCCCCGTCTCCCCCTCTTTGTTTGCCGCCTCCTTGCCGGATTGCCGCTTTTTACATCCTTTGTAAACCTTTAAGTTATTGATAATTAATAGATAAATAAGTTGGCATAGTTTCTGCATTTTAGTTTTTAACAAAACAGGAGCGACGTATGACAACAACAATTGATTCTTTATTTGGCGTACATGAACAAGCGCTTATCTACCGTTCCAAGCGGGCAGAAATTCTTGCATCTAATATGGCGAATGCGGATACCCCAGGGTATAAGGCGAGAGATTTTGATTTTAAATCAGTCTTAAATACATTGAATACGCCATCTGCTCGTGTCGATCAAACACATCATCAGCATATAGGCTTTGATCAAACGCCTGCAGCAGTTTCATTAGCTTATCGAATACCGACCAGCGCTTCTTTGGATGGTAACACTGTAGATGCCAAAGTTGAACAGGCGCAGTACGCAGAAAATGCGATGGATTACCAAACCTCATTGCGCTTTGTTAATGGCAAAATTTCTTCTTACCTATCTGCGCTTAGAGGAGAGTAATAATGTCTTTATATAATATTTTTGATATTGCTGGCAGTGGCATGAGTGCGCAAACAACACGCCTTAATTTAGTGGCTAGTAATATGGCAAACGCCGATACGGTTAGCAGTAGCACGGGTGAAACCTATCGTGCACGGCAACCCATTTTCGCAGCAGTTTTACAAAATGAAGTCAGTAGCCATCAGCAATCGGCAGCGAAAAGTGTTCGGGTGTCGGGTGTGGTAGAAAGCCAAGCGCCTTTGCGGCAAGAGTTTGCGCCACAACACCCTATGGCAAATGATGAAGGTTATATCTTCAAACCGAATGTGAATATTGTGGAAGAAATGGCCAATATGATGTCAGCCAGTCAAAGCTATAAGAATAATGTTGAGATGCTAAATACCGCAAAACAACTATTACAACAAACCTTAAAAATTGGTCAATAACGGAGTAAATAATGGCAAATGTTGATTTTAGCCGCATACAAAATTTAGGCCTCGCGCAGCAAGAGCAGGTTAAAGATGCAACCAAAGAGAGTGACCTTGGGCAAGGTGATTTCTTGAAACTTATGGTGACTGAATTGAATAATCAGGATCCGTTAGAGCCGATGGATAATGGCGATTTTCTAGGGCAGATCGCACAGTTTAGTACGGTAACTGGTATCGAAGGCTTGCAAACTTCATTTTCGGACTTTGCATCATCATTGTCTAGTGATCAAGCATTGCAGGCATCTAGCCTAATTGGCAGAAGTGTTTTTGCGCCGCTTAGAGAAGGGCTGTTAACAGAAGGGGGCTCAATTGATGGTGAGCTAACATTACCGACCAGTTCCGGTGATGTGCTAGTAAAAATAACAGATGCATCTGGTCAACTAATCAGTTCAATCCCGCTGGGTACGCAAGAGGCGGGACCACTTCAATTCACGTGGGATGGAACAAAAGCAAACGGGGAACGGGCGCCAGCAGGCTCATATTTTGTGGATGCTCTAGCTTTAATCGATGGGCAAAACTTTGAGTTGGATACAAATCTTTTAGCGGAAGTTGATAGTGTCACACTGGCTACGTTAGGTAAGGGTTTGCAGCTGAATCTAAAAGATTTAGGCAGTGTCAGTTTTAGCGATGTTTCTCGCATTCAATAGTATATTTAGGAGAATAATATGTCATTTCGTACTTCACTCAGTGGTTTAGATGCCGCTTCAAATGATCTTTCTGTTGTCGGCAACAATATTGCTAATGCTGCAACAACAGGGTTTAAAGGTTCACGTGCAGAATTTGTTGATGTGTTTGCAACAACGTTCTCAGGAGTCTCTGGTAATACACCAGGTAGTGGTGTCCGTGTAGCATCGGTTTCACAACAGTTTGGGCAAGGAAATATCGAGTTCACGGCGAGTAACTTGGATATGGCTATCAACGGCGAAGGATTTTTCATTGTGAGTGATGATGGAACCGATACCTATACACGAGCCGGTGCTTTTAAAACGGATCGAGAAGGATTTGTTATTGATAGTTCAGGTCGTAACTTACAGGTATTCCCTGCGAACAATAATGGCACTTTCAATACGGGTACTCTACAGTCACTACAGCTAACGACCACTGATTCTCCGCCTAAAGCTACGACGAGTGTAACACCGATTATTAATCTAAATGCTAACGAGGAGACGCCTATTAATGCGTTTAATCCGGTTGACGCAGATACCTATAACCACTCGACATCAACTACGGTTTATGATTCACAGGGTAATGGCTTTCCGGCAACAATGTATTATGTGGCAAGCAATCCAGCAGCTAATGAGTGGGAAGCGTATACCATTGTTGATGGTAATAGGCTAACAATGACAGATTCCTTGGGCACGGGTACTGTTGATTACTTTACTCTAACCTTTAATGGGGATGGTAGCTTAGCGAGTACCACGGTGGATGGTGTGGTAGATACGACACGCCAAGTGGCTTTCGCAGGCTTAGATTTAGGTAATGGGACTGAGCCAATGGCGCTGACATTTGACTATGCGGATACAACCCAATACGGCGGGGATTTTTCAATTTACTCGTTAAATCAAGATGGTTTTTCATCCGGCCGTTTAAGTGGTATTGATATTGATCAAAATGGAGCTGTTTTTGCCCGCTTTACCAACGGTCAATCCGATTTGCTCGGGCAGGTTGCTTTGGCATCCTTTCCAAACTCTGGTGGTTTAAACCAATTAGGCTCCACTTCTTGGGGGGAGACTTATAGTTCAGGTGATCGGATTATCGGTTCTCCAGCGAGCTCTGGCTTTGGTGCATTACAGTCGGGTGCCTTAGAAGCCTCTAATGTTGATATCGCCTCTCAACTAGTTAACTTAATTACCTCGCAACGTAACTTTCAGGCCAATGCAAAAGCGATAACAACGGAAGATACCATTCAGCAAGCTATTTTGAATATTTAGTTGCTTAGTTAACCAAAGGAACTGTCATGGATACTAGTTTATACGTTGCAATGAGTGGAGCTAAGCAAATATTGTTAGCGCAGTCTATTAACTCTCATAATTTAGCGAATGTTAATACCACGGGGTTTAAAGCTGATTTATCACAAATGAGAAGCATGCCAGTTTATGGTCCTGGGCACCCTTCGAATGTTTATGCGATGACTGAGCGCCCCGGCATTGATTTTGATTTAGGCACAGTGCAACAAACTGGGCGTGAATTAGATGTATCTATTAGTGGCGAAGGATGGATTTCTGTAGAAGCAGCCGATGGTAGTGAAGCGTATACAAGAGCTGGAGATTTACGGGTAACGCCCGATGGTTTATTGACCACAGGCACGGGTCTGCCAGTACGAGGAGATGCTGGCTTATTAAGTATCCCTGAAGTGGAAAAAATAGAGGTAGGCGCGGATGGAACGATCAGTGTTATTCCTTTAGGTGCTAACTCAACAGAATTGTCAGCAATTGGCAGAATCAAGCTGGTTAACCCAGATTTAGCAGAATTAACAAAAGGTAACGATGGGCTTTTTAGAATGAAAAGCGGTGTTGAAGCAGATTCAAGTGCCGAGGTGTCGCTGGTTAGTGGTGCCGTTGAAAGCAGTAATGTCAGTGTGGTCGATGCCATGGTGAATATGATTGAGTTATCAAGAAGTTTTGAGATGCAAGTAAAAGTAATGAAGACAGCCAGCGAAAATGAAGCGGCTAGCACAAAGTTAATGAGTTTAGGGTAGGAGAAAACGATGTCAACACAAGCAATGTGGATTAGTAAAACAGGCTTAGAAGCCCAGCAAACAAGAATGGCGGTTATTTCAAATAACTTAGCGAACGTCAATACCACAGGGTTTAAAAAATCACGTGCGATATTTGAAGATTTGCTATACCAAAATGTTCGTCAAGTAGGCGCGCAGAGTTCGCAAAATACCGAATTACCAACGGGTTTACAAATAGGTACCGGTGTTCGTACTGTCGCCACTGAAAAGAGTCATACGCAGGGGACTATTCAACAAACAGGGCAGTCCTTGGATATGTCGGTTTCAGGGCGCGGTTTCTTTCAAGTATTACGTCCAGATGGTGAGATCTCTTATACCCGAGATGGAAGCTTTAAGCTCGATTCAAGTGGGCAACTAGTCACCTCTGGCGGTTACCCTTTAGAGCCATCCATTACCATTCCAGAGGATGCTTTAAGTGTGACGATTGGTGTGGATGGAACCGTGAGTGTTTTGCAACCCGGGAGTGGCACACCAACACAGGTAGGTAACATTACGTTGGCAGACTTTATTAACCCAACGGGGCTTGATCCTATTGGTGAAAACCAGTTTAGAGAATCGTTATCCAGTGGTACGCCAACGGTGGGAACACCGGGTGAAACGGGCGTGGGTTTAATTAGCCAAGGCTCTTTAGAAACCTCAAACGTAAACGTGGTAGAGGAAATGGTCAGTATGATCGAAACTCAACGTGCCTATGAAATGAATTCAAAAGCGATTTCAACTTCTGACCAAATGATGCAAGGGTTAATTCAGGCCTTATAGGTGATTAACATGAAAAAACTTAATGTATTGATTCTATCGTTCATATTGCCGGGTTGCGCGATGATGGACAATATGGCCAAACCACGACACGATGTAGAGTATGCCCCGGCTAAACCTATGTCATACCAAGTGCCGCAAAGTCATAACGGGTCAATTTATCAAGCCGGTTATGAGGTCAGTTTATTTGAAGATATTAGAGCGCGTAGGATTGGCGATATTCTAATCATCAATTTGGTAGAAAAGACCGATGCCAAAAAAGAATCAGACACAGATATAAAAAAAGGCACCACGACAAATATTGCGGCGCCAACAGTACTAGGTATGCTCGACCCCTCATTAAAAGGGCTTAACTTAAACAGTGCGTTAAGTTCATCAAATGATTTTGCTGGCGAAACGGAAAGCACACAGAAAAATAGCTTAAGCGGCAGTATTACCGTCAGTGTTATAGATGTTCTTCCAAACGGCTATTTAAGAATACGCGGTGAAAAACGTGTTCGCCTTAATCAGGGCAATGAATACATAAGAGTTTCTGGCATTATCCGCCCAACCGACATTAACCCCGATAATTCGGTTGAATCTACCAAAATTGCCGATGCAACCATCATGTATACAGGCGAAGGTGCGCTAGCTGATGCGAACAAAATTGGTTGGTTAGCTCGTTTCTTTATTAGTGCGGTGTTCCCGTTCTAAGGAGTTTATTATGAAAATTAAATCACTCTTATTAATCGTTGTTTTAGGCTTAATGCAAAGCACGGCCTATGCCGAACGTATAAAAGATCTTGCCTCTATAACAGGTGTTCGCGCCAACCAACTGGTGGGTTACGGTGTGGTGGTGGGCCTAAATGGAACGGGTGATAAGGTTAAAGCCGGTGATTTCACCTCGCAAAGTTTACGGAGCATGTTAAGCCAAATGGGGGTCAAAATACCTTCTAGTGTGAAGATAAAATCTAAAAATGTAGCAGCCGTTATTATTCATGCATCATTACCACCTTTTGCGACACCGGGGCAAAAAATTAATGTCACCGTTAACGCCATTGGTGAAGCTAGCAGCTTACGCGGGGGTAGCTTATTAATGTCGCCATTAAAAGGGGCCGATGGGAAAACATACGGTATTGCACAGGGTAATTTAGTGGTGGGTGGCCTAAGTGCCTCAGGTAACGATGGGTCTAAAGTTAGCGTGAATATTCCAACCGTTGGTAATATTCCCAATGGCGCAACAGTTGAGCGGGAGGTCTATAGCCCGTTTAATGAAGGCACAACGTTAACACTTAACTTACACACCTTTGACTTTACAACGGCTAACCGACTCGCTAATTCAATTAACCAAGCGGTTGGGCCACAAACCTCGCATTCAATAAACGGCGGCAGTATTAAGGTGAATATGCCGCGTGACCCAGCGCAACGGGTGGCGTTTATGTCCTTGCTAGAAAATTTAGAAGTGCAACCCGCGCAATCTGCGGCGCGAATTATTATTAACTCCCGAACCGGCACAGTGGTTATTAATAACCAAGTGAAAGTACGTGCAGCAGCGGTATCGCATGGAAACTTAACAGTCACGATTACCGAAAGACTGAACGTTAGCCAACCAGACGCTGGCGGCGCTTTTTCAGAAGGTCAAACGGTGGTAACGCCAGAGTCAGAAATAAGCATAGAGGAAGAAGATAGACGCATGTTTGTATTTGACCCAGGCGTCTCGCTCGATCAAATCGTCAAAGCCGTTAACCAAGTAGGGGCAGGGCCAAGTGATTTAGTGGCCATCTTAGAGGCACTCAAAGGTGCAGGCGCTTTAACTGCAGAGTTAATCGTCATCTAGTCATGAGTAGCCCAATCTCACAAGCCGATATTTACGCCGATTTTAACGGGCTTGCTCAGCTAAAAGTTAAAGCCGGAGGTAATAACAGCGAACAGCAGGATGCACTGGGTGAAGTAGCGCGTCAATTTGAAACTATTTTCCTCAAAATGATGCTGAAAAGTATGCGCGATACCGTGCCTGAGTCCGACCTTATTAATAATGACAAAGCGCGTTTTTATGAGTCTATGTACGATGATCAAATATCCTTAGATTTAAGTAAGCGAGGTGATTTAGGCTTAGCTCAAATGATTGTTAATCAAATGGGTGAATCAGGAGCCTCTAAAACAAACAAAACCTTAGCGGGTTTAGCCAGTTACCGACAAACAGCCATTCAGCAAAAAGTACCACATGCTAGTAATGAACAGGTGGAGTTATCCCGTGTGATCGCTGATACGCAGCCACTTAGTACTGGAATTCAGTCCATTGAAGATTTTGCAAAAACGTTAGGTGCAGCTGCCAGTAATGCAGCAAAAGAATTAGGCGTTGATACCAAAGTGCTACTCGCCCAATCAGCCTTAGAAACGGGTTGGGGTAAGCACATTATGAAAGATCAAACAGGGCGTAGTAGTTACAATATGTTTGGCATTAAAGCATCACATGGTTGGCAGGGTAAAACGGTCAATGTGCAAACGGTTGAATATGAACAGGGCGTAGCGCAAAAGCGTCAGGCGACATTTCGTGCCTATGATAGCTATGAAGAAAGCTTTAATGATTATGTGCAATTTTTGAAGCAAAACCCGCGCTATTCAGAGACCCTATCCAAGGTTGATTCTAATGAAGCGTTTGTAAAAGGTCTGCAAAAAGCAGGTTACGCAACAGACCCTGCCTACGCAAAAAAAATCATGTCTATCCTAGGGCGTGAACAACTGTCATCAATTGAAACAATACCTTCAGTAAATTTAACTCAAGCCGATACAAGGCTTATGGGTGGTTAAGTGAACAAAGAACAAACGATAGCGAGTAAATATCATGGCTGATCTATTATTAACCGGCTTATCGGGTTTAACGGCGTTTAAAAACGTATTGACCACAACGGGTCATAACATCACGAATGCCACAACCGAAGGCTACAGTCGTCAAAAGGTTAGTTTAGAAACACAAACACCACAGTTTAGTGGCTCGGGTTACGTTGGCTCGGGTGTTTTTACATCATCAATCACTCGTCAATACGATAGCTTTTTATCCACAGAATTTAGAAATAGCAATTCAGCGGCGTCTGAATTAGACACCTACTATGAATTCGCCAGCCAAATTGACTCTGTGTTGGCAAACCCAACCGTGGGGTTAAGTGGAGCCTTACAAGAGTTTTTTAACTCGATTCAAGATGTTGCGGCAGATCCTACCTCCATTCCAGCCAGACAAGTGATGCTATCTGAGGGCGAAGCGCTAGAAAATCGTTTTAGCACCATGGATAATCTATTTGATGATATGACTCTTCGGGTGAATAACCGCTTGGCCGATACGGTAACGGATATCAACCTATTATCAGAGAATATTGCGAGCCTAAATCAAAAAATTGTGGATGCGAGTGGTAAAGGGCAAACGCCCAATGATTTGCTGGATCAGCGAGATAACCTAATTGATCAGTTGGCTTCCAAAGTTAACGTGAGCACCAGTGTGCAAACGGATGGTGCGGTTAATGTGTTTGTAGGCAGTGGTCAGTCTTTGGTACTGGGGCCTCGTAGTAACCAACTGGGGTTGGAGTCTGCGGGCTTTGATGCAAGCGCATTAACCATAGTCTTCAAAGAGCAGACTGCCAATGTTGATATTACGAGGTTTATGACCGGTGGAGAAATGGGCGGCATCGTTAGGTTTAGAGATGAGGTGTTAAACCCATCCATCAATACGCTGGGGCAAATAGCTGTCTCATTATCACAAACATTTAATGAGCAGCATACCAATGGTGTGGATTTAAACGGCGATCAAGGCCAAAGTTTTTTCACTGAACCGAGTGTCCTTATTGCGAGTGATACCTCTAATACAGGCTCTTTAACGGTTAATTATGCCGCTGATATTTCAGGGTTAACAACGAGTGACTATGTGTTAACGACCGATGGAACGAATTATACGATCACGCGCTTATCCGATAAGACACAAACAACCATAGTGGAGAGTACGTCTGGTACCCCACCTAGTACCAGCTATGCCATAACGCGGCCAGATGGGGCCACAGAAACAACAGCAGGTAGTATTACGGTTGATGGTTTAGAGATAGATTTAAGCGCTACTGCAGCAGGGGATGAATATAGAATTCGCCCCACACG
>Ga0209121_10001878_pt1 | contig 21853 bp, 26 predicted proteins | sample Cruoilmetagenom3_FD_187292 | JGI IMG/M metagenome (GOLD analysis project Ga0209121, IMG submission 187292) | Oil polluted marine microbial communities from Coal Oil Point, Santa Barbara, California, USA - Sample 3 (SPAdes) (version 2) | ecosystem: Environmental > Aquatic > Marine > Oil seeps ...
GTGGTATTGGTTACGGGCTGAGGTACCTAGAACAACGAGAACAAGGAACACTGGAGGAGCAAAGCATGGTCGCTACCTTTAACTATCTTGGTCAGTATTCTAGTCACGGATTCGCGCAGTGGTGTTCACCGATAGAAGAAGGTAGCTCACCTCAATCCGAATTAAACCAGATGTTGACCCCACTTGTTGTCAACGCCCAAATTGTATCAGGCAAGTTGAGCCTTGCGTGGGAGTATGCGACTACGCATTACTCGCACCAAAAGATAGAAGAAATCGCTACACGATATGTAGAGTGTTTAACTGAGTTTGTGTCTGTGATGCGAATCGTTAAAGAGAAACCAACGGTCAAGCCGGACAAACGACTTATCGAAAAACTTAACACTACATCTAATGAGCATGAGCCCGTTTTTTGTATTCATCCGGTTACTGGGCGTGTTACTGGTTATCAACGCTTGGCGCAATCATTGGAAGGGAAGCGATCAGTTTATGGGATAAAGTCGAAGAGCTTTGTTTTAGATAATGCTTTTGATACCTCACTAACCGATATGGCAGACACCTATTTTCAAACAATCAAGCAGTTACAACCACGTGGTCCATATCGCTTAGTTGGTTGGTCACTCGGTGGTACACTTACTCAAGAAATCGCGAGTCGCCTCGAGAAAAATGGAGACGAAATTAGGTTTGCCGGCTTGCTAGATTGTTATGTCCCAGGTACAGAAATAGCGAGTGATCAGTGGGATTCCCCATCATCAAAAGCGAAATTATTAGAGCATATTTCCTTGTTGCTAGGGACGGTTACCGTACAGCAAGGGGCACGATGTATAGACTTACTCGATTCAGTATCTCCACCAATGTGGCCAGAGGTATTTAATACATGGCTAGCGGAAAATCACTTTGATCCACATATGGCAGATAACGCGAAACAAATGCTCTACAGCTGGTCTGTAGAACAACATATGCGTTCTTTATGCCGTGGATATCAATTACCAAGCATAAAAACCAAGTTGCATTGTTGGTGGGCAGGGCAACCAAATGGTCGCTCCGACCTGTTATCCAAAGGGTTGAATAAGCTCAACGCGCAGAGATATTCCGTCACTGTGGACACGGATCATTTAGGTATTGTTCAGAACAACACAGTAATCAAAGACTTATACAGACATTTGTATTGTGAATAATTTTATAAATATCCATTACTAAGATGTTTTATTTTGAAAATTACGTGGTACACTTCACCTTATTATTAATCGCAATGATAACTATTATCGTTATTGTTTGTATTTTTATTGCAATTGGTTCATAGCCGTATTGAAGGAGAAATATATGAATCGGCACTTTATGCGCACCCCAACAGCACTTGCGGTCGCTTTAGTTATATCGTCAGGAATGGTTCAGGCCAACGAAGATGAAACCGTTGTTGTTCTTGGGCAGCAGCTTGAAGACAGCTCAGTAGGTCCAGATTTTAGCTACGTAGGATTAAGTAGTCGCACGGCAACAAAAACCGACGTTGCGATAGGTGAAACACCTCGTGCTATTTCCATTGTGACGCGTGAGCAAATGGACGACAGAGCGTCGATCAGTATTGCCGATGCATTGCAATACACACCGAGTATCCAAGCAAATTACTTCGGTGAAGATAACAAGCAAGATTGGTTTGTGATTCGTGGCTTTAAGCAAGCAAACAGCGGCTTGTATCAAGACGGAACGCGTTTGTACTCATCTGGCTTTTACAGCTGGCAAATCGACCCATTTGGGTTGGAGCGAGTAGAAATTTTACGTGGTCCTGGTTCTGCATTGTACGGCCAAACTCCTCCAGGTGGCGTCATAAATGTCGTGAGCAAGCGCCCTCAATTTGACGGTGGTTCTGGTCAGTTTGCTATTGAATACGGCACTGACGATCGTAAGCAAATTAGCTTAGATGTGAACTCTGAAGTTAACGAAAAAATGGCATTCCGCCTACAAGCGCTTGGTCGCAAAAATGGCAGCCGTGTTGATGGAGTAGAAGCTGAACGTATTTTCATCGCCCCTTCTCTGGCTTATAAATTCACAGACGACACCAAATTAACATTGTTAACCAGTTACCAAAAAGATGATTCCGACCCGTATCTGCAATTTTTGCCAATGGAAGGAACGTTAACATCGAATCCAAACGGGAAAATCAGTGATAGCACTGCGGTAGGCAATACCGATTGGGAAACGTTCGAGCGTGAACAACTGTCAGTAGGCTATGAATTTGAACATCATTTCAATGACAGTACTTACTTCATGCAGAACACGCGTTACAGTAAGATGGACATTAACCTCCGTCAAATGTATTCGCTTGGCTATGCGACAGATTATGGTTTAGGTGTTTATGACCCAACAAACAGCAAGGTTCTACGCGGGGCTTCCACAGAGGAAGGCACGTCTGACGCGTTTAATATAGACAACCGCGTTGTACACACCTTTAAAACTGGCGTTGTAGAACATACTTTGCTAGCTGGTATCGATTATCAAAGTATCGATATTGACAGTAAAGATTATGCTTCAGACCCATTTGTTGCCGATGGTAATAGCTCGATTATTGTTCCAGCTGGAGGGACTTTCGTTTCGATCGCAAACCCATTGTTTGATGTTTTCAACCCGTCCTATAGTAACAATGTCACTTTGCTGGATTCTAACTTTAGTGTTGTTGATGAATCTGACCGCCAAACCACTAAAACTAAAAACAATCAACTAGGCCTGTATTTACAAGACCAAATGATGATTGCGGACAAGTGGGCAGTGCAAATAGGTGTTCGTTACGACGATTCCCAAAATAAGACACATAACACGACAACGGGCGCAAAAACTAAGGTCGACAACGAAGAGTGGACAACTAACTTCGGTGTTGCTTATTTGATGGATAGCGGCTTTACACCTTATGCGAGCTACGCTCAGTCGTTTGACCCAATAATTCAACTTGACGCCAATGGTGACCCTGCGAAGCCAGAACGTGGCGAACAGTACGAACTTGGCTTGAAATACCAACCGCGTAGCTTTGACGGTTACTTCAACATTGCTGCGTTTGAAGTATCGAAAGAAAACTTAGCGCGTCAGGTCGCTGGCCAACTAACGCAAATTGGTGAGGTTCGTAACCGTGGTTTAGAGCTAGAAGCTGTTGCAAACGTGACTGAAGCATTAACCTTGATTGGTAACGTTTCATTCATTGATTCTGAAATAACAGCAGATTCGACAAGCAGTAATGTAGGCAACACGCCATCACAAATTGCTGACCAACTCGCTTCAGCTTGGGCAAATTACCGCTTCCTAAATGGTCCATTAGATGGCTTAACGATTGGTGCGGGTGCTCGTTACGTTGGTGATTCATATGCCGATAATACCGAAACAAACGTTGTTCCTTCATATACATTGTTTGACGCTACGTTAAGCTACCGTATTGAAGATTATAAGTTCCAAGTTGCAGCGAAAAACCTAGCAGATAAAGAGTACGTTGCTACATGTGATTACTACTGTTTCTACGGTGACCGTCGTAACGTGATTGCGAGCGTAACCTATGACTGGTAGCCACCAGCCTGCGAACACTCTGCCCGATGGGCAGAGTGTTTCTTTAACTGAAGGGCTAGATAGATACAGTGTTGAAGTGAGTAGCGGTTCTCTCGAAGTAGTACGAGAAACGGATCATTTTTGGCGACTTACAGAGATGACGGCTACCGAACAAGAAGCTCTCTCAGCGTTTGCGCTTTTGTTTTCCGCTAACTCAGATATTCGAACTATTGAACTCGGACAATTTAAAAGCGAAGTGTTGGATTCTTTGTCCTTTGAAACTGCCGAAGGCTTAAAAGTGCTATGGCGTGAAGCCGTTATGCAAACTCCGGAGTTATGGCTTAAGAATCGAAATCACGCCCTTTACCCACATAAGCAAGTTCTTGACGCTGCAGGGTATCATCCGGCAAGGCCAAAGCCTTTGTATGGGGAGCTATATCGTCGCTACATTCCAGAGCTAAACGCTGTACTTACATTAGAAGGGTTAGACGTTGATAAACATCTAACGTTGTTCAATAAATGGCAGAACACAAAGCGTGTTGCCAATTTCTGGGAACAGACTGGTTCGTTAGAAGAGCACAAGTTTTATTTAGAAGAATCCTGTAAAAACCATAAAAATCAACTGCTAATTGTATGTTTAGACAACCAGCCTTTTGCTTATATCGAAGTGTATTGGACAAAAGAAGATCGTATCGCGCCTTACTATGCAGCTGGCGACTACGATCGTGGGATACATATGTTGGTAGGCGAAGAGTCTCACCGCGGAGCACATAAAGTTGCTGCTTGGTTGCCTTCTGTTTGTCACTTCATCTATCTATCGGATCCTCGCACAGAAAAGATTGTTAGCGAGCCAAGAGCCGATAACAACAAAATGATTGGGTATCTACAAAAATACGGCTTTGCCAAAGTTAAAGAATTTGAATTTCCGCATAAGCGTGCGGCTTTAATGTGTCAGTTAAAAGACAGCTTTTTCAGTAACGAGTTCTAATCGAGAGCAGTTTGTACTGAAACAAGGAGTCGGAATAGGGCGCTTGTTTGCGCCTGCAAAATTTTCATGAGGTTATACATGACGAAACAAATTAAGGAATATGATGTTCTCGGAGTGGGCTTTGGTCCTGCTAATTTATCGATAGCTATTGCTTTGGAAGAGCAAGCTAAAGATAAAGGCTTAAGTTATTGCTTCTTGGAGCAAAAGCCTCATTTTGAATGGCACGGTGGTATGTTGTTAGATGGAACAAGAATGCAAATATCTTGTTTGAAAGATCTGGTGACACTACGAAATCCAACCAGTCCTTATTCATTCGTTAATTATTTGCACACCAAAGATAGGCTTAATGCGTTTATTAACTTAGGTAGTATGAACCCTTCTCGTGTTGAGTTTAACGACTATCTGACTTGGGTTGCTAATCAATTTTCAGAACGTGTAAATTACGGCCAGCGAGTCATTGATATTGAAGCGATTGATGAAAATGGTCAAAGCTCAAAAGTAAAAGTTACCTCTACCGATATACACGGCAACCAGACGGTTCGAATCGCTAAGAACCTTATTGTCGGTATGGGCGGGATGCCGAAACTTCCAAAACTGTTTGAAGGCCATGATAACGAACAAATCATCCACTCCTCGAAGTACAAAGCGTGGCGTGAAACCTTTAAGCCAAACTCAGAGCCAAAAATCGCGATCGTGGGTGCTGGGCAAAGTGCTGCTGAAATATTCGTTGATCTCACCAATCGTTATGCTGATGGTGAAGTTCACATGGTTAACCGCCGCTTTGCATTGCACCCGGCTGATGACAGTCCGTTTGTAAACGAGGTGTTTGATCCTGAGTTTACCGATCACATGTATGAAAGCACGCAAGAGCAGCGTGACCACATCCTTTCTCGATTTAGCGCGACTAACTATTCAGTTGTGGATACAGAAGAACTTAACGCCATTTACGAGCTGCTTTATTTGCAAAAAGTAACGGGTGAGGGTAACCATCAACATCTACGTTGTCATGACATCCAAGAAGTTGCTATGAAAGATGACAAAGTAGCGTTGCGTCTGAATGACACGATAAACAAAACACAGTTATGGAAGGAATACGATGCGATCATTCTTGCTACGGGCTATCGTTACGATGAGTTCAACCAAATGCTCAGCTCGATTGAACCCTTGATTGATAGTAAATCGGTAGCGCGTTCATACCAATTAGACATGAAGCCAAGTTGTGAAGTTAAGATCTTCCTGCAGGGGTGTTGTGAATCTTCTCATGGCCTGAGTGATACGCTTCTTTCTGTGTTGGCTGTTCGTTCTCAAGAGATCGTAGATGCGCTTCTCGAAAACTCACAGAACGAGCTAGAAAAAGCTTAGATTCTGTATGTGAACAATGTTGTGGTATTTGCTCGCAGCATATTTGTTTATCACGTGTTTCGAAGTACATATAGCCAAAACGCAAACGCCAAAATTATATTGGCGTTTTTTGTTCTTAAATATTAATTCAATCCATAGAGTCGCCAGTTGTGTGCTATCCCATTTATCCGCCTAGCTGCCTAGGTTAGAGAATTATGGCTTGCCGCAAATTTGTTAATGTATCGATGAAATTTGTGTTGATATCGCCTTTAAATCAAACAACTAGCTGTTGATTAAAACGATCACTACGATTTATTGCAGCAGTTGTTGAGCACAAAGCCTATATTGACTAGAATGACGCACTTTTTTTATTTACGTACATACAGGTAATGAACATGAGCGATACTAATTCAAGACCAGCTTTACCAGATCATCTTGCAGGTAACCCACGCAGCCCACACCACGTTGCTGAGTGTTTCGAATACCCAATCGGCATTCGTCTAAATGGTAAAGAGCGTACTGATGTTGAAGAATACTGCATCAGCGAAGGTTGGGTTAAGATCCCTTCTCCTAAAGCGCTAGATCGCTTTGGTCAACCAATGCTTATTACTCTAAAAGGCACTGTAGAAGCTTTTTACATCGAAGAATAATTGTTGGAGTAACTCGCTAATCCTTGGTGTCACTTGCCAATACTGAGTTACCAGCGTTATTACTAGAAAAGGCCTAGAGAAATCTAGGCCTTTTTTGTTTTTCTGTGTTTACCATTATTCCAAAAACTTCGCTTACCATGCGATACCTGCACCAATTGAAAACTCCAAGTCTTCACCTTCTGCTTTGTCGAAACCGGCCGTTACCACAAAACCACTGTCCATAATGTAGGTTGCATCTAAGCCGCCAACTTGTTTGGTTGAACTGTCTGAGAACTTGTTCCTATCAAATGTGACATCAGTATGGGTGCGTTTAATGCCGTAGCCCGGTGTTATGTAAAGGTTTTCGGTTATACCAATAGGGACGTGAAACTGGTATTCATTGTCGCGTTGTTTGTATTCATAAGAAGAGGTGTCATCATTGTATGCAGAGCGTGTAAATTCAAAGCCATACCCCAGAGAACCAACACCACGGTATTTGATGTAAGAAGCAGACCAATCACGCCAACCACGTTCAGCAGATAGACCAAATGTAATCGCGGTTTCATCTTGATTTTGCTCATAAGCGTGAACATTGGTAATAGATAACAACAATAAAGCGGTTAGAGCCAATAGAGGAAGGTTTTTGATGGTCATTTGATCACTCGCTTATGTTTACAGAATATTGGCGATCTCGGTATAAACCTAGACAACCATTAAATTGGTCACGTAATTCGAATCATCCTTGAAAGATTGAAGCATTTTACTGAAAGAGCTACGTAGAAATATTGGTAGGAAAAGAAGGGCACTCAAACGTACTGTTTGAATGCCCGGCAGTTCTGTTTTATTAAGAATGATTACTTCAGCGTACGAAGCTTATTTGCCTGTATCTTTGCTCGAACTTTGGTAACGGCTGCTTGCGAAGGTAAGTTATCTTTTACCTTGCTCTTTATCTCTGCTACTGGGATGAAGTTCCATTGGCCGTTGTGATACTTCACCACAAATGTTTCTCTGCTCATCTCCTCACGGAATACCCAAACACCGTCATCGAGACGTTTAAAGTCACCAACTACATTTCCACTTGTATCTCGCACAGTCCAGAAGGTGTAATCATTGTCGGCATAAGTGATGGAATCTTTTCTGCCTGAGATCATCTTGTCTCCAGAGCTAATCGTGACATAGTTATCACGAATGATGATTTCACCAACACGCTTGTCATCCACATAGATGCTATAGAGGGTTTCTTCTTCACTAGAGCGCTCTTTTACTGCCCCGATGTTCGCCTCATCAGTATCCGTATTAAAAAATGGAATATCACCCAACTCAGGGATATGTACGAAACCCAAATCAGCTTGTGCAATTTTGTCTTTTAGACCGGGTGCATCTACACCATATTCAGGGTCTACGTTCTCATAACCGCCATCGTTATCGGTATCATCTTGCCCGAAACCGGGATCGATATTTTCAAAACCGTAGTCACCATCAAATTCAGGTTGTGTCGGTTCAGATTTACCACCTGATGAACAGCCAGCTAAAACAGTAGCAAGTACAAGAGCGATAAGTGATTTGTTCATGATATTTCCTATCGTTTAATTAATTAGTAAGAAGCTGATGACTGCACACCATACCCAAAATATTGGGCGAACAAATAAAGTTGTTTTGGGCATTGCTGCATCACTTGAGGTTGTACGATACGTAATCACCAGCGTTCAATAAATAAACGGAAGCATAGGTTTGACATCACGATTGGTTATGTATTTAAGATTCAAAAGAAAGCCATAGAATATAAGTGCGATTGTAGGTTGGTGGGATGGTGGAGTTTCTACACCTTGATTTGTTTTTAATGAATAACTTGTTCGATATTTGCTCATTCGAACAAAATGTACCCACTTAATGTTTCCTGAAGTTAGATATACAAAAACGAAAATATGAAGCGCAGTCTAATTAAATGAAACTAATATGCTGTATTTAAAGTTATTTATTGTTAATAGATAGCTATATCACAGAAAATAATCCTGAAGCACATACAATTCCCTTGATTTCGAATGAGCGTTTAATTTTTTCGTTCGAGCATTTTAAATTTCTATCGCCCAATAATTATGAGGTTCCTATGTTTGGAATATTCAAACCTATGGCGCATATCGATCGTTTATCGTCAGATAAGATTGATAGCACCTACACACGTTTACGATGGCAGCTTTTTCTCGGCATCTTTGTTGGTTATGCAGGGTACTACTTAGTACGCAAAAACTTCAGTTTGGCGATGCCATACCTTATTGAACAAGGGTATAGCCGAGGCGAACTAGGGGTTGCTTTAGCCGCAGTATCCATCGCTTACGGTTTATCTAAGTTTTTAATGGGGAGCGTGTCGGACCGCTCTAACCCTCGTTATTTCCTCAGTGGCGGCTTGTTGATGTCGGCATTGGTGATGTTCTGCTTTGGTTTTATGCCATGGGCGACAGGTAGTATTACTGCGATGTTTATCCTGTTGTTTCTAAATGGTTGGTTTCAAGGTATGGGTTGGCCGGCCTGTGGGCGAACCATGGTTCACTGGTGGTCACGAAAAGAACGCGGCGAGATAGTCTCCGTATGGAACGTGGCACACAATGTCGGTGGCGGCTTGATCGGCCCAATGTTCCTATTGGGGCTTTGGGCTTTTAATGACGACTGGCGAACCGCTTTTTATGTTCCTGCATTTTTTGCCACTCTCGTTGCTATTTTTGTTTGGTTCACTGTAAGAGATACACCTCAGTCTTGTGGCTTACCACCAATTGAAGAACACAAAGACGATTACCCAGACGACTACGATAAATCCCATGAGAAAGAAATGACGGCGAAAGAGATTTTCTTTAAGTACGTTTTCTCTAACAAGTTGTTGTGGTCAATCGCGATTGCTAATGCGTTTGTTTACCTTATTCGTTATGGTGTACTTGATTGGGCTCCGGTCTACTTGAAAGAAGCAAAAGACTTCTCAGTAGATAAATCTTCTTGGGCTTACTTCTTGTATGAGTGGGCGGGTATACCTGGCACGCTACTGTGTGGTTGGATTTCAGATAAATTGTTTAAAGGCCGACGCGCACCTGCAGGTATCTTGTTCATGGTTTTGGTTACTATCGCTGTATTAGTTTATTGGCTAAACCCAGCAGGTAACCCAACAATTGACATGTTGGCGCTGATTGCAATTGGTTTCCTTATCTATGGTCCGGTAATGCTCATCGGCTTATACGCACTAGAGCTTGCTCCTAAAAAAGCTGCAGGTACAGCGGCAGGCTTAACAGGTCTGTTTGGTTACTTAGGTGGTGCGGTTGCTGCAAACGCAGTGCTTGGGTTTATGGTTGACCATTACGGTTGGGATGGTGGTTTCATTATTTTGGTGGGCGCTTGTATTGCATCATTAATTTGTTTGCTTTATGCCTTCATGGGTGAGCGAGCACATCATAAACAAAAAAATCTTGAAAAAGAGAAAGAAGCGTTAGCTTAACGGCTCTTTAACCTAATAAAACAACGTCAATAAATCAAAGAGGCAGGATATTCCTGCCTCTTTTCTATCAAAGGAATGGAAATAATGAAAACAACGTCAATGTGTATGACTCTTTTGGCATTGAGCTTATCAGCAAACGCATTTGCTGAACCTTTAGTGATTGCGCATCGCGGTGCATCAGGTTATTTACCTGAACATACGTTGCCTGCCAAAGCACTTGCCTATGCAATGAAACCTGACTATATCGAACAAGACGTGGTGATGACCAAAGACGATCAATTGGTGGTGTTACATGATCACTATTTAGATAGAGTCACCGATGTTGCTGACCGCTTTCCAACACGAGCACGCGCTGATGGCCGCTACTATGCCATTGATTTTACGCTTGCCGAGATCAAATCATTAAAAGTGACTGAAGGCTTTAACCTCGATGAACAAGGCAACAGAGTGGCAGGGTACCCAACACGTTTCCCTATGTGGCAGTCTGATTTCCGGGTCGCTACTTTTGCAGAAGAAATCGAGCTGATCCAAGGCTTAAACAAGACGCTCGGTTATGACGTAGGCATTTATCCTGAAATCAAAGCACCTTGGTTCCATCGTCACGAAGGCAAAGATATTTCTAAAGCAGTGCTTGCGACTTTACATCAATATGGTTACCTATCGAAAGGCGACAAAGTGTATTTACAGTGTTTTGATGCCAATGAACTTCAGCGTATCAATGATGAACTTATGCCGGCCATGGAAATGGATCTCAAGCTCGTTCAGTTGATGGCTTATACCGATTGGAACGAAACCATGACTTATAAAGGTGAGAAAGCGACGCCGTACAGCTACGACTGGATGTTTGAGAAAGGCGGCATGGCAAAAGTCGCTAGCTATGCTGACGGCATTGGTCCTTGGAAACCTATGTTGGTAGACGATGCATCGACCAAAGATAACATCATTATTAAACCATTGATGAAGTCAGCAAAAGACGCGGGCTTAGACGTTCACCCGTATACGTTCCGTGCCGATCCAGGAAGAATCCCAGCCTATGCTGATAACTTTGATGGTATGTTGGATGTCTTTTACAACCAAGTTAAAGTCGATGGCGTGTTTACCGACTTCCCAGACAAAGCGGTAGAGTTCCTTAACCGTTAATTCCCTTCCAGTTACGAAGCACTAATAACGAGATACGAAGAGCTAAAAGTAAAACTTAAAAATGCTTTTAGTTCTTCCTTGTGAGCCTCGTTCTCACTGTAATTACCATTTTGAAATTCCTAGGTTTACACCAATCTCTCCCCTTGATAGCTTACCAACATTACAGTCTGTTATTTCTCACTGACTGAACCTTATATTCAAACTGGAAAAATCATGGAAGAAAGAAGCAAAGATTATCTCGATAGTTACCTCAATACATTGCCAACCGAAGTGGCTTCTCAATATACGTCTTTTAGTTCCGACTATTACTGCGCTGATGAATACAACGCCAATCTCTGCGCTCAGTTGATTCTCAAAGGCGAAAAACAGGCGTCTTGCAGCCTTGAATATTGGTACAGCCATGAAGGGGAAGCGATGCCTGTCGTAGGGCATTTGCAAGTCGTCACTGATTGGGATGGCAAGCCAGTTTGTATTGTAGAGATTACTTCAGTCTCACAGTGCAAATACAACGAAGTCACTGCTGAATTTGCTGCCGCGGAAGGTGAGGGTGATAAAACACTCGAATGGTGGAGAGAAGCGCACTGGAACTTCTTCTCGCGTGAATGTGAAGAGCTCAAAATATCGCCAGCTGAAGACATGTTACTCGTATTAGAGCGCTTCAAAGTGGTTTATCAATAAAGGGTATTTTGTTGATTCACAATACGTGAAATTTTGTGTTTAGGAGATCGTGCTCAATAAACAGCAACAAGGTTGACCACAATGAGCCTAACTGTTCGAGAAGTTCTTATAAGCTCGCTTGAGGGCTAGATAATTCATCGCATGCAGGAGGCAAGATGAACAATATTACAAAGCAAATCGATCTAACAAAAATCGTGTTATTCGACTGGGGCAATACGCTGATGGTCGATTTCCCAGATGCACAAGGGAAGATGTGTGACTGGGAGAGAGTTAAAGTGGTCGAGTGTGCTCGGGAAATACTTTGTGAACTATCTAAAACCCACCAGCTTTATGTTGCGACTAACGCATTAGACTCAAGCGAGCAAGACATCATCAAAGCTTTTGAACGAGTAGGGCTCACTCGGTATTTATCGGGTTATTTTTGCAAAGCTACCCTTGGCTTATCTAAATACGACTCGGATTTTTATCCCGCCATCATTTCTAAGCTTGGTGTTGAGCCTCAAGATATCACCATGGTAGGTGATACATTAGAGAAAGACATTTACCCAGCACTTGAAGCGGGTTTGCAAGCGGTGTGGTTGAACACTAGTCGAGTTGATTTTAAGTCAGAGCCCCCCCGTATCGTGCAAATTAAAAACCTAAGCGAACTGTTGGAGAAGCGCGATTAACTCTCTGAAATTCAGCCTAGATAAAGCACTTGTCTGTTTTGACGTCAATCTCCCATCTCTTTGTTGTTTAATCCTTTAAGCTAACTCTAGTTTCCACTATGAGGGCTAGATTATGAGTATCGAACGTCACGGAATATCGGTTGGAATTGAACGTGTTAACGGTGAAACCATTGTTGTGTTTAAAGCGAAAGGAAAACTCACACACAATGATTACCAAGCAATGATACCAATTCTAAATACAACATTAGAAGAACTCGATTCATCTGAACTTAAGATGCTGGTCGATATATCATCTTTAACAGGTTGGGAGTTGCGGGCTGCTTGGGACGATTTCAAATTGGGATTAGAGCTCAATTCGAAGATAGACAAAATTGCTATTTACGGCGATAAAAGTTGGCAAGAAATGGCATCAAAAGTCGGCAGTTGGTTTGTGTCGGGTGAGATTAAGTCATTTGAAGATCACGACTCTGCACTTAAGTGGCTAGTCGATTGATCCTATTCGCAGACAGTTATAGATCAATCTGTAAACAACACTAATGACAGTTGACGCTCATTGTCTCGAAAGCTGTCATTTTTCATTTTGGCTATGATAATTCCTATTCGACTCCATAGAGTATATTCATTCCAGCGTGTAACATACCCAGGCTTTGTTTGGTCGAGAGTAATAGTGTGACCAGATTCAGTAAAACGATAACTAAAACAAAAATAAGGTCTAACGACATGCATAAGGTAATTGATAAGCTGGCTTGGATATTCATCAAAGACGGCAAGTTGTTGATGGTGAGATCAAAAGGCAAAGAACTATTCTATCTACCGGGTGGTAAGCGTGAAGCTGGCGAAAGTGATGAGCAAGCACTAGTTCGCGAAATCAAAGAAGAGATCTCTGTCGATTTAGTGTCAGACTCCATTAAATACGTTGAGACCTTTACAGGCCAAGCTGATGGCAAAGCGGAAGGCGTATCGGTGCAATTGACTTGTTATCTTGCTGATTATACTGGCGAACTGTCTCCAGATGCTGAAATCGAAGAGCTTAAGTTTGTTGATGGTAACGACAGAGCGGTATGCTCATTGGCAGCACTGGTTGCGCTTGATTGGTTAGAAGCGAACCAGTATTTGGCTTAAGGTTTTAGCATCTATCAGCTGTATTAGTGCATATTAGCTAATGTTGCAGGCTGATCTTTAAAAGATCATCACTTAAGAATAGCTTGAAGGGCGGCTGTCTTTCATCAATAGATCGAGTTTCCTTTGAGCTTTCTTCGTGTCTTGTAAATCCACTACCTCAATCATTTCACACTCATCTCGCACCATCTCATTAATCAGGCTTGGATAATGTCTGCAATCTTCTGGTCGGTCTAAATAGATGCTACAGGTGTACTTGGCTTGAGCCTTGGTATCTTTCGTCGGAACCAGTTCCAGAAAAGGGCAACGGCTTAAACGTTCACCAGATTCAGGGTCGAACCAGATCTCGCTTCCACGAACATATTCAAAGATGTCTGGATTGAACAACTCCCACAAATCAATCTCTTCTTGCGTTGCGGCAAGGTCGCCATCTCCGTATTTGATACAGCATTTCCCGCATTGATTACAATTTTTCATTAGTGACTTCATTGGTTGGTGAGCTTTTGTCATTTTACCACTGATAGGCGTGGCACGTTGCCTTAGTTGTTCATGCTTATACCGTTGAGGGGCGCGAACTTGGAATAGCGACACTTAAAATTAATTTATCTATGCACGACCACTCCAATCAAAGCTGTAAACAGTGATACAATTTGTGCCTCTCACGTTATTCAAGCAAAGGCATCAAAATGAGAACGGTATACACCACCGAAGGCAACATCAACGCAAAGAAACAAAAAGACGCTTACCCAAAGCTCGCTTTATGTGACAAGTGCATAGGTGATTATGTGGTTATCGAGCAAGGTGAACGAACTTATAAGCCTTGTGCTAAATGTGGTGCCGACGATTAATGCGCCTTGATAAATACCTATGTAAAAGCACTGACCTAACCAAGCCTGAAGCGATTGAACGCATCCGTAATAGCGAGGTGAATGTAAACAGTGAGACTGTCACCGATGAATCGACTCAGGTTCACGAAAGCAACACCATCTTGTTAAACAGCACGCCGCTTCATTTACGTGAATTTCGTTACCTCTTAATGCACAAGCCTGCGGGTACTATTTGCTCCAATATCGACGAAGTCTATCCCTCGCTGTTCAACTACATCGAGATAGGCAAAGTATCAGAATTGCACATAGCAGGGCGCTTAGATGCTGACACCACAGGCTTAGTTTTGATTACCGATGATGGGCGATGGTCATTCAATATTACGCTGCCAACCAAGTCATGTAAGAAGGTATACCGCGTGACATTGTCACGAGATATCAAAGATGATGTCGCTGATAAGTTCAAAGCGGGCATTCAATTGCAAGGCGAACAAAAACCGACGCGTCCGGCAGAGCTTGAAGTGATTACCAGTAAAGAAGTGCTGTTGACTATTACAGAAGGTAAGTTTCATCAAGTAAAACGAATGTTTGCTGCGGTAGGGAATCGAGTTGTTGGTCTTCACCGTGAACAGATTGGTGATGTTCGTTTAGATGTTGAAGTAGGTCAGTGGCGTTATCTAACCAAAGCCGAAGTCGGCTCATTTCAGCAGGGCTCGGAATAAATGTTTTAATCTCTTAAAGCGAGTTAGCATCAGAATATCAATACTATAAGGATGTAGGATGTAGGATGTAGGATGGAAAACCTCAAAGTCTCAGAAATTAAGTCTTTCGTACCCGTGAAAGATTTCAATTTATCTAAGCGTTTTTACCAGTCAATCGGCTTTGAAGTTATGTCTGAATTTCACGATATTTCATATCTACGACACGGCAGTTGTGCCTTCCTTCTGCAAAACTTTTATGAACCTGCGCATTGTCACAATTACATGATGCACTTGCTGGTTGAAGACGTAAAAAGTTGGTCTCAACACATCCAAAACTCTAATGTAGTGTCGGAATTTGAAGTTACCGTTTCCGAGGTTGTTGAGCAGCCTTGGGGAATGCTTGAGTTTTGTATCATTGACCCAAGTAGTGTCCCATTTATTTGTTTATAACGACAGTATCAACGCTCAACAGTTTTACGAAAAGCTGGGCTGGTTTCCGCGTGACGAAGTTCGAATGTATTCATTTAATAGTTCTAGTAACAGCAACGTTTAACATTATGAATATATTTAACTGATTCAATATGCGTGGCATTTTTGGCCCAATTCAGTGTTCGTTCATGGCCTAATGAGTTAGGCTAGGTCACAACGTTACCCATATATTACACGGGTGAATTAGGGACTTTCAGTTAAGGAGATCAAATGTACCAGGGAAGTTGTTTGTGCGGTTCAATACCGTTGTCATTAAAAGGCGTCCTGGTTTATTGGTTTCAAGGTAAGGATTATTTATGCAGAAAATGGAGTTTGTAAGAGTCCTACTGGTAGAAAAGGGCGTGAAACCTCAATTAACGAATCCATACTTTTACCTATGGTGGAAGTTACTTCGTATTGAAGCGAAGCCTCGGGTATTTGAAAGCCCGTTTAAGTTGTTTTTTCTTCAAGCTATATTTGGCTCTGTTTTTTGGGGTGGATTTATGTGGTTGTTATTTTGGCAGTTTGAAGGTTTCACAACATTCCAAGTGTATTGCTCTTTGTTCTTCGGTTTATTTACCGGGTTATGCTCTGCTCTTGAGGTGGCTAGAGCACGACGGAAGTTTGGGCTCAGCACACTAGAACGGTGGCTTGAACAGAATAAACTCACAGAGAACTAACAATACACTGAGGTATAAAATTTTGAAGAAGTTAATAGCGTTTATTGCCTGTTCCAATCTAGTCACGTTTGGATCGATTTATGTGCTTGAGTGGCAGTTTGGTTATCTCTCTATTCACTTTTTAAGTGACTACGCATTTTATACGATGCTGGTTCTCCTTGGGTTAGGAACGTTGTTTTCATTTACTGGACATACCGTTGGATATAGTGATCCAAGTAATGTGGCAGGAGTGACTGCGAGTAGTCTGATCGATAATGATTCAGCCAAAACGACGGTGGTGAATAAGTTGGAAAACACGAACTTAGGAAGCCGTTTCTTGATCGCCAGCTTAGTACCTCTGGTTTTTTGTGTGTTTGCATAACTTTATTGTTCCGCTGCCTATTAACGGGAGTTGAGCTAATAATATCGCTAGGCTCATTCTGTATTTTTTAAATGAATCCAATTGACATGTTACTTCCAATATATGAAAGTGGCTGTATGAAAACTAGTCAAAAGCACGTTAATTACCGAATTATCATCATTCCATAGAATGGTGGGATTCGATACGCTCTAGACTAATCAACCCACCCGTAAAGGTGGGTTTTGTGTATCTATCTTTCGGGGAAATAGACTCTTGGAGAAGTTTACATGAAAAAAGTAGCCGTTTTTGGTAAGCCAGGCAGTGGAAAATCGACAGTAAGCAAAGCACTTGCTTCTGCTACCAATTTGCCACTTCATCAATTAGATTCCTTGGTATACAAACCAAGTGGTGAATTAGTCGATAAAGAAGTATTTAAAGACATTCACGATAAGATAATCAATTCAGAAACTTGGATCATGGATGGGTTAGGGCCGATCAGTTTGTTCTATCAACGTTTAGAAGAAGCCGACACGCTTGTGTATATCGACCTTCCGTATTCAGTCAGTTATTGGTTCGTCGCCAAGCGTTTGCTAAAAGGGTTATTCGTCAAACCAGAAGGTTGGCCTGATGGAAGCTCTATTTTTAAAGGCACATTACAAAGCTACAAAATACTAAAATTGTGTCCAAAATTTTGGAACGATGACTTTATGTTAAAGCTACTTGAAAAGTCGCCTGAGAAAGAAGTTCATGTAATCAAAACTGTTGCGGAGTTAAATGATTTTGTATTGAAGTGCATGATGAAGGAACATCGATGAGAGTGCCGTTTCAAGTATCTAATGAACCTCGGCCATCGAATGAGCATACAGAACTTCGTTGGTTCTGCTACCAAGAGGCTTGCCGGCTCTTAGAGTATGATTCTAATCGCATCGCCTTATGGGAAGCTTATGAAAGGATTAAAAACGAGGTCAGCTAAGTAATTATCGGTTTTGAGTCCGAATCAGCACATTTTTGCTATGCATCACTATTCGTTCTTAATTATTTATAAGATGTTAGGGGTAGGATTCATAAGTTGATAATATAAAATCTACACTATATTGTTGATTGACTTATATAAATGCTTGATAACAAATACATTAAACACCCGTACAACTGCGAGAAGTGCAACGCTTTGACGCCTCACTTCCCAATAACCAAACCTGACGATTCTGCATCAGAAATGAAGCAATTTAAGTTTGGTATGTTGATCGAGTTCTTGATGACGACACTGTTTAAATCAGACTCTCATTCTAGCAGTTTCTTTGTTGAAGAAGAGCAACAATACGAATGTGAAAAATGCAACACAACATCGTGGCATTAATGTGTCGATGAGGCTTGTGGTTTTTATGATTGAAGGGTTTAGACGGGGCTGAGTGATGAACAAGAAAGGTGAGCCTCTGGGCAAATTGAGTATTGAAACGTGTCTATACTGGTATTGGTTGTGCTACTTACCTTAAAGTGGCGTTAGAAATGATGTGTTTAACTAGGCTAACTCTCAGAGGTAACAATGAAAAAATTACTATCACTAGGCGCCGTTTTACTTGCGGCATCATTTTCAGTCGCCGCTTCTGACGGTTTGATTAAGTACCAAAGTAATTACTCGGTAAAAGAAACCGCTGACCGTTTTGAAAGTATCGCTAAAAGCAAAGGCTTAACGTTGTTCGCAAGAATCGACCATCAGAAAAACGCGAGCAGTGTTGATCTTGAATTGAGACCAACCGAAGTTATTATTTTTGGAAACCCTAAGGTTGGTACGCCATTGATGCAGTGCCAGCAAGATGTGGCGATTGATTTACCACAGAAAGTGCTTGTAACCGAAGATTCGAATAAGAAAGTCTGGTTGTCTTACAACGATCCTAATTACTTGATGGAACGTCATGCTATTAACGGCTGTGATGAGGTGATTAAGAAAATATCAGGTGTGCTGAGTAAATTATCGGAAGCGACAATCGCTAAGTAATGATGATTTCGAGCCTGAAACCTTGTTTAACGCCATTCAGTTAAACTGCTTAGACAAGAAGTGAACGATGAAGCCCACCCAATATGGTGGGTTTCTTATAGAGTGTAGGTTTTACTTTGCACGTCATCAGGAATAACGAAATAGGGACATCATGACATTACGAGTAGTACCTGAACTTTATTGTTTAGATATAGAGGTGAGTAAGTCATTCTTTGTGGAAGTGTTGGGTTTTTCGGTTAAATACGAACGTCCAGAAGAAGCCTTTGCTTATCTGACTCTGGATGGTGTCGATGTCATGCTCGAAGGGCTTAATGGCGATAGTCGTAAGTGGATTACAGATAAGCTAGAAGTACCGTTTGGGCGAGGGGTAAACTTTCAATGGGATGTGTCGGACATCGATACCTTGTATCAACAAGTTAGTGACCAGTCTAAAGCGTCTATTTACTTAACATTAGAGTCTAAATCGTACTCATGCGATGACCGTGTCGCGATTCAAAAGCAATTCATTGTTCAAACGCCAGATGGCTACTTATTTCGATTTTGTCAGGACCGCCATTGAATTGATGCCTTTGGCATAGATCTTCGGCCAACATTCACAATGCGATTAAAACAACATAAGTAAACGATTAAAGGAATACTCCGACATGTACGGGAGTGAAGAAACCAGAGCATTTTGCTGTAATTGCAAAGTACTGACTCGTCATAAATACACCATGTTTAGTAACCAAGTTCAAAAAGCACCTCAAGAAGCAAAGAAACCTGGATTGCTTGGACTGATTTTATCGTCGTTAGCCTCAAGTGGTGGAACTGGTGACTACAAATGCACAAAGTGTGGTACTAATTTACGTACTCCCGATAACCTTGATTAACGTCTTTTGATGGCTAGTTTCTTGGTTACTCAGTTTAGAGTTCTAGACAAATGTTGTGCCAAAGTCGAACAATAAACAAAGTGTTTATTATAAAAAGGACATAAAAAAACAGGCAGATCTTGTGATCTACCCGTCTTTTAATCGCTAATCTCAATCACAGTCTTGGTTATTGAAATTCAGAACGCTTAAGCACAGCACTTCTTGTATTTCTTGCCGCTACCACATGAACATGGATCGTTACGATTAGGTGTTTTTTCAAACGTCATCGTTTTTGGCTTGTTTAATAGCGTATCTAGTTCAAGCGTGTTTTCTTCTTTGTTTGCATCTACTGTAATGTTTACAAAGATAGCGCTGTTTGCTGCTAGAGCTTCAACTTCTGCTTTACGAGCTTCAGTTTGAACCATTACTGCGATTGGTGACTCTTCAGTACCCGCTTTAACATCGCGGTTTACGTTGTAGCCAGCAAGAACGTGATTTTGTCTTGTCTCGATACGGCCTTTGAAAAATAGTTTCGACATTGGGTACTCATTACAAATTGGGATGACGCTATTCCAACGGGAGAGCGTTATAGAGCGGGGGATTATACTGATATATTGAAATTGATAAAGCAGTGATGTGAATGTTCTTTTAGCGGTCAGAGCGGAAGTGCGTGTAATCATCATATTGAGATACTTCGCTACATTGAGCTAATTAAGGAAGAGCAATGAAACCAAAACAAGTGGTACTTGGTTTTTGGGACGCAATGAGGACCAATGATTTTGCAAAGGCGAGTAAATGGTTGGCAGACGATTTTCAAGGACATTGGCCTCAGTCGTCTGAGTTGACGACTGGTCGAAGCAACTTTACAGCAATCAATTCTGAATACCCAGCTAACGGAGTTTGGGAGTTCGAGCTCAACTCGATTGTCTGTGAAGGTGATACGGTGGTGACGGATGTCTCGGTCACTGACAGCGTATTGAAAGATCGCGTGATTACTTTTCACACGGTTGTCGATGGCTTGATTCAAAAGCAAACGGAGTTTTGGCCAGTTCCATTTGAAGCGCCAGCGTGGCGATCACAGTGGGTTCAGATTGTGACGAACAATCAGGCTATATCGAACAATCAGCTTGCATCGAATAATAAAGTTGCGTTGAATAATAAAGGCGCGTCGAATAAGTAAGCATTAGGAGATTTCATTGAACAAGGTAGTAATAGTAACGGGCGGGAGCCGAGGCATTGGCGCAGCGACGTCGAAACTGTTGGCCAGTAAAGGCTATGCGGTATGTGTTAACTTTATTCACAACGAAACAAGAGCGGAAGATCTGGTTAATGAAATTCGTGAACAGGGTGGAACTGCTATCAGCGTACGTGCGGATGTGTCTGTTGAATCAGACGTCAAATCCTTGTTTGAGATCGCTCGTAATAAACTAGGCCCTGTAACTCATTTGGTTAATAACGCCGGGATTTTATTTACCCAATCAGCATTGGTTGATATCGAATTAGACCGCTTTGAAAAGGTCATGAAGTCGAATGTATCGAGCTGCTTTTTATGTAGTAAAGCCTTTATCAAACAAGCTGGAGACGCAGGTTCGATTGTGAATGTATCCTCTGCAGCATCTCGAACCGGTGCACCATTTGAATATGTCGATTATGCTGCTTCGAAAGGTGCGATGGATTCATTGACCAAAGGTCTGTCGCTTGAGCTAGCGTCCCGTAATATCCGAGTTAATGGTGTAAGGCCGGGGTGTATTTATACCGAAATGCATGCAGACGGTGGAGAACCTGATCGCGTTGACCGATTAGCGGCACAATTGCCATTACAACGTGGTGGTACGCCAGAAGAAGTTGCGAACTCAATAGCGTGGTTATTATCAGACGAAGCTTCCTATGTGACAGGTTCGTTTATAGATATTGCAGGTGGGCGATAGAGGCCAGCGTCCATAACATTCAGAGAACTCAGTTAACCATCAATAGGCCATTAAAAGTACCAAACTAAAAGAATGAAACTAAGAGTACAAACATGAAAAACTATTTTGAAAGTCCGTTTGTTGGTAAATCACTGAAAGAGCAAGTGACCAACCCGAATATCATCGTCGGTGAGCACAGTTACTATTCAGGCTATTACCATAATCACAGTTTTGATGACTGTGCACGTTACTTGTTGCCTGATAGAACTGATATCGACAAGCTAATTATTGGTCGTTACTGTTCAATTGGCTCTGGTGCTGTATTTATGATGGCGGGCAACCAAGGCCACCAAAATCAATGGGTGAGTACCTTCCCATTCTTCTATCAAGACGATGAAAATTTCGAAAGTGCGGTTGATGGTTTTGAACGTTCTGGCGACACCGTGATAGGTAATGACGTTTGGATTGGCACAGAAGCTATGATCATGAGTGGCATTAAAGTCGGTGACGGTGCCATTATCGCAAG
>Ga0209121_10001880_pt1 | contig 21847 bp, 22 predicted proteins | sample Cruoilmetagenom3_FD_187292 | JGI IMG/M metagenome (GOLD analysis project Ga0209121, IMG submission 187292) | Oil polluted marine microbial communities from Coal Oil Point, Santa Barbara, California, USA - Sample 3 (SPAdes) (version 2) | ecosystem: Environmental > Aquatic > Marine > Oil seeps ...
AGGTATCTTATCGAAGGAAAGGAGATAGTCTATCCTTTTTCGGACAGTGTCGATCATCTCTGCCGGCCCACGGGCGTGCGGTTCTACAGGTGGAAGAGTGTGTATCCCTGCAAGATAAGTTTCTTTCTGAAGTTCCTCGTCGTAGAGTTCCATGTTAAATGAAGCGTCCAGAATAGCTGATGGGCCTTTTCTTGATCCGGACCGATAGGTTGATGTAAGGTCGTATGGAACAGGCACCACGACGAATTTTGAATTGTTAAAAGAAGAAAAGTCTGAATTTATTCCTCCGAAGTTCATAAAAAGTCTACCCCCGAAAAAATAGTAGAGAGATTTTCAAATTTCCAATCTGCCCCCGGAAATTTAGTAATCGTTTATTACTTGCTTACCGCTTACTAACTATGGTCTGTAAGCGGAAAGGATAAAATTTCCATCTTCATATAGAAGATAAGAAAAATGGCTGATCCAGTCACCAAGAGTTACAAAGGTTTTCCCCCTTCCGTCAATAACATATTGTTTTATTGTCGGCGTGTGGCAATGCCCCAGGATTACAGCATCAAAACCTTCTTTAAATTTCCCAATTGTAAATGCCTCCATTATTTTGACGAGCCGGTCCGGAGGCTTTGCTAAATGCTCATTACTTATTTTTGAACTCATCCGGGCAATCTTCCAGAGAATAACAAGTGGGATTTGATCCTGTATCCGGTAAAAGATACTGCTCCTCAATATTTTCCTTAACATGAGGTAGCGGGTATTGGTTGTATCTATGGTATCTCCATGTGAGACAAGTGTTCTGATGCCATCTAAGTTAATAACTCCCCATTCAGGGAAGACCTCCATACCATGAGTGTTAGTAAAGAATTTTTCGAGAAAGAAATCATGGTTTCCTTCATACAGATGTATGTGAACCCCGCTATTTTTCAATTCTATCAATTTGTTAATTATTGCCTTAAAATCAGGATATATTTTCCCCTCTTTGCAAAACCAGAAATCAAAGAAATCTCCCACAATAAAGAGATGGTCAATTTTCCCTTTGAGAAGACCTAAAAATCTCAGCAGATAATTGTAGTTAGCATCTTCTTTACTTTGCAGGTGGGCATCGGATAAAAAAACTGCTTTCATTATTCCAAGGCTTTTTTGGTCAGGTATTCTGAATTTTTGAACATGACGTTAATTTCTTTGTCACTCATACCCGCACCGACGGCGATTTTTACGGCCATCTCTTTACTTACAAGGTCTTGCGGGGCATGGGTATCAGTATTCAGTACGAGGCTGGTATTAAATTTACGGGCAAGTTTTACAACATGTCCATTGGTTAAACTGTGTCCCTTCCTGGCGGAAATCTCCAGAAATACCGAATTTTTGGAGCACAATCTGACCTCTTCCTCCGTTATTAAGCCGGGATGGGCAAGAATATCTATAGGTGATTTAATTGCGGCAAGATTGGTTCCTGGAATAACAGGTTCTACGATTGTTTCTCCATGTACCACGACGATCTTTGCCCCCATTTTTCTTCCTTCTTCTGATAGTTCGTAGATGCTGTCAGGTGGAACATGAGTAATCTCAATTCCGGGAATAATTTTAATAGAATAGGCATCCGATATCTTCTCACAAACTTTCACTATACGTGGGATGATAAAATCTATATTCGAGTGGTCTACGTGGTCGGTTATAGCGATCGCTTGATATCCAGCTACCACGGCTCTCCTTACCAGCTCGGAGGGAACTAATTCTCCGTCACTGAAGATTGAATGGGTATGAAGGTCGATCATGGTGAGTCTCCTGTAAATATGAGGAAATGATTTTTGCAAACGTAACTTCAATAGCAGAATTTACAATTAAGTTCAATAAAGATTGACGGCTTTGTAAAAAGTCCAACTTCTGCGTTCCGCTGCATCCTTCGTCACTGCGGCGTACCGTAAGTACGCCTCATTCCTCAGGATTTGCGCGCCTTGACTTTGAAGCTTTTTACTTTGCCGTCCAATCCTGACCGGATGCATCAAGATTAAGGTTCCGGAATCTGAGATTAATTCCGGGATTTGTTCCTTTCTCAATCACCTTGAAAATACCGTCGGATTGGTATAAGTTAAATCTACCGGGTTTATTGTGTTATTCTTAAGTAAGAAGGAGGCAGATATGACTGAAATAATCGATGTATATTCAAGAGAAATATTGGATTCAAGGGGAAATCCGACGATAGAGGTGGAAATTACACTGAGTTCCGGGATAGTTGGCAGGGCATCAGTTCCGTCAGGCGCATCAACAGGAGAGCATGAAATGGTTGAGCTGAGGGATGGTGACATGGAGAGATATCGGGGTTTGGGGGTTCAGAAAGCTGTGGAAAATGTAATCTATAAAATAGCTCCTGAAGTAATCGGGATGGACTGTTGCCTGCAGAGGGAGATCGATTATACTATGATTGAACTGGACGGAACGGAGAATAAAGGGCTTCTCGGTGCTAATGCCATCCTGGGTGTATCCCTGGCCTGTGCCAAAGCGGCTGCAGAAGCGGTCGGTCTTCCTCTTTACAGATATATTGGTGGGGTTTCCGCCAGAGAAATTCCAGTGCCGATGACCAATATTTTAAATGGGGGAAAACATGCCGATAACAATGTTGACATCCAGGAATTTATGATTATGCCACTCGGTGCGGAAAATTTTAAAGAAGGTCTGCGTATGTGCAGTGAGGTCTTTCATAACTTGAAAGATGTTCTCAAGAACAGAGGTTATAACACTGCAGTCGGAGATGAGGGGGGATTTGCGCCCAATCTCAAATCCAACGAAGAAGCCCTTTCCCTTATCATGGAAGCTACTGAAAAAGGAGGTTACGAGCCGGGGAAAGACATATATATAGCCCTTGATCCAGCGGCAAGTTCTTTTTACATTGATGGCAAATATATTCTATCTGCTGAAAAAACCCCTAATAAAAGCGCTGAAGAAATGGTGAAATTCTATAGTGACCTTGTCGGGAAGTATCCTATTATATCCATTGAAGATGGTCTGAATGAGAATGACTGGGAAGGATGGAAAATACTGACTGATGAATTGGGTTCCAAAATTCAGATTGTGGGTGATGATCTGTTCGTAACAAATAAAAAAATATTGGAAAGAGGGATATCGCTCGGTGTTGCCAATTCCATCCTGATTAAGCTCAACCAGATAGGCACACTGACGGAAACCCTGGAAACTATAGAAAAAGCAAAAGAAGCAGGATATACAACTGTAGTGTCCCACAGGTCAGGAGAGACGGAAGATAGCTGTATGGCGGATGTTGCCGTAGCGGCGAATTGCGGACAGATAAAAAGCGGATCCCTTTCCCGAAGTGAGCGGTTGGCGAAATACAACCAGCTCCTGAGGATAGAAGAGGATCTGGGTGATGCAGCGGTGTATAGAGGAAAATCGGTTCTTTACTGTATTGAAGGATAAAGGATAAAGGGAAATAGGGTAAGGGGAAATAGGGTAAGGACTACGTTCCCTTGAAAAGCGTTCCTTTTACCTATCGCTTTTTGCCTTGCGCCTAATTTTTTATTGACTATGTTTTTACCATGTACTAAGTGTGTTTTTAGAATGCAAAATCTTTAGATAATAGAGGTATTTTAAAACCTTGAAACAAAGATATCTCTATCTCAGGACCTTCGGCTGTCAGATGAATGTCCATGATTCGGAGCAGATGACAGAACTGCTTGGTAAATCGGGATATGAAGCGACGAAGGATGTTAAGAAGGCTGATCTTATTATACTGAACGCATGTAGTGTAAGAGAGAAGGCCGAGCAGAAGGCGCACAGTGAATTAGGGAGATTCAAAAAATTAAAATTAAAGAAACCAGGTCTGATAATAGGTATAGGTGGCTGTCTTGCCCAGCAACTGGGATCTAAGTTTCTCAAGAAAGCGCCTCATCTGGATCTGGTGTTTGGTACCCATAATATACATCGCCTTCCCGAGATGATAAAATATATAGAAACTACCGGATCCAGAGTAGTGGAAACCTCATTTCGTGAATCTGTAAAGTCCTTAGGCATGTTGACATTACCCCGAAATGGTAGTGTAAGCGCCTTTGTGACAGTGATGCAAGGTTGCAACAATTTCTGTACTTACTGTGTGGTTCCCTATCTGAGAGGCAGGGAGGAGAGCAGGGAGCTTCAGGATATTGTAAATGAGATAACTACCCTTGCTGATCATGGTATAAAGGAAGTTACCCTTCTCGGGCAAAATGTGAATTCTTATGGCATGACAATAAATGATCACCCTGATTTTTCTACTTTATTGAAAGAGGTGGACAAAATAGGGGGGGTAGAGAGAATAAGATTTACAACTTCTCATCCAAAAGACCTGTCGGAGGATATTATAAGGTGTTTTGCTGAGGTTGATAAGCTGTGTGAACATATTCACCTGCCCGTTCAGTCAGGATCGAACGATGTTATAAAAAGAATGGGTAGACGTTATACAAGCGAGAATTATTTGGATAAGGTGGCAAGGTTGAGAGAGGTCTGCCCTGATATAAGTATTACTTCAGATATTATTGTAGGGTTTCCTGGAGAAACAGAGGATGATTTTCAAAAGACTGTTGACCTTATGGGAAAAATCAGATTTGATGGTCTTTTTTCATTCAAGTATTCCGAACGTGAAGGTACAGCGGCAATAAAATTTGATAATAAGGTGAGTGAAGATACTAAACGCATAAGGCTCGGTATTGTTCAGTCTCTTCAGGAAAAACATACCCTTGAAAAGAACAGGGCTTTCGAAGGCAATATAGAAGAGGTTCTGGTTGAGGGAATCAGTAAAAATAGTTGTGATGATGTAATGGGAAGGACGCGGTCTAATAGAATTGTTAATTTCAAGGGAGATAGTGATATTATTGGGAAAACCGTTTCGGTAGAAATTACAAAAGCCTACCTTCATTCCTTGAGGGGTGGGTTGATATAAAAAAGTAAGCTTTCAGCTATCAGCCGTCAGATTTTAGCTTTCATCTTAATTGATTATTTATGTTTTTTATTTTTGTTATACTGATAACTGTTTGCTGGCTGCTGAGCGCTTATTACAAAGGAGATTTGAAAATGTTAATAGAAATGAAAGTGTCCGGTTTAACTATAGACCCTTTAACGAACACACCAATAGTGATTCTGAAGGATATGGAGGGGAAAAAGGCCGTTCCGATATGGATAGGGCTTTTTGAAGCAAGCGCCATAGCAACCGAACTGGAAAAGATAAGTTTTTCAAGACCGATGACCCACGATCTCTTGTCCAATATATTGAAAGCCATTGATGTAAAGGTGACTAAGATTGAGATTAGCGATTTGAAGAATAACACCTTTTTTGCTAATATATACATTCAGAGAAGTGAAAAAAATATTGTTATTGATTCCCGTCCCAGTGATGCAATTGCCCTTGCCTTGAGGGTGAATGCCCCGATATTCGTAGATGAGAAAGTTGTGGAAAAATCAAGGAGTGTAGATTTGGCTGGGAAGAAAGTTGATCTGGATAAATTAAAAGAAAAGAATTTGGAGGAATTTTTGGAGAATCTTTCTCCCGATGATTTTGGGAAATATAAGATGTAGTGTATAATTGTCATGAAAGAAGAAATTCGGCGACTTTATCTCCAAGTTGGTGATCAGGTAACCCATCTTCGCTTTCCTGAATGGGGTTATGGTGTTGTGGTTGAGGAGAGGAATTCCCAGGTATTGGGAGGATGTTCTTATGTTAAAATAGCCTTTGTGGATGGTTTTACAAGGGTGTTTGATAACAATTTTGCCAATTCCTGTTGTTGTTACCATGCTGGAATAAGGCGATGTTGATTGATGTTACGCAATAAAGTAACGTCTCCGCCCCATTGAAAATATTACTGACTATGGTTTTCCCAGACGATTGTTTTTCGCCATGAAAATACGGAGTGTGCGTTTTCATGGCTGTTATTTTTTTGGAACACAGTAGTGGTAAGGTAAATTTATGGAGAAGGCGATAAAAGATTTCGAAATTTACATGGAGGTTGTGAGGAATCTTTCTCCACATACCAGGAGAAATTATCTGGCTGATTTGAAGCAATTTAAGAAATTTCTGGAGGAGAATAATATATCGACAGGGGAAGATGGCGAGGTGGCATTTATTGGTGTTGATCACGTGGTTATAAGGGCATTTTTAGGTTCTCTCTATCGGAGCAAGATTAAGAAGGTAACGATATCAAGAAAGGTTGCAGCTCTCAGAGCGTTTTTCAAATACCTGCAACGCATCGGAAAAATCAAGAATAATCCTGCTGAGATGGTTCAGGCACCTCAGGCTGATAAGTACTTACCCACCTTCCTTCCGGTGGACGAGATGTTTTCACTCTTGAATGTAAAGTTTAAACCGGATGCACCTGGACTCCGGGACAGAGCGGTGATAGAGTTGTTGTATTCGTCGGGTGTCCGTGTCAGTGAGCTTACCGGCCTGAATATAGATGATATCGATTTTACGCAGTGCCGGATGTTGGTCAGGGGGAAGGGCAGGAAGGAAAGAATTGTTCCTGTGGGTAACCCTGCGCTGACTGCTGTTAAAAACTATCTTGAGAGAAGAGTTGAATTGACGAAGAAAAAAGTTGAAGATTATGTTAAAAGACCACTTTTTATCAACAGGGTCGGTACAAGATTGACACCAAGAAGTGTGGGAAGAATCGTGGACAAGTATGTTTATATGAGCGGGATTAACAGGAAGATTGGTCCACATACGTTGAGGCATACCTTTGCCACTCATCTGATGGATGCGGGTGCAGATTTGAGGATTATCCAGGAGCTTCTTGGTCATGAGAGTCTTTCCACGACACAAAAGTATACCTCGGTGAGTATAAGCAGACTGGTGGAAGTCTATGACCAGGCTCACCCAAAGGCAAGGGGAGGGTAAATGAATATAAGGGGGACAACAATCGTAGCCGTGAGGCATAAGGGAAAAGTAACAGTTGCCGGAGACGGACAGGTTACACTGGATACTACTATAATGAAGCATGGTGCCAGAAAAGTTCGGAGGTTGTATAACAATAAAGTCATCGTTGGATTTGCCGGAGCGACTGCCGATGCATTTACTCTCTTTGACAGATTTGATCAAAAACTGGAACAACATAGTGGGAATCTTTTGAGAGCGGCGGTTGAACTGACCAAGGACTGGAGGACTGACAGAATCCTGAGACATCTTGAGGCTCTGATGATAGCGGTGAGCAAAAAACATTTCCTGATTATATCAGGTAACGGTGACGTTATTGAATCCGATGATGATGTAATGGCGATTGGTTCGGGTGGACCTTACGCACTGGCAGCGGCCCGCGCACTTATGAAATATTCGGATCTAAGTGCAACAGAGATAGCCAGTGAGGCGATGAAAATTGCTTCTGATATATGCATTTATACAAATGACAAGGTAACGGTTGAAGAACTTGATATTGTAGGGAAAGAAGAGGGTGAAGATAAGAAATAGAGAGAGACCATCAGACTTTGAACTCTAAACTCTAAACTCTAAACTCTAAACTTTGAACTTTGAACTCGAACAATAGTGAGGGGATATATGTCATCAAGAAATCTGACACCAAGGGAGATAGTTTCAGAGTTGAATAAATATATTATCGGCCAGAGTGACGCCAAGAGGGCTGTTGCAATAGCACTCCGGAACAGATGGAGACGTCAGAATGTTCCCGAGGAGCTTGCGGAAGAAATATCTCCTAAAAACATTATTATGATAGGACCAACGGGGGTTGGAAAGACCGAGATAGCTCGCAGGTTGGCAAAGCTTGACAATTCCCCATTTCTAAAGATTGAGGCCTCAAAATTTACAGAGGTGGGTTATGTTGGAAGAGATGTTGAGTCGATGATTCGCGACCTCGTGGAGCTGTCCGTGAATATGGTGAAATTGGAGGAACAGGAGAATGTTAAGGCTAAAGCGGCAGAGATTGCTGAGGAGAGAATTCTGGATATTCTTCTTCCACCAAAACCACCAGAAAAAAAGGTTGAAGAAATTCTTCCTGATGGAAGTTCAAAGCCGTCTGAAAGCGAGCAGATCGTACAAGAAGACACCACCCGTGAGAAGCTTCGCCAGCTTCTTCGAAGGGGTAAGCTGGATGATCGTACCGTGGATTTAGAGGTGTCTGACAGCAAGAGTGGCCCGATTATTGAGGTATTTTCTTCTTCGGGAGTCGAGGATATGGGTTTGAATATAAAAGAGATGTTCGGAAATATGTTTCCCCAGAAGAAGAAGAGGAGAAAGGTTAATGTTCCTGAGGCGATGGAGATCCTGGCTCAGGAAGAAGCTCAGAGACTGGTGGATATGGATAAGGTTACCAAAACGGCTGTAGAAAGGGTGGAGCAATCAGGCATTATATTTTTAGATGAGATTGACAAGGTTGTCGGGAGTGACTCCACGCATGGTCCCGATGTTTCGAGAGAGGGTGTTCAGAGAGATCTCCTGCCGATTGTGGAGGGGTCTACTGTAAACACCAGGTATGGTATGGTAAAGACAGATCACATCCTGTTCATTGCTGCAGGGGCCTTCAGCGCATCTAAACCCTCTGATCTTGTTCCTGAACTTCAAGGTCGATTTCCTATAAGGGTAGAACTGGATTCTCTTGGGAAGGAGGAATTTATAAAAATACTTACGGAACCTCATAATGCCCTTGTAAAACAATATGTAGAGATGATGGTAACTGAAGGCATAAAGATTACTTTTGCAAAGGGAGCTATTGCTGAGATCGCCGAGATTGCCACTGTTGTGAATGAAAGAACGGAAAATATCGGAGCGAGGAGGCTGTATACTATTATGGAAACTCTTCTTGACGAGATTTCCTTTGACGCTCCTGATATGAGCGAAAAAGAAATAGTGCTTGATGCAGATTACGTTAAGAAGAAGTTAGATGATATAGTAGAAGATGAAGACTTAAGCAGGTATGTACTGTAATAACAGTTTCGAGTTCCGAGTTTAAAGTTTAAAGTTTGAAGGTTAAAGGTAAAAAGTAAAGGGTGAAAGGTAAAGGGTGTAGGATGGATAATGTTAAAAAATCGATGGAAAGGGCCGATATTCTTCTGGAGGCCCTTCCTTATATACGCCGGTTTTACAATAAGACCATCGTCATAAAATATGGTGGTCATGCCATGGTGGATGAAAAGTTGAAAGAGATGTTCGCCAAGGATGTAGTCATGATGAGATATATTGGAATCAATCCAGTAATTGTTCATGGCGGAGGTCCTCAAATCGGCAATCTTTTAAAAAAGATAGGCAAGGACTCGAAATTTGTCCAGGGAATGAGGGTGACGGATGGGGAAACCATGAGTATTGTGGAAATGGTTCTTGCCGGAAATGTGAATAAAGAAATAGTGGGCCTCATTAATCATCATGGAGGCAGGGCTGTTGGTCTGACCGGTAAAGACGGTAATCTTATTCAGGCGGAAAAATATTTTTTAAGTGACGATAAAGCGAAAGATACGCCGCCGGAGATTATAGATCTGGGGCTCGTGGGCAAAGTCAAGAAACTCAATACAGACCTTATCATATCGCTGGCAAATGATGGATTCATTCCTATTATAGCGCCTATTGGTGTCGGAGATGATGGTGAAACCTATAACATCAATGCCGATATAGTTGCCGGTGAGGTAGCGGCAGCCTTACAGGCAGAAAAACTTGTGTTGCTGACCGATGTGGAAGGTGTTCTGGACGCGGAAGGTCAACTGATAAATACCATGGATGATGATGTGGCAAAGAGGTTAATCGAAGCGGGAGTTATTGAGGGAGGCATGTATCCGAAGGTAAAGTGCTGCCTGAAAGCGCTGAGAAACGGTATAAAAAAGGCTCATATCGTTGATGGGCGTTTGAATCATGCAATACTGTTGGAGATATTTACCGATAGTGGAATCGGGACGGAGATGGTAAGCAGTTAAAAGGAAAAACATCATGACAACGGAAGAACTCATTTCAATTTCTGATCAATACATTATGGGGACTTACAAGCGCTTCCCGATAGTTTTGGTGAAGGGTTCGGGAGCGAAGGTCTGGGATAGTGACGGGAAGGAGTATCTCGATTTTGTTGCCGGGATAGCTGTTTGCAGTCTTGGTCATTCTAATCCGAAAGTGATAGAAGCGATTAAAAAACAGGTTGATATTCTTACCCATGTTTCCAATCTGTATTACATCGAGCCACAGATTTATCTTGCGAAGCTTCTGGCAGAGAAATCCTTCGCTGACAAAGTCTTTTTCTGCAATAGTGGAGCCGAAGCCAATGAGGCAGCGATTAAACTTGCCCGGAAATATGCTCATGAACATATGGAAAGCAATAAATATGAGATTATAACTATGGAGGAATCTTTCCATGGACGTACCCTGGCAACTGTTGCGGCTACAGGACAGGAAAAATTTCAGAAAGGTTTTGCACCGCTGCCGGGGGGGTTCAAATATGTTCCTTACAATGATCTTTCCGCCCTGGAATCGGCCATAACGGAAAAAACCTGCGGGATTATGGTGGAGCCGATTCAGGCCGAAGGGGGAATAAGAGTTCCCGATGATGATTACCTTCAAGGAGTCAGGAAAATTTGTGACGATAATGACCTTCTTTTAATACTGGACGAGGTTCAGGTGGGTATGGGACGTACGGGGAGCCTATTCGCTTATGAAAATTATGGTATTGAACCTGATATTATGACATTGGCAAAGGCCATGGGAAATGGATTTCCTGTTGGGGCAATGCTGGCGACTGAAAGGGTAGCCTCTGTCTTTATTCCGGGAAGCCATGCTTCGACCTTTGGTGGAAATCCACTGGGAATGGCTGCGGGACTCGCAGTGATGGAGTCATTGTTTAAGGACGGTGTGCTCAAAAACTGTAAAAAGGTTGGTTATTACTTTCTGGAGAGATTGAATGAGCTGAAAGAAGGCCATTCTATCATCAGGGAGGTGAGGGGAAAGGGTTTAATAATTGGAATTGAGCTTTCTATCGAAGGGCAGGATATTGTGAGAAAGTGTATGGACAGAGGTGTATTGATAAATTGCACATGTGGAAATATTTTGAGATTTGTTCCTCCGCTGATTGTAAAGGAGGAAGATGTTGACAGAGTTGTTTCGGTGTTGAATGAGGTGATGGATAACCAATGAAAAAAGACCTTTTAAGCATTTATGATCTTGAAAAGGCTGATTTCGAAGAGATATTTGAGAGGGCTGACAGCCTGAAAAAGATGCTGAGAGAGAGGGAGCCCTATATGCCTTTAAAGGGGAAGACCCTCGGGATGATATTTGAGAAATCGTCTACGAGGACAAGGCTCTCCTTTGAGGCAGGCATGTATCAATTAGGAGGAATAGCCATATTTCTCAGTACCCGTGACATACAGCTTGGAAGAGGGGAGACCATTGCTGATACTGCAAAGGTGATGTCCCGGTATTTAGATGGTGTTATGATCAGGACATTTTCTCAGGAGTTGGTTGATGAATTTGCCGGATATTCGACTGTTCCGGTTATAAATGGTTTAACAGATCTCCTGCATCCATGTCAGATATTGAGCGATCTCTTTACTCTTATTGAGAAGAGAGGGAGGTATGAAGGTCTGAAGATTGCTTATATAGGTGACGGCAACAATATAGCTAATTCCTGGATAAATGCTGCCGCAAAACTGTCCTTCCAACTTACACTTGCCTGTCCTGCCGGATATAATCCTGATGAGGCTATTCTTGAGAGAGGGATGAAGGAAGGAAAGGTAACTCTTTATCGGGATCCATCTGAGGCTGCGAAGGATGCCGATGTAGTTTATACGGATGTGTGGGCCAGTATGGGGCAGGAGAATGAATATGAAGAGAGAGTAAAGGTATTTAAAGATTATCAGTTAAATAAAGAATTGATCGGTTATGCAAAAGGTAATGCTATCATAATGCATTGTCTCCCCGCCCACAGGGGGGAGGAGATAACTGCTGATGTAATAGATGGTCAACACTCGGTAGTGGTAGACCAGGCGGAAAATCGTCTTCATGTTCAGAAGGCGGTTATGGAAATCTTGATGTGAGGAGACTATTTTCAGATGAAAAATTTTAAAAAGGTAGTTCTTGCTTATTCCGGTGGATTGGATACCTCGGTTATTCTAAAGTGGTTGATTGAGACCTACGGTTGTGAAGTGATCGCCTTTGCGGCTAATCTGGGCCAGGGAGAGGAATTGGAAGGTCTGGAGGAGAAAGCTATTACTACCGGATCCAGTAAGGTATACATTGAGGATGTGCGGGAAGAGTTTGTGAGGGATTTCTTGTTTCCAGCTCTTCGTGCCAATGCAGTATATGAAGGATCATATCTGTTAGGAACTTCTCTGGCCAGGCCGCTCATAGCTAAAAAGCAGATTGAAATTGCAGAAAAAGAGGGAGCGGATGCCGTATGCCACGGTGGCACGGGGAAGGGGAATGATCAGGTAAGATTTGAACTGACCTACATGGCCCTCAATCCGGACATAAAGATCATAGCTGCCTGGAGGGATGATAACTGGAACTTCGATTCGAGGAAATCGATGATTGATTACGCCGGTAGATATAATATCCCGATTACTATTACAAAGGAAAAATCATACAGTGAAGACAGAAACCTTATGCATATCTCTCATGAGGGGGGGATTCTGGAAGATCCATGGGTTGAACCCGATGAGGACATGTTTGTCTTGACTGTATCTCCGGAAGTTGCTCCGGATAATCCAACCTATATGGAGCTAAATTTTGAGAATGGTAATCCGGTTGCAGTCGATGGTGTGAGGATGAGCCCGGCAGAACTCCTGGATCACTTGAACAAACTGGCGGGTGCTAACGGCATTGGAAGAGTGGATATGGTTGAAAACCGCTTCGTAGGGATGAAATCAAGAGGGGTTTATGAGACACCTGGTGGAACTGTTCTCTTTGCTGCTCATCGCGCGGTGGAGTCGATTACCATGGACAGAGAAGTTATGTTCATGAGAGATTCTCTTGTTCCAAGATATGCGCAACTCGTCTACAACGGGTTCTGGTATTCGCCTGAGATGAAGGTGATGCAAAAAATGATTGACGGGACACAGGAAAACGTTACCGGTACGGCCCGGCTTAAATTGTATAAAGGGAACTGTATTGTAGTGGGCAGGAAATCGCCCAATTCTCTGTACAGAGAGGATGTTGTTACCTTTGACAAAGATGAGGTTTTCAACCAGCAGGATGCTACCGGATTTATCAAGCTTAATGCATTGAGATTGAAAATGCAGCAATTTTGAAAGGTTAGAATAGTGGTTGACGAAAAACCCTGGGGTGGCAGGTTCAATCAGCCTACCGATAAGTTGGTAGAGGAGTTTACTGCCTCCATCAAGTTTGATAAACGACTCTATCAATATGATATCGAAGGCAGCATTGCGCATTGCAAGATGCTTGCCAGGCAAGGCATCATTTCTCCTGAGGAAGGAAAAAAGATAGTTTCGGGTCTGGAGGATATTCTGGGTGATATTGAGGCCGGGAGTTTTGCCTGGACTTCCGATCTTGAGGATATACACATGGCTGTTGAAAAGGCGCTTATTGCTCGTGTTGGAAAGGCTGGCGAGAAGCTCCATACCGGCAGGAGCAGAAATGATCAGGTGTCCCTTGATATGAGGCTTTACCTCAGGGATGAAGTTAACATAATACTCGGTTTGATTTCCGCTCTCAAGTCTTCTATCCTTGTTACAGCAAAGAACGAAATTGATACCATCCTTCCCGGTTACACCCACCTGCAGAAGGCGCAGCCGGTACTTTTGTCTCATTATCTCCTTGCTTACAGGGAAATGCTGGATCGGGATGAGGCGCGACTGGAAGAGTGTTACAGCAGGATTAATATTATGCCCCTCGGTTCTGCAGCGCTTGCCGGCACCGGTCTTCCGATTGATAGGGAGTATGTAGCCAAGCTACTGAAGTTTCCGGGAATTACCAAAAACAGTATGGATGCCGTCTCGGATCGGGATTTTGTGGCCGAAATTATCTTTGATGCGGGTCTTTTGATGATGCATATGAGCCGCTTTTGTGAAGACCTTGTTATCTGGTCCAGCGAGGAGTTCGGTTTTGTGGAGATATCCGATTCCTTTACCACGGGGAGCAGTATCATGCCACAGAAGAAGAATCCTGATGTTGCCGAATTGATAAGGGGAAAAACGGGACGTATTTATGGAAACCTGATCTCCATCTTGACCGTGATGAAGGGTCTTCCCATGTCTTATAACAGGGACATGCAGGAGGACAAGGAACCGCTCTTTGATACGGTTGATACAGTGAAGGGATGCCTCCATATCCTGTCGGAGATGATCAGAAACCTGAAATTTAACAGTAAAAGGATGCTGGAGGGAGCCACCGGAGGATTTTCCACTGCTACGGATGTTGCCGACTATTTAGTGATGAAGGGCGTTTCCTTCAGGGAATCACACGGGACAGTGGGACGTATCGTGGGTTACTGTCTTGAAAAGGATAAAGAACTATCTGCCCTGACCATTGAAGAATTACGGAAGTTTCATTCCGATTTTGATGAAGATGTCTATCGATGTTTAACTGCGGAAGAATCAGTCGGCCTAAAAGACAGCTATGGTGGTACAGCCGGAGAAGTTGTTCTGAAGAGGATTGAAGAGATTGAAAAAGAGGCTAAAGGCTAAAGGCTAAAGGCTAAAGGCTAAAGGCAGGAGGTGTAGTTGGCTATTAAGAAAAATAAATTGCAAATTGTTTTTTTGGTAACGGCAGTCTTTTTTCTTACGGTGTTCTGTCTGGGCTGCGGGAAAAAGGGGAATCCTGTCCCGCCGGAGATTACAACACCGGCAGCGGTTTCCGATCTTAGTGTCAGGACTGCTGAAGAGGGAATTATTCTTGGTTGGAGTGTACCCAAAAGCAACACTGATGTTGCCGGTTTTAAGATATATAGAAGTGAAATGGAAATAGAAGGTGATAGCTGTCCCGGTTGCCCACGTGAATATTCACTTATTGCTGATCTTTCCTGTCATGATCCGAAACTTGGCAGGGAAGGGGAAAGGGATGTAAGTTATCTTGATTCAAACGTAAAGACGGGGTGTTTATATTCTTATAAAGTTATGACATGTAATTCCTCCGGGTATTGTAGTGGCGAGGCGAATATTGCGGAGATTAAAAATAGATAACCATGGATTACTTCAATTATGTGGACAATGAGCTCTGGTGTGAAGAGGTACCGGTGGATGAGGTGGCCAAGGGGGTTGGCACGCCATTTTATCTATACAGCCACAGGACTCTGACGCGTCATTTTCGTGTTTTTGATACAGCCTTTTCTAATGTTTCACATATCATCTGTTTTTCCGTCAAGGCCAATTCCAATACGGCAATACTTAAGGTATTTGTAAATGAAGGCGGGGGGATGGATGTTGTCTCCGGGGGTGAGCTGTATCGTGCACTCGAGGCGGGTGCTGATCCAAAGAAGGTGGTTTATTCCGGTGTTGGAAAGAGAACGGATGAGATAGAATATGCCCTTAGATCCAAAATACTTATGTTTAACATTGAATCTTCCCAGGAACTCGAGGTTATTAATGACTGTGCAGGTAGGATGGGTAAAAGAGTGGGGATTTCCTTGCGGGTAAATCCGGATGTCGATCCGATGACACATCCTTACATTTCAACCGGTCTTAAGGAGAATAAATTTGGAATAGACATTGAAGGGTCTTTGGATGAATACCGCCAGGCAAAGAGATTAGATAATATTGATATTATAGGGGTGAGTTGTCATATAGGTTCTCAGGTAACCGAGATTTCTCCCTTTGTGGATGCCCTTAATCGTTTAAAGAAGCTGATATACCTTCTCAGGGAAGAGGATATTAACATAAAATACCTCGATCTTGGGGGTGGCCTCGGTATTACATATGGTGAGGAAACTCCCCCTCATCCTGAGGAGTATGCCAGGGCAATTATCGAAGCGTCGAAGGATATCGGGTGCACTTTTGTCTTTGAGCCTGGAAGGGTAATAGTTGGCAATGCCGGGATACTGGTTTCCAGAGTTCTTTACACTAAGAGCAACGCCGGTAAAAACTTCGTCATAGTAGATACAGGGATGAACGATTTGATACGCCCCAGTCTCTATAATTCATATCACCACATTCAACCTGTGATATTGAAGGATAGGGAGAGTTATCTTGCCGATATTGTCGGGCCGATTTGTGAGTCAAGTGATTTTCTGGCAAAAGGGAGGATGATTCCCAGATTAAATCAGGGAGAGCTTATTGCGGTAATGAGTGCCGGTGCTTATGGTTTTACCATGGCCTCGAATTATAATTCGAGGCCAAAAGTACCTGAGGTTTTGGTGAAGGATGATCAATATTATATTATAAGAAAAAGAGAGGGTTATTCTGATCTGATCAGGGGTGAGGAGATACCGGGATTTTTAGATGAAAGTGCCTGAAGTTAAAGAAGTAGCGTAGGGCTTTTGGCCATAACAAAGCATGAAAAAGTAGTGCCCGTTCCCCGAACGGGCCGATGAGGGCATCGGCCCCTACATTTCATGCAAAAAATATAAGGAGGAAGTTATGTTTAAGGGGGCAGTAGTAGCAATTGTCACACCTTTCAAGAATGGAAAGATAGATGAAGAGGCGTTGAGAAAACTTATCGAGTTCCAGATAGAGAATGGGACCGACGGTATAGTTCCATGCGGGACCACGGGTGAATCTGCCACACTGTCTCATGATGAGCATGACAGGGTTGTTGAAATAACTATTGATGCGGTTAAAGAGAGGGTGCCTGTTATTGCCGGAACCGGATCGAACAGTACACGAGAAGCCATACGATTAACGAAACACGCTTACGAAGTGGGAGCGAATGGAGCGTTAATGGTATCTCCATATTACAACAGACCCACACAGGAAGGGCTGTACCAGCATTATAAAACTGTTGCTGAGGAAGTTCCGATTCCTATTTTTCCATACAATGTTCCGAGTAGAACAGGGTCTAATATTTTACCTGAGACCGTTGCAAGGCTATCGAAAATAAGTAATATCGTGGGGATAAAAGAAGCAACTGGAGACCTCAAGCAGGTAAGCAAAGTTATAGAGTTATGCGATGATGATTTTATTGTTCTCTCTGGTGATGATTTTACTGTTTTGCCCATCCTTGAAGTGGGCGGAAAAGGTGTCATTTCCGTTATATCCAACGTTGCGCCAGCCGACATGGCAGGTATGATCGATGCCTTTGAAGCGGGTGATATGGTTAAGGCAAAGGAACTGCATTATAAGATGCGCCCTTTAATGGATGCTCTTTTTTTCGAGACTAATCCTATTCCGTCTAAGGCTGCTCTATCCATGATGGGAAAAATCGAATATGAACTGAGACTTCCCTTGTGCAGGATGTCGGATGCCAACTATGAGAGACTGAGAAAAGTTATGTTAGATTACGGATTGATTTGAAGGAGATCGAGTATGACCAAAGCAATTGTTACGGGGGCTGCCGGTAGAATGGGGAGCCGGATAATGAGCCTCATATCCGTAACTGAAGGTATAGAAGTAACCGGTGCTGTAGAAATGAAAGGACATTCGGTTCTTGGCAAGGATATAGGGGAGACCCTCGGCCTCGATAAAACCGGTGTAGTAATAGAAGATGACATCAAGAAATGTATCAACAAGGGAGATGTCGTTATCGATTTCACTCATCATGATGTTGTTGTAGATCATCTCAGGATTGCTGCAGAGAATGATAAGGCTATGGTCATAGGGACAACCGGTTTGACGATGAATGAGATAGAAAGTATAAAGAATTTAGCTAAGAACACAAGATGTGTTCTTGCTCCCAACATGAGTGTTGGTGTGAATGTAATGTTTAAGGTACTGGAGTATGCTGCTGAAGTTCTTGGAGATAATTTTGATGTAGAAATAGTGGAAGCACATCATAACCTGAAGAAAGATGCACCCAGCGGGACGGCGGCAAAGATGGCCCGGATTATTGCCGAATCACTCGGCCGGGATCTGGACAAGGTTGGTGTCTACGAAAGAAAGGGCATGGTCGGAGTAAGGACGAAGGATGAGATAGGGATTCAAACGGTGAGAGCAGGTGATATTATTGGTGAGCATACGGTGATCTTCGGCGGTGTCGGTGAGAGGTTGGAATTTATCCATCGTGCCCACAGTCGGGACAACTTTGCCAGTGGCGCGATCAGAGCCGCAATTTGGATTATCAACCGGGAAAACGGCCTTTACGATATGCAGGATGTGCTGGGGTTGAGGGATTAAGAGTTTCGAGTTCAAGGTTCAAAGTTTAAAGTATGTAGGTTGAATTGTCGAAGATCCGCCTCTGGCGGGAGGAACGAAACCCAACAAAATAAAATGGTAAAAAAGGTGTCCGACATTGTCGGTTTTGTGGGCATAGGTTCCAATTTAGGTAATCCCGTTGTTAATTGCCTAAGGGCAATTGAACTTGTGTCTTCTCTCGATAAAGTAAAGTTAATTCAAAAATCTTCTCTGTACAGGACAGAGCCTGTTGGTTTTTCTGGGCAGGATTGGTTTGTTAATTGTGTTATTGAAATAAGGACGGTACTTCCTGTATATTCCATGTTAAATGCCCTGCAGCAGATCGAAAGCAGCATGGACAGGATAAGGGTGGAGAAATGGGGACCGAGGACGATAGATCTGGATATTCTTCTTTATGGTCAGGATATCCTGGAAGATGACGAGCTGGTGATACCACACCCTGAGCTTCACAAAAGGCGGTTTGTTCTTGCTCCGTTATGTGAGATTGCCCCCTATTTTGTTCACCCAACTTTTGGGATTTCAGTGAAGGAACTGTTGGATGGTCTTCAGGATAAGAGCGAGGTTGAGGTAGTTTAAGCATTCGGCTATCAGCAATTAGCAGTCAGCGGAATAATAAAAGCGGTCTTTCGCCCAATCCTTTGTTTTGCTGAATGCTGATGACTAAACGCTGAGTGCTTATGACAATAGGAATAAGATGTTACTTCGTTTAATATTTACGGTTATAATTGTTTATATAATTTATCGCCTGGCCAAAGGGCTTTTTCTCCCTTCAGCTAAAGCACCCGACAAGTTTCCCGAAAAAATGACACCCATAGGAGGAGAGGATTTGGTGAAGGATCCTTATTGTAATACTTATGTGCCGTTAAGTGATGCTTACAAGGTTTCTTTAGGTGGCAAAACGGCTTACTTTTGTAGTGAGGAATGTTTTAAAAAATATAAGGCGGAGAAAGAAAAAATTTAAAAAATAGAATGTGGATTATCAGCAGGGCCTGTTCCCTGAACAGGCAAAATGTCTGATTGAGGAACTGGGCCGCCGATAATCGGACCGATGATGGCATCGGCCCCCACTTTGATATTAAGTTAAGCATGGGGAGGTTGCATGAAATTCTTTATAGATACTGCAAATATTGATGAGATTAAAGAAGGTATCAGTATGGGAATGGTCGACGGAGTCACTACAAATCCTACCCTGATAGCGAAGGAAAACAGGGAATTTGACGTTGTGGTCAGGGATATTCTGGGGGCAGTCGAAGGTCCTGTGAGTTTGGAGGCAATCAGTTTAGATGCGGATGGAATGGTTGCTGAAGGTGAGAAACTGGCTAAACTGGGGAGTAATGTGGTTATCAAGGTCCCGATGACTACTGAGGGATTGAAGGCTACCAGGAAGCTTTCCGATCTGGGGATTCGCGTTAATCAGACTCTTGTTTTTTCTCCTCTTCAAGCTTTGATGGCGGCCAAGGCAGGCGCTGCTTATGCAAGTCCGTTTGTAGGAAGGCTTGATGATGTTTCCCATGAAGGTATGGACCTTGTGGAGCAGATATTGACTATTTATGGTAATTATGGTTTTGAGACCGAGGTTATTGTTGCCAGTGTGAGGCATCCGCTGCATGTACTTGAAGCCGCGAGGATGGGCGCTGATATTGCGACCATTCCTTTCAAAGTGATAGCACAGTTAGCGAAACACCCACTTACCGACATAGGTATAGAAAGGTTTTTAACCGATTGGGAAAAGGTTCCCGGGAAAAAGGGGATAGTGTGACAGCCTATGATCATTGATTTCCTGAAAAGGTCATTTGATAGCTTGCCCATAGGATCTAAAAGGAAAGATATATTTAACTTTCCCAATTGTATAACATTGCTGAGAATCAGTGTTATACCTGTATTATTTTTGATTCTCCTTTCTCCCGGCAGGATATTAAGTCTTGTCATAGCAGTCTTGTTTATTCTTGCAGCCCTAACGGACCTGCTGGATGGCTATATAGCCAGGAGATACGGTATCGTAACCAGCATAGGAAAGTTTTTAGATCCCGTAGCGGATAAGATTATTGTGAACACCGCCATGGTATTGATGATACCGATAGGTCATGTTCCGGCATGGATCGTGGCCTTAATTATTATGCGAGATGTAGCTGTTGACGGAATAAGAAATATTGCCTCTTCGGATGGTATTGTTATTTCTGCCAGTAAGCTGGGGAAGCAGAAGACTTTATCTCAAATTATCGCTGTATCCGCTCTCATAATTCATTATCCACTGTTTGGGATTAATGCCCATCTCGTAGGCACGTTCATTCTCTACTTTGCCCTTATTTTGACAATCTGGTCAGGTGCAGACTACTTTATAAAATTTTACAGAGGAACATTTGTGGAGTAGCATCGGGGGAAAATAGGGGGTTGACCGTAATGGACGAATTGACAAAGGGATTTAATGAACTTGAGAGGGAAAATAAGCTCCTTCATTGTTTCAGAGATATTGCGAGGATACTTGTTTCTTCCGATAGTGTTGACGAAATATTGTTGGCAACGGTTAAGTATCTCGCTCAGTATTTCAATGCAGAGCGGGCTACAATTTTCCTGATTGATGAATTGAAGAGAGAATTATGGTCAAAGGTAGCCATCGGAATGGAATCGGAGGAAATTCGTGTTAAGATAGGTCAGGGTATAGCCGGTCAGGTGGCCATGACCGGAGAAATGATAATTTCCAATGATGTTTATAATGATAGTAGATTCGAGTCGGGTGTAGATTCGAAAACAGGTTTTACAACTCGCTCCATGATTTGCGTACCGATTTATAATTATGACGGTGATATGATAGGTGTAGGCCAGATCTTGAATAAAACGAAGGGATATTTTACAGATGATGATGTTAATCAATTAAACCTTCTGCTGCCTCAGATTGCGATTTGCCTTATGAATTCAGTTATGCACGCAGCACTGTCCCGCCACTTCAACTCTGTGCTTCATGTCCTGGCAGCAAGTATCGATGCCCGTGATCCCCTTACGGCAGGGCATTCTGAAAGGGTTACTGAATATTCAGTCGGAATATGTGAGGAATTAGAGCTACCGGAGAAGGAATGCGAAGTGATTCGTGTAGCTGCGCTGCTGCACGATTATGGAAAGATAGGTGTTGAAGACGCGATTCTAAAGAAAAGGGGTGGGCTGACTAATAAAGAGTATGAAGAGATCAAGTCCCATGCTGAAAAGACAAGAAATATTCTGGAGCAAGTAAATTTTGAAGGCATCTATCGAAATGTTCCTGAAATTGCAGCGGCCCATCATGAAAAGCTTGATGGAAGCGGTTATCCAAAGGGGCTTTCCAGGGATGAGATACCATTGGATGCCAGGATAATTGCAGTGGCGGATGTGTTTGAGGCTATTACATCAGTACGTCACTACCGGAGTCCGATGCCTTATGAAGAGGCATTCGCAATTTTGAGAAAGGGTATTGGCAAACATTTTCAGGAGGATATCGTCGAGGCACTTATCCGTTATTTCAAGAGAGGGCACTTAAAGGATAAAGAACTTGCTGATTGACCGAAAAGTGCTCATAATACTGATTTAGAGCTGAAATTGATGGGGGTGAAATTACGATCAAACAAGAAATTTTCTGTTGACAATATAGTGATCTTAATATAGCTTTTGAAGTCAACATAGGCGGGCG